>Ga0105355_10004294_pt1 | contig 12262 bp, 11 predicted proteins | sample GOMGulsemesocosm_2_FD_83508 | JGI IMG/M metagenome (GOLD analysis project Ga0105355, IMG submission 83508) | Methane-oxidizing microbial communities from mesocosms in the Gulf of Mexico - GOM9C Gulf of Mexico | ecosystem: Environmental > Aquatic > Marine > Cold seeps | place: Gulf of Mexico... | reverse complement strand
TGTTCAAGAATTAAACGATAAATACTTAATCAAATTAAAAACACATAATCATGGAAACACTTAAAAAAACCTTAGGAATTAGTTTATTACTGATCACTTTTTTATGCTCAGGACAAATTCTGGGACAAAAAAGGAATACTAATACTAGCAACAGAAATGTAAAATCTGAACGTACTTATAATAATGATCGTGTTGATATTAATCATAGAGGGAATAATCGTTACAGAACACAGCCAATTCTTAGAAACCCTCATTATAGATATCCAAACAGACGTAGGATAATTAGAACGTTACCAATTCATCATGTTAGAACAGTGTATAGAGGATTACCTTATTTTTATTACTCAGGAATTTATTACACCTTATATGGTGATCAATATATAGTTGTCATGCCACCAAGAGGCTTCCGAATTTCAGTACTACCGATTGGACATGTTAGTGTTGTTGTTGGGCCTTCACAATATTTTTACCATTCAGGTGTATATTATAGTGAAAATAGCACTACAGTTGAAGGTGAAGGACAGTATGAGGTAACCCAACCACCAGTTGGAATTAGAGTAGACGAAATTTCTAACGAGTCTGAAGAAGTGTTTATTGATGGTAAAACTTTCTACGATTTCAATAATGTACTTTATAAAAAAATAATTGATAGCCAAGGCAACATTAACTATGAAGTTGTTTACAGTAAATCAGACAATAATTAAATTAAAAACGCTAATAATTAAACTATGAAAAATTCAATTAAACTTTTAATGGTTGCACTATGTATTAGTGTCATATCAAATGCACAAAATGTAAAAGAAGCAGTGCAAAACACAAAACAAATTATAGAAGGAAAGAAAAATTTAGAACGAGATATTAAAGAGCTACAGGCTTTCACAGTGAAACTGGAATTATTTAATAGTGCATTCGATGCGAGAAACCAATTTAGAGCCAACGAATTAAAAGGAGGTGTACTAGAAGATATGGTTAGAGAAGTAGGGCAAAGTGGAGAAAAAGCAAAACAGGCAAGAAAAGAGATTGCACAAAGTTCAGCCGAAATTCGATCAGACCGTCGTGAAAACAGAAGTAATAAGGAAGATTCTAAAAGAGGTCGATTCGATAGAAAAGATGATAAAAAAGACGAGGCTCGAGATAAGGCTAATATGCGTGATGATAAACGTGACCGTCGTGATGATGTGAGAGATTTTGAACAGCAGATTGCTAGAGCAGAACAACAAGCAAATATTTTAAAGACCTTAAAAGTATATAATTTTTCATTTGATGGGAATCACCTAGAAAAGGCTCTAGTTAATAAAAAACTCATTTTAGATTTTGTAGGAACATTGAAACAGGATATCGAGGCGACTAAAAGAGAATTAGCAGAAGACAACAGGGAGCGTCGCGAAGATGGACGTGAACGCAAGGATGATAGAGCTGAAAATAATGAAAAGGGTAAGAAAAAGAAGAAAGGTCGAGGTTGGTAGTCTAATTATTAATTAGAGAAGAAACCCTTTGTAATATTTACAGAGGGTTTTTTTATGCCTTTAATTCAATAAAATGTTGGTATGTTTTTTTGATGTTTTGGTTCATTTGGATTTAAAGACATTTCAACTTCAATTTTGGTTGGTTCACTGTTAAACCTCCTGTAAACATTAGGATGCGAGGTATATTTGTATAAGAAATAAATGTAAACCAGAAATTTAATATTAAAAATAAAAAATTATGAAAGCAGCAAAATTATTTTTTGACAATCAATTTATAGTAGACTGGAATAATGTAAAATCAATTGATAAGTATGTCTATCAAAATCCAACGGATATTGAGGAAATTTACGAAGAAGACCTTCACTATTTTATCTAAAACAGGAAACGTAAAATTAAAGTTGAAACTAGAAAATTAAGATTAGAAATTATGAAAACAATAAATATAATAATGGATACAAAAACGGATAAACATGTAATATCAAAAAGTGATTCTGTTTTTAATAAAACTACAATTTACATGACTCAGTTTGTGAAAAAAGCAGATGAATTATTAAAAGAATACGGTAGTGCAGCGGGAGCCGCAATGAGACATTAGTTAGTGATTAGATAAATTAGTTTGATTGATTAGTTTGTTTTAAAAACCGCTAAGGCATAATTGCTTTAGTGGTTTTTTTTATGACTCTTTTTTAGAAACCGAATATAAGGTAGTAGATTCTTTTTTTCCTCTTAAAAGGAGTTGGTCTAAAGCTTCAAATAGAAAATTGTCTTTATGTTTAATATGGTTAATTACAGAATCTGAAATTAAAAAATTTCTATTGTATACTTTGCACTGTCCTTGAATTCTGGAAGCAATATTTATAGTGTCTCCATGATATGCTATTTCTCGTTTTAAAGAACCAACTTCGGCCACAGTCACCATTCCAAGATGCATGCCTGCTTTAAAAATAGGTTGTGCCCCATAGCTGTCTAAATAGTGTTGCTGTCTTGATTTTAGTCTTTCGTAATAAAGGAAAAATGCATCAAGGGCATTGTCAACGGATCCATTTTTATCTAATTTAAATGTTAATACTGCTTCGTCTCCTACATATTGATAAATCTCAATTTTTGTTGATTCAATTACAGATAAGTCATAGAAACAATCCTGGATAAACTTACTGTATTTAATATGACCTAGATCTTCAGCTAATTTGGTTGAAGATTGCAAGTCTAAAAACATAAATATCCTAAATTCTTCCTTAGGATTGTAAAACCTTCCGGTTAACAATTTTGATAAATTCCCTTTTCCAAATAACTTATTTAAATAGATTACAATTACTATAATACTATTTATTAGTAAAGAATATAATAAGTTGATTATAATAATAGGGTTTTGTAAGAACTCTCTAAATAAGATCTCGAGATTCACTTTTGAGAATCTAAATGCCAAATAAACGATAAGATAAAGAAAGAGCATTATTATCACATGAATAATCAAAGCTCTAAAAAGTACTGATTTAAATGAAGTATATTGTTTTGAATAACGCTCGTTATAGTATTGAACACTTCCAAAAATGGCACCTGCAATTAAAGACAAAACAAGAATAAATAAAGAGACGTTAAGCAATGAGAATTCTAGTTGAAACGAATCAAGGTATGTTTTAATACCAACTTTTCTAATGACTTGCCAAATAAGTAAAGACACTATCCAACCAAGGGAAAATGTAGTAACACTTTTAAGCCAATTATGATTAATCATTATTTATTACTTGTTTTTTAATCCGAAGTCAAAGGTATTAAAAATTCACATTGAAGAAAGGACGTTTCACTTTCAAATTAATCCACTTTGCCTATAAACACCTCTTTTATGCTTTCTTCTCGACATACATTTGTACAAGAAATTAATAATAAAAAAGAGAAATCATGAAAACTATATTAGGAACATTAACCGGATTAATAATTATTGTTTTACTAACCTCTGTAGGGGTGAATAATGGATCACAGTCAAATGAAACGGTATTAAATTTAAAAGCAAGCAGTATTGAAGAAGCGCATTCATTGGCGGCAATGTTTGAAGCTATTGAGGAAGATAACAACGTTAGCATCGAAGATATTAATGTGTATGAAATAGAAGAAGAAGTTGAGTTTGACTTTAATACTAGTGACCACTTACCAACAGGATTTAATCCTTATGAAGGCATGGGAAATGTGAAAGAACTAGAAAAGGAAGAAATGATGTCTTTAGAGGCAATAATCGTTAATGCTTTACAAGACAATAGCATTAATATTGAAGACATTGATGTATATGAAATAGAAGAAGACGTTGAGTTTGACTTTAATACTAGTGACTACTTACCAGCAGGATTTGCTCCTTATGAAGGCATGGGAACTGTAAAAGAATTAGAAAAGGAAGAAGCAATTTCTATAGAAGCAATGATTGTTAATGTAGTACAAGACGATAGCATTTATATTGAAGACATTGACGTATATGAAATAGAAGAGGAAGTTGAGCTGGATTTTAATACGAGTGACTATTTGCCAAAAGGATTTAATCCTTATAAAGGTATGGCGCTTATTAATGAATTGTAAATAACAGAGAAAGTAGCTCCAATAAAAGTAATGAGAAATATAAAATTATAGTATATATCTAGGTTTTATGTGAGAATAACCCTGAAATGATTAATAGCGTTTTTTGGTTTGAGACTGTCTAAATGGAAGGTTAGGCAGTCTCTTTTTATTTATAATTAATAACCTTAAGTTAACTTGACTTTACCGTAACTTTATATAATTTAGCTCAATATGAATCATAAAAATAATTTCTTTACTTTGGAATATAAAAAAGTAAAACACTCATTAATCTTAGGAATTGCTCTATTGATATCCGTCTTGATTAATTTGCCAAGAGTATTGCAGTTATATAATGTTGTGGATAATTTGGCAGCATCTTTTACTCCTGTTTCTATTAAGGATATTGTAATAAGAGTACTGTTTCTTTTTGTGTTTTCATGGCTTGTTTTACAGTTTAATGCTAATTGGAAATTTAAATATGACAGTTATACTAAGCTCCTAAAAGGTGTAATTACTTTACTGGTCAATTCAGCTTTGTTTTTAGTTGTAGTAGTTGTGTTCGTGTGGTTTTACCAATATTTAACTGATGATTTAATGACTGCAGCAGATAAATCAATTCTTTATTTTGTGTATTTTGTAATGTTGCTCATTCTTGTCTTCATTTCAGGAATATTACGATATCAAGTGATACATCAAGAGGATTTGTTAGAAAAGGAATTCTTAAAGCAGCAAAGTCTTCAGAATGAATTGTCGGCCTTAAAAAATCAAATTAATCCACATTTTTTGTTTAATTCATTAAATTCGTTAAACTCATTAATTAGAGAGAATAAAGCAGCCACTACTTTTGTAAATAAGTTGTCATTTATGTATCGTTATATATTACAAAGTGGACATCTAGATTTGGTATCTTTAAAGGATGAACTTAAGTTTTTAGAAAGTTATATTTACTTAATTAAAACGAGGTATCGTGATAGGTTTACGGCACAAATTGATATTGAAGACCAATGGTTGAATAAAGAGATTCCGGCATTGGCTCTACAGTTACTAGTAGAGAATGCAGTTAAGCATAATGAAATTTCAGAAAGCAATCCCTTGAACGTGAAATTGTATACAGAAAATGATTATTTGATTGTAGAGAATAAGATACAACCAAGAACAACCTTTGTAGATAGTACAGGTCAGGGATTGGCTAATATTGATAAACGTTATGTTTTGTTAAAAGAAAAGCACATCGTTATAAGTAATAAAAATAGTATTTTTAAAGTTAAATTACCATTGAGTTAAGCCTATGAAAGTTATCATTGTTGAAGATGAAATTGCGGCAAGTGAAAATCTTGCATTTATTTTAAATTCTATAAATCCTGAGATAAAGGTTTTAAAGGTTTTGGATTCGGTTAAATCTGCAGTAGCTTATTTTTCTGAAACCACAGAGGCTGAATTGGTATTTATGGATATTCATCTCGCTGATGGAATTTCATTTGAAATTTTTGATCAGGTGACTATAAATACCCCTATAATATTTACAACGGCTTATGATCAATATGCAATTCAAGCATTTAAGGTAAACAGTGTAGATTATTTGTTGAAACCTATAAATGAAGAAGAATTATCAGAAGCCATAGCCAAGCATGAAAATGCGTCCAAACAGGGTCAGCCTATTGACGATCAAATTCAAGGCATGTTAAAGCTTATTCAAACAAAAAGTAAGGCTTATAAAACGACTTATTTGGTTCAAAAAAGAGACGAGCTTATTCCTATAAAAACTACTGATATTGCCTATTTTTATATAGACACAGGAATTGTAAAAGCGATGACTTTTAATAACCAATTATATACCATATCAAAAAAACTAGAAGATATAGAAGTAGAATTAAATCCTGATAATTTCCATCGGGTAAATAGACAATCTATTATTAATAAAAGTGCAATTGTAAATATTAAATTTTATTTTAATGGAAAGCTTATCGTAAATACCAACCCTAAATTTGCTGAGCGTATTGTAGTAAGTAAGGCGAAAGCTTCTAGTTTTAAAGACTGGGTTAATTCTTGATAAAATAGCAATATTTTACCTACTTTTGTGGAAAATGCATTTTATCAATCACAAAAATTAAAAATAAATCAATCATGAAAACAAGAATTATTGCATCAGTTTTAATCGTGTTTTGTTGGGTTTCACTAAGAGCACAGGAGCAAGGTCAGCGTCTTGTACCATTAGAAGAGTTCGTTATAATGAATTTGAGTTATGCAACACATGGCGAGGCAGATATTAAGAAGAATTCACAAATAGGAAAAGTTGCTTTCTCTGAAGTTAGATTTGCTCTGGCATTTCCAAAATTGCTTAAAAACAAAAAAACTGTACTTATTAATGGATTGGAGTTTACTAATTTGAATCCGGAATTTTCTGCAGAAACATCGAACGGCTCGCTAGTAGATAGAAATTTTTATTCGATTGCCTACCGTTTTGCTATAATGAATCCTTTAGGGTCTAAAGGATGGTCTTATATACTTGGTTTAAAACCAACAATTGCTTCAGATTTTGAAGAAAGCGTTTCTTCTGAAGACTTTATACTTCAGGCATCTGTTCTTTTTTCTAAAAGAGCAAACCAATATTTTAAATATGGATTTGGCCTATCGTATAATACGAGATTCGGTAAAAAGCAAGTATTGCCAGTTGTTCAATTGGTTTATAAACGAAATAATTGGGGGACTTATGCGTATTTACCTGCATATGTTGGACAATTTTATCACTTTCGTACTAGTAAATTAGGGGTTTCTATACAATTAAATGGGAATAATTATAATTTTGCTAATGTTGCCAATACGCAAGGATTTGATTTAGATAAACTAAGTTTTTCAAGAATTAATATAGGCCCTGAGTATGAAGTGAAAATAGCAAAAAACTTAAGGCTGAATTTAAATGGAGGAGTTGCTGTGGCCAACAAGTTAGACTGGTTAAATGGTAGTGGAGATAGCGAATTTGATTATTCTCCAGAAAATAAAATTTTTGCTAAAATAGGTTTGAAGTTGGTTAAATAATCAATTTATTATATTTGAATCATTTATATTTTGCCTTATATTTAACCTAATATGAGGTAATCAATTCTACATTAATGAGGTTGCATTTAAAATAAAATGCAATAATTTAGCAATTGCTTGAGCTTTAATTTAGGCATGTAATTAGTTGTCTTAAATTGTAATAAAAATAGTTGAAGTTCAAATTTATACGCTTGGATTAAAAATTATTTATTTATGATAAGATGTAATCTTATTTTAGATTAAAATAGAATTACAAAATACTAAAAGTTAAAAATGAAAAAATCATTATTATTTGTAATGTTTATACTGTTTATTCAGTTAATAGATGCTCAAACAGTTACTGTTGGGGTTTTAACAGACAAATACTCTGGAGAAGCACAGCCATTGTTAAAGCAATTACAAGACGAAATACAAGCAGTTGTTGGTCAATCTGCTACAATTGTTTTTGGTGAAATTCTGGAAAATGATTTTAATACAGATACAGCAAAAGCCAATTATGAGCTATTGCTACAAAATCAAACTGATATTATTTTAGCTTTTGGAGTTGTAAATAATATGATGATATACAATGAGAAATCATATACTAAACCAGTTATTGTTTTTGGTTCTGTTAATAATGATTTTATCAATTTACCAGAGGATCAAAAAACTTCAGAAATCAATAATATTACCTATGTTATAGCGCCATTTTCATATTCGAAAGATTTGGAGGCATTTAAGTCCTTACATGATTATAAAAAGGTGGGGATACTTGTTGACGATTTTCTGCCAGATGCATTGCCATTAAACTCATTGTTTGATAAGATGTTTGCACAAAGTGATGTCAGTTATACGATAATTAAATTATCGGAAATAGCGGCTTCTTCAAATGTTTTAAACGGCGTAGATGCTGTATATCTTGCCGGAGGGTTTCATTTAAATACTATTGAATTTTCTGCCCTTGTTGAGACCATTAATCAAAAGAAGTTACCGTCATTTTCTGCCTTTGGGAAGAAGGATGTAGAAAAAGGAATTTTGGCGACTAACCAACCAGAAAATAATATCGATCAATTTTTTAGGCGTATAGCGTTAAATGTGGAGGCTATTATTTCAGGTACAAATGCATCGGAATTACCACTGTATATTTTGTACAAAAATAGAATGTCAATAAACTATAATACGGCAACTCAAATTGATTTTCCTTTTAGATATAGTCTCCTGGCAACTTCCGATTTTATTGGTGGAAATATAGAAGTATCATCTGAATCATCTCTTTCAATTCTTGATATCATGAATACTGTTGTTGGAAATAACTTAACACTTAAATCCGAGAAGAAAAATATTGAATTGAGTGATCAAGATGTTAAAACAGCAAAAAGTGATTATTTACCGGAATTGAGTGCCAGTGCTAGTGCAGTTTATATAGACCCTAAAGTTGCTGAAGTTTCCAATGGGCAAAACCCTGAGTTCTCCACTTCTGGAAACTTAACTTTAAATCAGTTAATTTACTCTGAAGGTGTTGCTGCTAATACCGATATTCAAAAATCGCTAAAAGAAGCTCAAAAAGAAGTGTATAATGCAGCGGAGTTGGATGGGCTTTTAAATGCTTCGATATCTTATTTTAACGCACTTATTTTAAAGTCAAATGTAAAAATACAAAATCAGAACCTCCAAGAAACAAAACGAAATTTAGAATTGGCAGAGCAAAATTTTGCTGTTGGAGCTTCAGGGAAATCTGATGTACTTCGATTAAGAAGTCAATTAGCACAAAATACACAAAGCTTTATAGAAGCTGGGAACCAACTTAAACAATCCTATAATTCTATAAATCAGTTAATGAATGTACGCATTTCCAATAAAATTGATGTTGACGATGCAGAATTGGCAAAAGGACTATTTAAAGATTATGCCTATGAAGGATTTTTGGACCTTTTAGATAATCCAAAACTTCAACCAGCGTTGATTGAATTTTTAGTAGAAGAAGCAAAAAATAATGCTCCAGAACTTAAAAATTTAGGGCATAATCTTGATGTTATAGAACGCAATTATAGGCTTAATAGTTCTGGGAGATATATGCCAACAGTAGCCTTGCAAGGACAGTATAATTTAGCCATTTCAGAATCGGGTAGAGGCGCTACCGTACCAATTGGATTTGCAGGTATTCCAGATGGAAATTATAATTTCGGATTAAATGTGTCAATACCTATATTTCAACAGAATAAGAAGAATATTAACCGTCAAAAATCTGTAATTCAACGAGATCAACTCGGTTTTGAAAAAGAAAATTTTGAATTAAATATTGAAAGGAATATTAACGATATTGTTTTAGATATAGTAAGTCAAATTGCAAATATTAAAATATCAATTGTTGCTGAAGAAGCTGCTAAGGAGAGTTTAGAATTAACCCAAAATGCATATAGAAAAGGAGCAGTGCCTGTAATCCAGCTTATTGATGCACAAACCAATTTTTTACAAGCGCAATTGGCAAGCGCAACTGCAAATTATAGTTATCTACTCGGTTCAATGCAATTGGAACGTGCTATTGGGTATTTCTTTCTTATGAATTCTGATTCAGACAATCAAGCCTTTATTCAAAGAGCTTATCAATATCTATTTAACAAAAACTAATAACAAATAATAATGAAGTTTAATACATATAAATTACTTTCCTTATTCATACTTGTCTTAATAAGTTCTTGTAAAGAGAAAGTAGTAGAAAAAGAAACTGTACTTAGACCTGTAAAGTTCGAAGTTGTTGGTACTGCAGATGCACAAAATATAAGAACTTTTAGCGGTGTAGCAAGGGCAGGAGACGAAATCGATTTAAGTTTTAGAAGCAATGGAATTATTACAGAGCTTAATGCCAAAGTAGGCCAAAAAGTAAAAAAAGGTGATCTCATTGCAAAATTAGATAATGTGCAGGCTAATTTGGCTTATGAGCAGTCTATTTCGGCATTAAATACTGCCAGATCTGCTATGAATACCTCTAAGTCTAACCTAGACCGTGTAAAATCACTATTCGAAAAAGGCAGCAATTCCTTAAGTGATTATGAAAAGGCTAAGAACTCATTCCAGTCCGCTTCCGATCAATATGAATCGGCAAAACGAAATAAAAGTATACAACAAACACAAATTAATTACGGGTTTATTCTTGCTCCAAAAGATGGTGTTATTGCCTTGAAAAATAATCAGCTTAATGAAAATGTTGGTGCAGGACAAGTAATTGCAGTGTTGAATGCAGGTGATAATATAAATGTAATTGTTGGTTTACCTGAAAATGTTATTAATAAAACGAAATTGGCAATGGAAACAGATTTGTCATTTTCTGCGATATTGGGGAAAACATTTAAAGGGTCAATAATTGAAATTGCACCTATTGCAGATGCAAGTTCGGCAACATATCCAGTTAAAATAGATATTATAAATCCGTCTGAAGCGATCAAGCCAGGGATGGCTACTAATGTTACCTTTGATTTTAGTGATGCTCAAGAAAGTCCTGATAATACACTGGTGGTTCCAGTAAAAGCAGTAGGGGAAGATGGTAATGGAAACTTTGTATTTGTTATAGAATCAGTAGATGGTTTAACGGGAGTGGTTAAAAAGCAATCTATTAAAATTGGTGACCTTAGAGGCTCTGGTTTTGAGGTAAAAAGCGGACTGGTAGCAGGGGATAAAATTGCAACAGCAGGGTTGCAAACCCTTTTGGATGGACAAAAAGTAAGATTACAATAAGCTAAAATTAAAACGTATGAATCTTACTAAATTTTCAGTCGAAAAAAATCGTGTAGTACTAAGTATTCTTGTAGTTGTTATGTTTATGGGCGTCCAGTTCTATAATTCATTATCGCGAGATAGTATGCCACCGTATACGGTTCGTATTGCTTCTATAGTATCATCCTTTCCAGGTGCAAGTCCAGAACGTGTAGAGGAATTGGTAACAGATAAAATTGAAAAAATAGCACAGGAGCTTCCCGAACTTAAAAATGTAAAGAGTACCTCCCGTACTGGATTATCCGTAGTGCAAGTTGAACTGAAAATGGATGTGTCTCCTGAGGAGCTGCAATCTGTTTGGGATAGATTACGTCGAAAATTAAACGGAATCAAAGGATTACCAAGCAATGTAAAACCAGATCTAAATGATGATGGAATTGGAGAAGTGTTTGGTATAGCTGTAGGATTATTGAGTGATGGTTTTTCATATTCTGAAATGAAAGATTATGCAGATGACCTTAGAGATGACTTAATCAAGTTGGAAGATGCTGCAAAAGTTGAACTTAATGGAGTTCAAGAAGAACGTGTATTTGTGGAGTTTGAAAACGCAAAATTGAAAACCTATGGTTTAACATCAAGTAAGTTGCAAGGCTTAATTAGTAACACGAATATTTTAAGTTCTGGCGGTACAATTAGTGTTGAAGCTGAACGTATTATTTTAGAGCCTACAGGGAATTTTAATACTATTGACGATATTAAAGAAATGTTGATTCCTGTTGGCGACAAAGGGCAAGTAATTGCCTTAAAGGACATCACCACCATTAAAAAAGGTTATATAAACCCTTCTAAACAAAAGGTTAGAATTAATGGAAAAAATGCAATTTCACTTCATGTATCTCTTAAGGACGGAGCTAATATTATAAAGTTAGGCGAGGAATTGAATGTTATATTGGAGGCATGGAAACAGGAATTGCCAGTTGGACTTGAAGTTTCTAGATTGGCCTCTATAGATGAATACATAGAATTAAAGATCAGTAATTTTATTGGGAATTTATTGCAGGCAATTGCTATTGTTTTGGCTGTTATGCTGTTCTTTTTAGGATTGAGAACAGGATTCGTAATTGCAAGTTTGATTCCTATTGTAACAATTGCCACATTAATGATAATGGGACTCATAGGTGTTGGATTAAATCAAATTTCACTTGCAGCTTTAATTATGGCTTTAGGGATGATGGTGGACAATGCCATTGTTGTAGCCGAATCTGTGATAGTAAAAATGGAAAGTGGTGTCCCGGTGAAAAAAGCAGCTATAGATTCATGCTCCGAATTGTTTACACCATTACTAATTTCAACGTTAACCACCTCAGCGGCATTTTTATCATTTTATATGGCAGAGTCTGTTATGGGAGATATTATGGGGCCAATATTTGTAGTAATTACCATTGCACTAGTGTCATCATGGATCATCGCTCTAAGTGTAGTAACCTTGTTTTGTGTGATTTTCCTTAAAGTTGAAAAACGAGAAG
>Ga0105355_10004292_pt1 | contig 12265 bp, 7 predicted proteins | sample GOMGulsemesocosm_2_FD_83508 | JGI IMG/M metagenome (GOLD analysis project Ga0105355, IMG submission 83508) | Methane-oxidizing microbial communities from mesocosms in the Gulf of Mexico - GOM9C Gulf of Mexico | ecosystem: Environmental > Aquatic > Marine > Cold seeps | place: Gulf of Mexico... | reverse complement strand
GGGCACTATAGTCGATGACATGACTTGCCGTTTCGCTACTGGTGATTATCTTTGTACATCACAAATAATGAAGGTCAATTCTAGCAACCAATTAATCACAACATCATCTGGCAGTTTGTATCAGGTAATTGGCAAAGGCAAAAAAGCAATTATCGACTTCGATGATTTTGAGTTGCTTCGTAATGGCTTTAGTCCAGAGCAAATAAGAACGTTAAACTGCGCAACACCGCCATTAGCTCATTAATAACTTTACAAATATTTTGAGCATGTGCATATCAATTTGGCACCAAACGACTATTTTCACTAGACGATAAAACTTGAATTTACTTAATGTTAGATACTGAAAACCAGATAAACATTATGACAGCAAAAAAGACTAACCAAATAACCTTTTGAATAGTTTTAGCATCGTCTTCAGCTTTCCTTAAAAGTTGGGTTAAGTCTTTGTTAGTATTATTAGCTTGCTTTCTAATCTCTGCATTTTCATTGAGGTTGTCATATCGTTTAAAATCAGATTTAACCTGCTTCTTGATATGTGCAAACGTTGCAAGATGAACATTGAGCGCACGATGAACAATTATTGATGTGATAAGTACACCAAATGCAACCGCAAGGCCATCAGCTAGGTGATCTATTTTCATAATTGCACCAATGGCAATTAAAGCACCGGGCAAGGCTAATGCTTTGTTCTGAGCGCCAGATATTATTTCGTTGATTTTAGATGTATAGTTTAAATCTTGTTCATTTATTTCATGCAAAATTTTGTTAACACTGAACCGCTTTACAAATAAGTCATGATGCTCTTCATACTTACTCAAAAACTTTTTTGCAGACTTAAGAACGGTAGAAAAAATTACTTCTGCTGAATGGCATACACTTATTAGGTCATTGAATGCAGAGCGCATTACAGATCTTCTTTCATTATCTTGGCTATCGCCAACAGAAAGGAAATCTATCAGCCTATTAACCGCATCAATATTTTCACCTGCATTCGGGATTGAAGAAACAAAAGTCCAATCTACAGTTGGTTTAAATTCATGCTTACAGACGTTGTTATCAGTCTCTATAATGAATAACATCTTTTGAGAACCTTTTGCTATTCCTTCATCCGGCACACAATGATCTGAAAGCGTTGCTAGTAATTGACGCATCCGACAAAACAACTCTATTTGCTTAGCTTGTACACAAGTGCCAAGGCTAGATTGTCTTGCTTCAATAATATAATAGTTTTCAGGCACCGAAGATGACCTAACGGCAAACTTATATAAATCTTCCCATGACTCCCAAAGTACTGAATCAGAATTCCAATACTCTGCATTTAACGATAAGGTAAGTTTCCCCTTTCTATAAGTTTTAACATCGTCAAAATCGTAACCTATAGAACCAAGAGTTTCCTCTACAAGTTCAGTCTCAGGTTTTTCTGGAAAGTTGATAATAATCTCATCATCAACAATTGCCAAAGATCCAGAATCAACTAGCTTTACAAAATTTTCGAAAATAGGGTTAGGCATTACTATTTGCTTCTACAAGTTTTTCCAATTCTTGTTGTACCTTTTCATCGGTCACATTTAAAGTAATCTGACCATCATGATACTCAATTGATTTACCTGAGCCTTTACCACCTACTTTTTTTCGAATAATATTTGCTGTAAAACTTTTATCATTCGCCTCAACGCTAATTGACTTGCCTTTCTTAGCACTGTCCAGCGTTGGCTCAATATGTTGGTTTATTTGATATTCATTTTCGTTAACAAATATACCAAAAGTTCCTTTCAAATGAGAATCATCAGGTATATGTTTTTCTACTGCATCAAATAGTTTTGTTAGAGGCACTGATTCTTTATTTCTTGCTGCTTTTTCAATTATTGCATCGACACTCTTACGTGCTTCATTATAAAAATGGCTAGAAAAAGCATATTTCTCTTGAAAATCAGCAATTGCTTCTCTTATTTGTTCGACTGACTCTGCATTATCTGCATTGTTTTCATCACAGCCAAATGCTTTTTTGAAGAATGCACCTGTAGAATTGCCCTTAATAAATTTCAAATAAGTTTCTGACTCAGGTATATCGGGATATGTTTCATCAAATAATGTGAGATCAAACAATGCAGCTTGTCTTAATGCATCAAGATTTATGTGTGATGAGTCCTTAGGTACAAGATCAATCTCATCAAAATCGAAACCATCTTTTTTAGTGACCATGATTGCTAAAAAGCGACCAATATCCCCCTCTTCATGCCCTTTATAATGCATAAACACAATATTACCTCCAGCAACTTTATAAGCTCCAGCATCTCTTGCTGCACTTAATATTTCATCCATAAATAATGTCACAAGTGTTTTAAATTCAATTTCGTTGCTGATATAGCTTTGCAATCGGGAAGGTATTGAAGTCGAACCTTTATTCTCTGAAAGATAACTATGAAACTTGTTCTTTCTTTTAAACTTTCCTTCAACTTCGGATATTAGTTTAAAGCAAACACCGTCACTTTCAGGCCAAATCTCACCAATTTTACTGTCCAATCTTGAGCTGCCAGCTTGAGTAATAAATTGAGAAGTTATTGCTGCTATAGCAACGAGTTCAGGTCTATTTTGTGACAGCTCTATACACCTAGGGCACTCTTCATTTTGTTCTTCATCATATGATAATTCGCATTCTATACAGTCAAGCATGGCATTTCCTTAAAACTTTAAATTTAAGCCTACTCAACTGTGTAGCAGACATACTCGCACAATGCACTGTATATGTAAACAGTACCTTGTGATTGAACGATAACAACAAATAGTTAATTGTCCGTAACCTTTAAATATTTCCATGTTCCATGAGGTAGGCTTTTGGCCCACTTTTTTGCTAAATCACGAGTATCAAAGCTTGGGATATTAAACTGATTTAGTGCATTAATGGCTTGCCCAGCATCTACTAGTTGAGGGAATGGCGTAATATTATTTTTATAACTAACAAAGCTTGTTTCTGATGGTTGCCATTGAATAGACTTAACATCATGAAGCAAATAATCTTCGCCATAGAAGAGAGGATTTGGAAATTCCTTTTTACCTATAACGTACCATTTTTTAAGCTTTAACATCGCCACTACTAAAGTCCTTGTACCAACAATTAGATAATGACAGTAACACATTAATAAATCTAGCTAAAATATATCAACAATAGATAAGCTGGATATTGATATTACACAACAAAAAGCCCTATAGGTTATATAGGGCTATTTTTGCTCCCAAAGAAGCCAAACCTCCGTTCAGCTATCCGTGGGTGGTGGTTTGAAATCAAAACAAATGAGAATAACTCTCAAGTGTCACCGACCCCTTTTATTCTTTAATTAAGTCTATTTGAGTGGGGGTCTTCTATTTGTTCTATTTATTTAAAACGGCTCTGACCCCTTTTATTCTTAATTAAATCCTTTTGAGTGGGTGTCTTCTATTTTTTCTGAGCAACTGATATGCTGGAAGCCATTATTCAACAACATGGTTAATAGCTACGGCGGCTAAAAATAGAAATATCAGCCTAAGCCCCCACTCTATAGAGGCTATACATGAATACAGCTAATGAGTCACCATCAAATATAATAATATTTGATGGTGTATGTAACTTCTGCAATGGCGCAGTAAATTTTATTATTAAAAGAGATACTAGAAAGGTTTTCTATTTCTCATCAATGCAAGCAGATATTGGTATCAAGCTACTAAAAAAATACGATCTTAGCCCTGACAATACAGATACTTTCTTATTAATTAGAGATAACAAGCCTTACACTAAAAGCGATGCAGCATTAGTAATTGCCAAAGAATTTAACATTCCTTGGCGGTGGCTAGCAATTTTACGAGTAATCCCAAAGTTCATAAGGGACTCTATATATTCCTTAATAGCTAACAATCGATATAAGTGGTTTGGTAAGCGCACACAATGCATGCTACCCACACGTGAACAAAGAGCGCGCTTTATTTCTTGACAACATACCAACTAACAAACCCGCTAAAAACACCAAATACACTAAAGATAACAAATTCTGAAATAGGGGGGACAAGAGAAGAGATAAAACAAAGCAAGAAGAATGATGATACTGTCCCTAACCAACCAAATAAAAGATGCCTCTTAAGGCTATCAATGCCTTTTTTCTTTAACATCATCACCAAAGGCACACCAACCAAAATAGCAAGCCAATAAGCAAAGACTATAAAAATAACCAGTACACTCTGGTTGTACTTGACTCCAGATTGGTACGAAATATAAAAGAAATAGAATGCGCCTAGCAACGGTGGAAAGATCACCGTTGCTAATGCTAGTTTAATCCAGTTCATTATTTTCCTCTCGTCGCGTCCTGGTACATCATCCGCTGTATCCTAAGATCAACATCCCGCCATAGCGCTTTAGAAGGAATTTTCGACAGTACTCCCATTAAAGTAAAGGCACCTTGCTTACTAGTCTGGATCGTCACCCAACCATCTTGCATTACAACTTTTCGAGTAACGGTTCCTGGATAGAGTGCATGTCCCTTCATCGCAACATTGTAAACCGTTAGATTTTTATCATCGATAAAATGTTGAGTTCGCCCAACAAATAGCTCACTTATTTGACCATTCTCGATAGTGTGCCCTTTACCACCTGGGCCAGGAGCACGCTTAAGGTTTCTATAGGCTGACTGAGCAGTGCAGCCGTCCATAGATTCGTGACATAAAGTAGAAGTAATCGGACCATAACTACTAAGAGAGTTCTTTGCGCTCTCCCAAAATGAGTCGTCAACACTCTCGCCATTAAACGCCTGGCCAAAGGCAGCAGTGATTGCACCATTCGCGAACTTACCACCCGTTGAATCGGAAATTGTTCCGCCTATCACAGCCGCCGCAATAATTCGCATCCCTGCATGAAAGCCACTACCAGTACCACCCATGGCTTTGCTGATTCCATTGATGTTCATTGCCTTAGTCAGTCCGGCGGAAGCAAATCCATGTCCAAAATTACCTCCTTGAAGTTCAGAGATTACACCACCTGCTAAAGCATGAGAGCCAATATGTTTAGCTCCACCTTCAAGAGGAGTGTTATTAAATGTCTTTCCTATACTTGCAAATGTAACAGCACTAAACGCTCCAATTACGGCTCCTTTAGCCGTAAACCCTGAGCCAACCCAACCAGCTAAAGCACCACCAGCAGCTATTGTTCCATAAGCCATAACACCTGTACTAGCATATATAGCTCCTGCCGCCCCTGCTGTTGCAACAGTAATAACTGTTGCCATAATCGCAGGCATCCACTTAACCAACGAATCCATAAAGTTATAACCACTAGGGTCGGTATAACGCAGCGGATTATTAATCACATAACTATAACGATTATAACTCTGTGAATTAGTCGGTGCCTGAATAAACGGATCAGCCTGTAAGAACCTCCCCAAGGTTGGATCGTAGATCCGACCGTTCATATGAATAATATCAGCATGATCTACCGATTCATGACCAGTAAAACCTCGTGTGGTTACATCTAATAGCTGCGTTAATGACATTGTGGTAAACGCATTGATTGTCGTGTTCATACTGCCTGAGCTGATAATGCTTTTTTTACCCCAAGCATCGAAATAGAGCTTTTGCGAAACATAGCCATTTTCGTCGGCAATGGTGTCTAAACTACCAATATGATCTTTTAATAAAAAGCTCAGCTCTCGAGTGCCATTCGTTCGCCATAAAGCTATTGCTCCAGGCAAGTTACGTCTGGTTGTAACAACCGTAGTGTCTGACTTACTCACTACTTCAATATTGCCAATATAATAAGTCGTTGTGGTTACGTTTTTATCGTCGACCTTTTCAGTTGTAACACGTTTATATCGCGAACGATTTGTGCCGTAACTAAATGCCGTGGTGCTGTTGTCTGCGGTATTGGTGATTTGAGTCGCTTTGTCAAAATGCGCATATGTGATGTTACGATTACGGCCTTGGTACATATTGCCATTAGCATCATACTGATAGTCTTGGGTTGTACAGTTTTCACTGCCAATACCACTCACTGCATGGGGTGATGCACTGTTATAACAATAATAACCGACATCTTTTTTCCAGTGAATATTACCATTGTTTTTATACCGCACTGTTTCTACACCATTGGTATGGGTTAAACGGTTCACTAGGTCATAATCAAATAATTCTGACTGACCTAATGTGCCGGTTTTCAAGGTGTTATTAGTACGTTCACGCAAGTTGCCAAGGGCGTCAAAACGATAATCGTTACTTTGAATCGCTACGCCGTTACTTATTGCGGTAACATTTTCTACTTGCCCCGTAATTGGGTTAATGCCGTTAGTGGTGGTTATTTTGGCATCATTTTGTTCTAAAATGGTAACGTTGCCGAAGGAGTCCATTCCTTTAACGTGAGAGTATATCGTTGCATCGGTGTCAGCGCCAAAGCGTGCTTCTTTCTGAGTCGTTAAGTACCCTTGGTTGTTGTACTCGTTTTCAATACCCCAACACAAACCAACGACACTATTTTGACTATTGAAACACCCAGCTAAACTGCTACTGTCAGCTTCAAACTGTTGGAATACTCGGCCATATTGGTCGAAGGTTGTTTGTTGAGTGTAGGTAACAGAGTCGATCACTGTACGTTGCGAGGACATTCGGCCAAACGTGTCATAAAAATACGATTTGGCTTGTTCGTTATTACTTTCAGACTGTAATAAATGAGACAAATTATATTGATAGTCAATGCTGTCATCAACGCCATTGCCTGAAGTGTGTTTCAGTGTAGTGCGGCCAATGCTGTCTCGTAAAATAGAAGTAATGTGACCGCGACCCGACGTTTGGGTAATTAACTCACCTAAAGCGTTATACGAATAAGCCCAATTACCTTTGTTGGGATCAACCATGCTAGTTTTTCGGCCATAGTTGTCGTGATGCGTAACAATTTCTACGTCGTCAATACCAATTACTTTTACCAAATTACCAACCGCATTATAAGAATAACGTATGGCATTCGTGCTGGCATTGTCGATTATGCTAACGCTTTCACCCAAAATGTTTTTCACATTCACTTTGGTTTGTATTGCAGCTTCACCGTCGTTAGGGGTGATTGTTGTTGTAATAGCTAGCCCGTTATACGTTAAAGTGCTGTCTACCCCGTTTACAGATGAACTGCTCGTAGTACGCCCGTAAACATCGTATTCACTGGTGTTCCATTGTGCACTTTCACCACTACTTGCATAAGGAAGTGATTGTTTTACTGCTCGGCCGTTAATATCGTAACGGCTTTGTTGAATTATCCAGTGGTTGCCATCAAAACTTTGTGTAGCACTGGCAATAGCGCGGCCGAGTTTATCAAAATACTTTTTAACCGTTGGTTGCCCAGTTGCCGTGGTTGTTTCGCCATAATGAAAGGCTGAACCACCAATGGCTGGCGACATGGTTAGTGAACGTTCGGTTGTAGCCGTTTGACCTAAGTTGTTGCTGCTGAAGAACTGACGGCCAAAACTGTCGTAACCTAGGTTTGTATTAACACCATTAATGTCGGTTAAATTAGTAGGTTGCCCCCAGTTATTTCTACTATTTACAGAGCCACTGTTAAATTTGTCATTACCTGTACTATTTACATAACGATCATCATCATCATAATTATTAACCGAGCGTCTAAATACTTTTGTTAAGTCAGTATCAAGATTAGCACCGGTTGAGATATGTTCAGTGTTACAGTCAACAGCGCCAACATTAGCATAACTGATCGTCGTTATTTCTCCGCCTAATAAGTTGTAGCAGTGAAGCGTATTTAGCTCAGCATTAGTTCCGCTATTAGCGGTTTCCAGCGTTAGTAACCCCGTACCATTGCCATTATCAAAGTCATATTCAAAGCTAGCGTTGCGCACAATAATGGGTTGTTCAAGTGCAGTAGGCCTATTATTGGTTACCGTAGCTGACGTAATACGCCCTAACCACCAGTTTGCTTCACTTTCTTCTGCGTAAACATTTACTGTTTCTACAGTATTAAATGCTACCGCTGATGCGCCAACAAAGCTTATAACCTCTGTACCGGTTAAATTAACATAATTGTCTGAGCCTTGAGTGTCGGTATAAGTGTTGGTTGATACTACTTTGCTTATTAGTTGATGGCTGCCATCACTATTAAGGGCATATTTATAGTCTTGTGTTTGATAAACATAAGGGTTTTCTATAAATTCTTTGTCTGTAAAGTCACTATTTATTAAATGATTATGAAGTTTACGGTCATTTCTCACTTCGTTTATTGAATACGAAATACGCTGCCCAGAAGCATTCTTACTTTCTGTTTCAAGTGGCATACCAATGAAAGGGAATTCTTGATGGTAAGTTGTAGAAGTAACTATTTGGGTTTGGTTATCGGTTGTCGTCAGCTTGTTAAAGCCTAACATGCCGCGACCGCCCGCTTGTGCTTTCATGCCTTCATAGTGATATGAAACGCTAACGGTATTATCTTCGTCGTACACAGTACCCGTAACATCATAGCCTGGCATATCTGATGTAACATTACTAACCACGTAAATTGGTGCTATAATGTCAAACACTGGTGAGCAACTTTCATTATCATCAATAGGGTTGCAACTGCCCTGCCTTAGTAATTCTGCCCCTTCACCCCGTGTATAAACACTTGTGTCTGTTATCGGTTTAAAGTCAATATTAGTTTCTAAGCCAAAACCATTAGTGATGACTTTTATACGGCTGGCCATACTTTGATTATAAATGTAAGGTTCGGCCTTGTGGTTTACATAATCAATAACCATGTATTCAGGGGCGTCTTTACCGGTAATATTTAGCCATAACCCCACTTCTTTTGTATTGTCTAATGTTGGTAGATTTATTGATTCTTTATTATCAAACGAGCCGTTACTAAAGGTGTTATAACACCAATTTCTAGCCGCTATACCACAACCTTCTTGATAGTAAATAAAATCCAATCGACCATCAAAGTTCGCATCAATAAATTGGGCATTGTCAATATCGCCAGTAAGGTTAGCAACTGGTACCGCATTCTCAAAACCATCGCCATTTGACGCTAGAAATTCCCAAGAGCCTGAAGATTTATTCTTTTGAATAATGTCACTTAAACCATCGCCATTAACATCAGAGAAATAAGTTTCGCCGCCTGCGTTTGAATTATCATCTGAATATTTACATGCTGCATCTCTACCAGAAGAAGACTTTTCAACAGCGTTGCCAGGTAAGACTGCATAAGGAACAAAAGAAATACTTCCGCTTTCATCAAAATGGCGTGTAAATACTTGGTGATATGAATAAATGTGAGTTGTAGTGCAATCATCAATCTCTGCATCTAGATAAATGGTCTTATCATAAATTTGAGCTAACGCATCAGCCATACCATCGCCATTAAAATCGGCAACTTTACCGTCGAACCACTGAAGGTCTGTGCTTCGACTTGTTACAGTACCGTGTACACTTGTATTTGAGTGAACCAGCTCTGGAAAGCCTGCTGCTTTTGCCGTTTGGAATTCACCGTTAATATTAACACTAACTATATTAATGTTATTCTCACGATAAAACATATCAACTAAACCATTACCCGTTAAATCAGTAAAGTTTATGGTTGCTGTTGTTACATCAAGAGTTTGTGGAATAAAGACATTTATAGATGGAGTGTTAACATATAGTTTCCAAATGTATTCATTGGTGTCTCCACTGCGTACAGCAATGTCTTGAAAGCCATCGCCGTTTACATCAATTACTTTTATTCTTACTTTATCAACCTTCTCTTGGACAAAATTAATTAATACAGGGTTTATTTGATCTGAAAAGGAGCCATTACCATTGCCCAGTTTGAAATTAATATTGATAGAGTTTTGTGATTTATACCAATAGGCTACATCTGAGTAGCCATCGGCATTAACGTCGATAGGTGTTGCACCAAGGAAGTCAACTACCCTAAACTCACTATCGTACCCATGCACTAATGGTAAAAGTGTATTTTTCCAATCGAATGATGTTGCAGGTAAACATGTACCGCTACTGCTGCCATTACATTCTTGAATTTGAGTTAATTGTGTTAAGTCATTTAAATCATAACCATTGTCTTCATAGGTTAAATGGTAGCTACGAATTGCTTGTGTTGTATGGTGCGACTTTATGTAAACGTCATTAAGTAGAGATTTTTGTTCAACTTTATAGCCAGCAATGTAGCCTTCATGTTGGTCGTTTACTTTACTGGTGTAAGAAAAATCTATTGTATTTCCGCTATAGGTTATAGATTCTATTACCGTTTCATTTTCTCCGTAGCTATTTGAGGCAGAGTAATTAAAGTTAACTTTATTCGCTGAATTAGCGCGTTCGCTGGCACTATTAGCTTTACCAATATTGTCATGAAATTCACCTAAGAACCAAGAGACTATTGTATCGTTATTGCCTAATGCCAAATAGCTCGTCGCTGAATTACCATAATTACCATAATAACTTAATGATCCATCAACTCGTTCTACTTCAAAATAAGCTGGGCCATCGCCGGAAGTTCCTCGAGCTATAATACGTGTTTTGCTGGCTATTTCTGTTCGGTATTCACTGTTAGCTGCGCCATAACTTGAGCCACTAACCATAATTAAACGCTGGCCGTCTAAACAAAAACGGTCTTCAGCGTTTAATTCAACTGCAACAAATTCTGTGTCTTGTTCAAATGTTTGTCGACAACGGCTAATGCCCGATAAGCCGCCAACACTCCAACCAACGCCCATTGAGCCATTGCCTGCTGAAGAGTTATAATTCAAAGAAATTGAAGGGGCTACACCAGCAATACCTGAAGGTACAACCAGAGGAATACTATAAGTAGCTGCACCTGACTCATTAACTCGAAAATTGCCTGCTGTTAAACCTATTGTTTCGCCAATAGGGTCGTTAGGCAATGAAATAGATGCTGGAGATTGTGGAATGCTTGGATTAGCTTGTTCATGAATTGCAGATATATTAACACTACCAGACCAACTACCTGAGCTTATACAGGTGTTAAATGAACAGGCAGTAACTCTGATATTCGTAAAGCCTGAGAAGCGGTTATCAATAACGGCAAAAAGCTCGTCGGTGGTGACTATGCTAACCCATTGTCCTTGTGCATTAAGGCCTTGTATTTCATATTTACTAGCATGCTCAACATTATCCCATGAGAGCCTGATAACACCTCCAACATTACTTAATTGCGCATTAGCAGGAGCAACAAATGGCTCGTTAGGCGCATAAGGAATAAAGGTAGTGATATCGCCAACAATAATAGGGATCCAGGTAGTGTCTGCTTTGCTACCAAGTGAAAATACCATTGCGAGCATAGTAAATATTTTTAGAGAAGTTCCTCTCATGAAATACATTCCTTTTTTGTTTTTATATTTATTTAAAGAGTTAGTAAATTTACTACAGCCAAGTTTGACGATGAAGTAATAAAAATTTAAGACACGACTACATTAATACAGGTTTACACATCGCCAATAAAGTATGGCGCTGGTGAATTACCAGAAGTAGGTAACGTTGCACAAGAACCTGTTCCAGAGTATTTAAATAAAGCTTTGCCACCTGCTTTCTTTATATTTTGTAACATACTGGTCCACATAGCACAGGTTGTAATGCTGACACCGAGCCTAGGTGTACTAAGATTACATATGTAGGTGTAATCCCCCCTGCCTTGATGAAAAACGTTCACCGTACCATTCCCATAAACAAGCACTTGGGCAACATCAATAGTACAGCTATAGGAAGCTTCACTTAAGGTACTTATTGACAGTAATAGGGTAAACAAACTAATTCTCAGTTTCATGGTTGAGCCTTGTAAATAAATTTAGGGTTATTTAGATAAATCTAGACGTGTTAAAATTGGTGCTTTGTATTTACTAAAACAGCCATTAACCCAACCACTAATGAATGTGTCAGCATGATATGAGGCAAGAATAGAAGCATACATTTGGTCAAACAAGTGATTGGCGGGATCTAATACGAGGTAGCTTTTACTCTCACAAACTTCTACTGTTGAAAGGCCACCTTCTAGCATTACCAGAACATACCCACCATCATGAATTATCAATTTACTGACTTTCGCGCGAGAAAAGGGGTTATTTGCATTTACTTGAAATGTGAAGAGCAAAAGGATTATGGTTACAGTTTTTATCATATCAGTCCTTGATAGTAATGTGACTACCCATATTTTATAGAATTAAATCATAAACCTAGATTTATTTTGTTACATAACTTACATTGTATTAACCTAATTTACTAACAATTAATGAAATAAATGAAAATATTATTATTTACGTGC
>Ga0105355_10004291_pt1 | contig 12266 bp, 8 predicted proteins | sample GOMGulsemesocosm_2_FD_83508 | JGI IMG/M metagenome (GOLD analysis project Ga0105355, IMG submission 83508) | Methane-oxidizing microbial communities from mesocosms in the Gulf of Mexico - GOM9C Gulf of Mexico | ecosystem: Environmental > Aquatic > Marine > Cold seeps | place: Gulf of Mexico... | reverse complement strand
TGATTCAACTGCTCTCATCGGAATGATAAAGTCATCATTAATAGTATCGGCTTCAAGAGAGCCACAGTATTCTCGGCGAATAGCGTAATAAGCTCCTGCAACCCCCATAACAGCACCAAGTTTGCTTTCAAGACTTCGAACTTTATTCTGGTATTTCCAATAGGCGGACTCACCGTCAGAGCCTATATTAGTGTCTGATTTAGAAGCGGATGTTAATAATGAATAATCACCAGTTACTACAGCTACTTCTGGATCACGCATAAAATGCTGTGCACTCCGCCATAACGTATCACTACTTAAAATGGCACTTGCATCTGAAAATACAATTACGTCAGCAATACTATCTTTAATTGCCCTATTAATAATTGAAACCTTACCTTTATTTTCTTCAATGTTAACAATGCGAATATCTAGATCACGATTATGAAATAAACTTTGGCTTTTAACAGCACGCTTAACGGTTCCATCATTACAGCCATCACAATAAATACTGATCGACAATTTATCATCGGGATAGTCTAACCACCCCATGCTGTCTACCTTTTGATGAATCACCGCTTCTTCATTAAAAGCAGGAACAATAATATGAATACTCGGTAACGTTTCATCCTGTTTAACGCATTTAAAACCTCGAGCACACTCTGCTGTAACAGAAGTCTGTTCCTTCGATTTATATCGTGCGATTAGCTTTAGTAATAATGGGTAACCCACATGATGGTAAACCACTAATACGAATAAAATGATTGCAGAAATGGCCATGATAAACTCCTTATTACTTATGAATAATATTTTTCTACCGATATATCATTGCTGATACAAAAGGCGGTACTCATCAAGCATGTTGATAAAATCACGTTCTTTGGTAACAAATTGCCTAGGAGAAGGCACTTGATCACGACTCAGTTTTTTCAATATTTGTCTAATAGCCCAAGCTAAAGCCGTGCCATCTTTGGCGGGAACCATCACACCACTGTCTGGACAGCAGGCTTCGCGACAACCACCCACATCGGTCAAGACAACGGGAATACCACAGGCTTGGGCCTCTAACGGTGAAAGAGGTAAACCTTCATTTAAAGACGGCAGGCAAAAGACATCGATTGCCTGATAAAAGCTCACCATGTTGTCGATATTACCCAAAAGAATTACTCTGTCAGTTAAACCACTCTGTTGAATGTACATTTCTAGCTCATCACGATATTCACCCTCTCCAGCCAAGACTAGAATGCAATTTTCTTTCAAAAACTTAAGTGCATCGATTAAATATTTATGTCCTTTAACCTCAGTCAAACGTCCAGCACAGCCAATATATTTTACAGATTCACCCTCCCTATTTTGCACAAGCCCAAGTTGAGCTCTTGCATAGGGCTGATTTCCTTTATGGAACATCTGGCAATCAATGCCATTATGAATAACTTGGCTGGGATAATTCGGTTGATAAGATGTTAGCTGTTTCTGAACACCAGTAGCATCTGCTACTAAAATTGGCTTTACCCATTTTAAAAACATGCTTTCTAAGTATCTGCGTTTATGGTCTGCCATATGCCATGCATCGTGTTCCGTATGTATACGACAATTTATATTGTTCAACTTTGCGGCTATTCCACCGTAAATAAGAGGTCCAATATGATGGCTATGTAAGACATCAGCTTTCAAATCTGTTAACAATTTCTTGGCTTTAAATAAACATGTAAAAGAAAGCCCAGGTTTTTTATTTATAAAGTGTAGTTTTTTCTTATATGGCAATAATCGAGGCCATTTTAATAACGCCTCCTCCATACAGCCCTCTAAACTAATAATGTGCATATCCTCATCATTGCTCCTTAAAGAAGATCTCATCATTTCTAGCACCAAGCATTCAATCCCTCCAGCTCGTAAATGCTGTACTACTTGTACTACAACCCTAACTAAAGGTTTATCAGTAACATTGTCAATCACGTTATCTACTGCATGTTTCATAATTAAATCCTCTAATAAGTAAATAAATTATTTTATTAACTATCAAAATCAACTATCTTCAAAAACAGTATCGGCTTCTAATAACTCTTTAATTTTTGGAATTCTGCTCAACATAGGTGCACCCGTATATTTTTGCAGCTGATCAACTCTGCGAACACTGGTATCCATAATTTCAACAATAACAGCCAGACCTGTGCCTAATAAGATCCCTCCAATAAGCCCAGCCACAATAAAAATAAAACTCGGAATATTGGATGGCCAAGTCGGCGTAAAAGGCTGGTCAATAATTTTAATTCTATTTTTTTCTTCAAACCGCCCAAGCGAGCCAGTAACTTTAGCCATCTCATAGCGCTTTAAGAATTCATTGTATAAGTTTTGTTTTGTATCCAGCTCGCGCTCAAGCTCGGTTAGCTCTCTTTCAATTGATGCAAACGCATTCACTTGAGATTGCATCTCAATTATTTGATTTTTCAAACTGATCACTTCTTGCTCTAGTCCTTGCTCCATTGACTTAGACTTTTGGATTTCTTGCAATTGAGAAACTAATAGGGGCGAATTTGTATCTGCCTTTATTCTAGCGCCAGAGGCACTGCCCACTGTAGACGTAAGATTGACTGAAGAGCTCATGGCCAAATGCCATAAGCGTTCAATTTCTGCTGGTGTAAGTTTCGCTGTCTTTTCTAATAAGCTATTACGGGTAACTTGCAAACGATCAACCTGACGCTGTATATTCACAACTTTTGAATGCTGATCGGTATAGCGTGCTTTTAGTAACACTAATTCACTGGTGAATTGAACAATACGGCTCTCTATAGCTGCTACGACCGGATTAGTCGCAGATAACTGCTTATTCATAGATTGCAATACTGCTTTCGCCGCTGACCAGTTAATCTCTTTTTTAGCTAATAGTTGCTTAAGTTCTCTTAAACGTTTGATATTCCCACCATGGAAAGCAGGAAGGTCTGTCGCATATTGTTGCTTGAATATTGCGAGTTTATTTTCGGCCGCTAATAACTCTTTTTTCTGTGATGTAAGCTGTTCTAAAATGAATTTTTCTGATTGCTCAATTGAAGACCTCTCGGGTGCTAATAGTTGTTCTATAAAATGAAGACTTACAACTTCCAATATCTCCTTCATATTATCCGGTGTGCCAGAACGATATGAGATTTTAACCAAGTCTTTACCTTCTTGATTTAAATTGAGTCCACTGGCAATCTTCCTGATGATACGGCCTTTATCATTATCGCTGGTCTCGTCGTCGATAAGTTCAAGCTCTTCTGCAACCGAAAATAATACATGACGACTGTGCATTAACGTATCTAAAGCAGCCATACGTTCTTTTAAGTTGGTAGAGACCGATAAGTCTTCTAAGAAAGGATTTAATTTCGATGTTTCTTGCACTAAGATGGTTGTATGGGTATCAAAAATTTTTCCCCGAGTCATCGCGATTAACCCACCCATTAAAGGCATAATGATGATGGGTATTAATATCAAATAACGCTGACGCCAAGCAGCCATGAGTATTAGATAAACATTCTTCCAAACGCTATTCACACTAGCTTCATAGGTATCATTCAACATTTGGCTATTCGTCTGATTACTCATCGCAGGGGTCATAATTCCCCCTTCACATTCGCTAATACCGCACTTGAGTTTTTTAACGAAAAGATAACTTTATGCTCAGGCAATGTATCATCGTATTGCTGTTGTATTAATATGCCTCGTGGAATCATATTACGTAAAACATTGCCGCGTTTATAGCTAGAAATCCAATCAGGACCTAGCTGTAATAAAATTGGATTATCGTTGTAATTGGTTAACTGGGAAAACCACAGGAATAATTCCTGTTTTTGTGTGGAATTAGGTTGTACTTGTTGAGCAGAGAATTTCCATTCGATCTTATCACTCGTATTGACGATGACATTCTTGCTTGAGTGCACATTATTTGAAGCGCCATTAATAATAGGACTATTAGTTTTTACCTGCTGTAATACTAGAGCTTGCTCGAAGAGGTTTTTATTAGCATCTTTCTCAACCGTCGACGCACACCCAACCAATTGTAAGGCCGCGACGAATACGACAAGTATTAATACCTCACTGTTGATTCTTGTATGTGTGACTGGGCTGAGTAAGATGTTCATTAACGACTCCTGACACTTTATAAACAGCTTCTAAAGCTATGTGTTTATCAGGGTGTATCAAGCTTTGTGCCAAGGTCATTATTTGTTCCCGCCACTGATCGAGCTGAAGATGATCAACTTTTCGCGATTGACGCCAATTATCACCCAGTGCCTGCTGGATCTTTTGTTTCAAATTCCTCGCCTGTTCCCCAGAAGCACCCTCTGCTTGCTGTTCAAGCCAAAGATACCATCTGAGTTCATATTGCCCCATCGCAAGCTCAAAAAGCCCCCTATCAACGTCTGGCAAAGCCATACAGGTCTTGGGCTGAGGATAAAAGAACTGATAATCCGCTTCGCGGCCGTCAGTCGGATCATAAGGGTTCGCCGTGGGCATTCTGCCATGCCATTGCACATAAGCATCAGCTCCGCTGTGCCATAAGAAGGCCCCCGCCGCGAGTCTGAAATTTGGCATATTATATAACCAGACACGCTTATCCTGATTGCCGTTAGTACTTATTGATTTATGCATCTGGGTAATTTCACGCTTACTGACGCCAAATCCATGATTTATCAAGACCAAATCCAACGGCTCAATCAATGATTTCTGATTCGGATTGTTTAAATGCCCCGCTGTTTTTGCAAATTGATTAGCAGAATGCAATTGCTGCGCATCGTGTTCGATTAGAGGAAGTTGTTCCTTCATTGCCTCATCAGCAATCGACCAATAAATTTGAATATCGCCATGACCTAACGTCGCTAGCTTGGCCATTTTTTGTTGTAAAGCATCAGTATCCAATACCTCTTTTAAGCGTTTATAGGGCGTATAAGCCAGTAGGTCTGCGTCGCCATAAAACTCTTTATATAAGGCCAACTCATTGAGCCAGAGCTTAATATTATCTTCTGTCGGCAAGGCCATAGGAGGTGCTAATGCCCGCAATTCTAAACGATCAAGGTAATTCAAATCACAATATATTTGTGCCAGCTGTAACGGCTTCCATTGTTTAAAAAATTGTAAGTGTGGACTGTGATCAAGATAAATACCGACTTTTTGTGTATTTATCGGTAATTGTTGAGCCAGAACTTCAACGTTTAAGTGAATATCACTGATAACGTTTTCATTATCATTAGTGAATGCTAAGGAAAAATCATAGCGCCCGACCTGCAGCTCGTCAGATTTTAACCAAACTAAAATTTTATGCTGCCCTTTACTGATGGCTTCTTTTTTAAGTTGTGTTAAATGGTTAAAGCGTTTTTTAATGTGCTGTGCACTGCCTTTCCTACGCCAGCGAGGCAGCGCACGCCTGACTTCGACATAACCACCATCATCGATAAAAGAAGAATGCCATTCCGGTATTGCATCACTGGTTAGCTCCAGATCAAACTCTATTAATCGTCCTTCCCCTTGAGCCAAACGCAATGTCTTCGATTGATTTTCTTTAACGGCCTGCGCATTTTTTGAAATCAACAATTGATCTTCAACCATCCAATGCTGACGGAAATATTTCTCCCTACGCTGATTCACTAACAACAAACCGTTGCTAGTATCTTGATAAATTTTATCATCCAGTTTCTGTAGAATCATGCCACTGATAAAACGTTGCTGTGGGCTGTCACCGAATAAATGAATTGAGAGTTGGTCACTTTTTTGTTCAAAATCAAAGCTTTGCACTAATCCTCTATGCTGCACAATATCTTGCCAAGGGTCGGTATTCGCGCGCTGATGATAGAATTTTAAGTATTCGTTTTGATACCATTGAGCGGCATCATACTCGGTCGCAGTGACCTGCTTAATGCCATTAATCGCCAGCGCTAGGTTCATCTGCCTAGGCAAATTTTCCCACTCGCCTAAATCCTCACGAAATAAAACAACTCGCCATAAGCCTTTTTCTAAGGGCAATCGCAGTTCTTCGATACCCGCAATACCATCTCTACCCCACGGTTCAGGACCTGGTCGTTCAATCTCTCGCATTTCACCAAACAGTTTGATGGCTGAATAAGATTTATTATTGATACCCAGATTAATCTGCTCACTGCCCTCTAATACTTCACTATGTCGAGTACCAAAGTCATAAGCCTGGACATATGCGGGTAAGGGCTTATCCTGCTCAAAGCCAATAGAGTGTATGGAGACTTTCTTACGAAGTGCCCCTGTATTTTCAGAGCCAAGACGTTTAGATTGAAATTTATGTCCATTAAACACATACAGCTGTTTAAGCGAATGAATATCAATCGGCTTTTTATCTTCTTTTTTTACGCCTCCGATAGGAATACGAAGTTCAAAACTGCCTGATCTCACTCGCCTCTCTAAATTCGCTCGGCTGTAATAATCATGACTACCAGCATCATCTAAACGAATCACTAATAATTCAGACTCTGCATTAGGGTTGTCTCCTTTAATCACTAATATGTCGGTTTCACTAATTGTTTCAACTCTCTGTTTATCAATCCCCATCTGCCAAGGTAGTTGAACATCCTGATCCAATAGCCCTGATGAGATTTGTAATAAGCTGATAAAAATAAGTGAAACCATAAGTCCTTCCTATTCATCTACAATTCGTTGCCAGAGCTACCGCTATTAAATAGCGGCATGTAATAGCTGTTTTAATTAACAGTCTGTATTGACTCTATCTAGCTGAATACGTTGAAGTATCTCACGCTCTATTTTTAAGGCTCTTGCCTGCCAACTATGACTGCCCACTTGACTTGAACGACGCTGCCTTACTCGGCGAATTTTATCAATATCTGACCATTCATGAATCGCAGAGAAAAAATCGGTTCCCGAGGTATTCAGCATCAGCTCCTTAGCCTTTGGTACTTCAGCCGCCGCGCATTCAATGGCCTCACAGAAATCATCCCTACCCGCAACTGTAATCCAATCTTTATAAGGCGCTAATGCCGGAAATTCTGTACTGACAATGGGTTTACCAATCGCTAAATACTCTCTCAACTTTAATGGATTACAGGCTCTAATTTGCGCGTTATCCTTAAAAGGTAATAATGAGACCTGCCAATGATGAACGTAGTTTGGCAACTCTCTATGATCTTTCTCTCCTAGCAAGTAGATATTAGGTTCACGGCGTAAATGCTCGACAAAGCAACGCTGAGGACCAATGATGACGAAGCTCCAATGAGGCATTTTTCGAGCCGTTCGAATGATCAGCTGTTGATCTACCCATCCGCTTAGACTGCCGTAAAAGCCAGCAACAGGACCTACCGGTAAATCTTTAGGACGCTCATCAGGAGCTTCAAAAAAATAGTCGGCGACGCCATGGGGAATAAAAACGGTCTTTTCTGCAGGAAACTTTTTCGACAATGTTTCACTAGCGACTAGAATCAAATCAACTTTCTCAACCAACTCTTGTTCTAATTTCCCCATCACTTCATGATCAACCCCTTCCAGTGAAGAAAAATCGTCACCGCAATAATAGATGCTAAAACATTCAGTAATTTCTCCCAATAGCGGCTCTGCACTTGGTAGGGACAGCCATAAGATAGGTTTCTCTTTTGCTAAATCTAATGAATTATTTTCCTTGAATACATCAAAGAGTTTATTTTTTATTAACTTTTGATTTAACCAACGAGCCCAACCCTGCCCATGAAAAGGAATGGCTAACGGATTTACCACATGGGGTTTCCAGTCAGATTGTTGATGCGCGTTATTCGTGACTTTATCACCACTATAATTCAGAACGGCTTTCAATTTATTTAACGCACGTCCTATATCAGATAAAGTGAAGCGCGGTGCTCTTAGACCAATGGAATTCACCCAAGTAATATTATGATATTTGGATAACTCTCTTGCCAAATATTGGCTACTACTAGGGTGCGATCCCCAATCTTCGCCAAACATGATCATAGGATAATTATCAGATAGGTTATTCATGATTGCTCTCCAATTTGTTTAATTACGATTGCCGGCATGCCCGCGGCTAACACACCTGAAGGTAGGCTATGGGTCACAACACTACCGGCAGCAACAACAGTCCCTGCTCCGATTGTCACACCTGCCATTACGGTTACACCCGTCGCTAACCAAACATCATTTTCTAATACGATATCTCCTACCTGATGATCTTCTTCTGCTAACCCCTGTGCTCGTTTATCTGCATCGAGAGGATGTCCAGGAAAGCCTGCCAAGAAAACTTTCCCAGCCAGCCTTACATTATTGCCGATAACAATTCTGCGACCCACGTTAATACTGTTTTGCCAACCTACATCAACGTTATCCCCAATAATTAACTGAGGCATAAAATCACCACTGCTACGACCGCACAAGGTTGATATTCCTGACATACGGGTATTATTACCAATGTGTATGTCTAAACGTCCCAGTACCTGTGGCATAGCGCTATAAAGATAAAAGCGTTTGCCGCAAGAAGATAAACGACTTTTGAACATGGGTGTCCAGTACATGATTCGCGAGAAATTATTAACAATATTCTTCAGTGAAACATGCAAACAATATAAAGGTTTATGAAGAATAGAGATTGAAGGTACCTCAATAAATCGAACTCTATTAATCATTGTCATCAATACCTTAGCCAGTGGTGATTGAGACTCTTTTAACCATGTTTTTGTCGTATATATAAGCTGCATAAACTACTCCTCAAACGATCGTTGTATTATATTTTTGATTATTCAACCGTAACCGATTTAGCAAGATTACGGGGTTGATCAACATCGGTTCCGCGCAGCAGTGCTGTATGGTAAGACAACAATTGCATCGGAATGGAATACATAATTGGTTGCAGGGCTTCGCATACCACCGGCATTTCAATCATTGAATCTACCAACAGCTTGTCATCCGTTCCTGTGCATGCCGCAATACCACGATGATCGCTAATTAAGATAACCTTGGCGCCTCTTGCTCTTACCTCCTGTAGATTTGATAGCGTTTTTTCAAACAGATCATCATAAGGAGCCAATACAACAACGGGCATATTTTCATCGATCAAGGCTATAGGTCCGTGCTTTAGTTCTCCTGCGGCGTAACCTTCTGCGTGAATGTAGGATATTTCTTTCAGTTTTAACGCGCCTTCCATTGCGATCGGATAGCATTGTCCGCGACCAAGAAAAATAGTACTTCTTGCTTCGACTAATGTTTTTGCGACTTCACTGATTAACGGCTCTTGCTGTAGTGCAGTACTAATGCATTGAGGAATTTCAGACAGTGTTTTCATCATCTTATTTAACGTGGCATCATTTTGAATCTTCCGCTCTCCGGCCGCTTTGACCACGAGTTTCGCCAGTACGGTTAATTGCGAAGTAAACGCCTTAGTCGATGCAACACCAATTTCTGGTCCACATAAAGTGCGATAAACAAAATCAGACTCTCGTGCAATCGAACTCTGAGCAACGTTCACTATTGCTAAACAATATTGCCCTTGCTCTTTGGCATAGCGCAGTGCTGCTAATGTATCCGCAGTTTCACCACTTTGTGAAACAAACATACAGCCACCTTTTTCCATCATAGGAGGCTCGCGATAACGGAATTCAGACGCTAGATCGACTTCAACAGGTAGACGCGCTAGTTTCTCAAACCAATATTTAGCAACCATCGCAGCATAATAACTAGTGCCACAAGCAATGATGTGCAAACGGTCGATGCTAGAAAAATCCATATCGGGAACCGCATCAAGTGTAAGCTGATTTAAACCGTCTAGCGTTTTTTGGGCTGCTTCAGGCTGTTCATGAATTTCTTTATGCATGTAGTGTTCATATCCCCCCTTATTTACTTGCTTTTCTTCCTTTTCAATTTTTACTTTAGGGCGACTAACAATTTCCATATGCTTATCAAAAATGTAAACTTCTTTGGCTTCGACTAATGCAAGATCACCTTCTTCCAAGTAGATTACTTCACTGGCTAATAAACCTGCAGCGACCGCATCGGAAGCAATAAAGGCTGATTGTTCATTAAAACCTACGACCAGAGGACTGCCTCTACGCGCTGCAATAATTTGACCCTCTTTACCATTAAACAAAGCGCCAATAGCATAAGTACCGCGTACTCGAGATAAAGCATGCTTGGTTGCCATTAAAGGCTTATAACCCTGGGCTAAATAATGACTAATAAGCTTAGGTAATACTTCACTGTCTGTTTCGCTATCGAATGTATAACCCAGCGCTTCAAGTTCAATTCGTAACTCTTGATAATTTTCAATAATGCCGTTATGAACCAGAGCCACATTATCTGCAAGATGCGGATGTGCATTATTTAACGCTGGCTCGCCATGCGTTGCCCAACGAGTATGAGCGATGCCCGTTGATCCGATTAAGGGGCTACCTTCTAACGCTGCTTCTAGATTGAAAAGTTTTCCATTCGCTCTACAGCAATCGATAGCAGTGCCTTCTACAACCGCGATACCTGCTGAATCATAACCTCGATATTCAAGCGCCTTCAAACCGGCTAATAGAGTTTGCGCTGCGTTCTTATCATTAATAACACCGAATATTCCACACATATTATTCCCCTCGAAAAACAATTACCTAAAAGTTATTCGGACTATTGCGAAATATGGGCCAATTTAATATTTTATTAATCAACTCATTGATTTCGCTAGGTTTTATCGTTATATCCAGTCTATTTTTATTGCTAATTGTATATTTCAATACAGTGGTTTTTCTTATTTTAATTTGCATTTTGCAATTATTAATTTTCAATAAGCTCTAATTATGCATTTTGCGAAACGCATAATACCGACCTTATCCTTTAAATATCAATGACTTAACGCTATCGCGCTTTCATGGCACTCACCTTGCTATATGACTTATACAATTCAAATTATTAAAGTGGATCTCATGATGATGCGTTTATTTTTTCTGATTTTATTATTCCTAAGTCCCTTAAGCTTCTCAGCACCTTTTGAGACCTGCCCAACTAAGGCGTTCTTATTCCAGGGTAATCCAACAACTGTTTATGGTATCAATTTAGTCAGCGGGACCGACTCAATTTTACAAGACGATGTGAGTAATCTCAGAGGTACATCTTCCGCAGGAAATGTGAATGGAGTAGGCTTCGATGATTACATTAATAGTGAAGGGACAAGCTACCGTTACCTGTATGGTTTTAATACCACACACCGAAAATTCGTTCGTCTAGACAGTGACTTTCAGCAAACAGAATTAGTCGTCAGTAATCAACCTGATGGGACTTTTTATGTCGGTGATGTATACGATCGCCATTATTATTTCTATAGAAAAAATAAAGGTCTGTATAAAATGAATCTCGATGACACCGCAACGAACTATTTGGTGGTGCAAACTATTTCAACCTCAGCTACTCGAAATTTTACGGACTTTGCTTTTCACCCAGGTAATGGAAAGCTTTATGGCATTGATAATAGCTCGGGAATTTTGTATGAGGTTAATACTGATACAGGCGCAACGACTAGCCTATTATCCACGGGAGAAACAGGCACGTTCGGGGCAGGTTACTTTGATGTAAATGGATATTTTTATGTCTCGCGAAACCAAGATGGAAAAATATATCGTGTCGATTTATCCAGCATTGGCTCAGAAGGCGATGCACCTCCTTACACGGCAGTAGAATTTGCAGCGGGTCCTTTATCAGGCCAGAATGATGGTGCACGTTGTGCAAACGCACCCTTGATAGATGAAGATGAAGGCACTAGTACCATTGATTTTGGCGATGCTCCAGATACTTATCTAACGAGCCTAGCAGCGAACGGGGCACGTCATGAAATTATCACCAACAATCCATTCTTAGGCAGCATTGTACCCGATGGCGAAGTCGATGCTCGCTTAGGCCTACTATCAGACGATGTTAATAACGACGATTCGAATACCGACGATGAAGACGGAATTGCATTTGTCACTGGCTTAGCACGGGGATTAAATAATATTATTCTGGTAACCGCGTCAACTTCCGGTTACTTGCAAGCCTGGTTTGATTGGAATAGAGATGGTGACTTTAATGATGATAACGAACAGGTTTTTAGCGATCAATCGTTAATAGCTGGCAGTAACAGCCTTGTGGTTCAAGTTCCTATCGATGCAGAGATTGGTGCAAGCTGGTCTCGTTTCCGTTTTGGTAGCCAAACTGGCATAGGCTTTAGCGGTGGTGCTACTGATGGCGAAGTGGAAGATCATGTAATAGAAATATCAGACGTAGGGGTAAGTTACAGCTATTACCCTAATAATGGTTCTTGGGTAACACTAGCCTACGAAGAC
>Ga0105355_10004280_pt1 | contig 12273 bp, 7 predicted proteins | sample GOMGulsemesocosm_2_FD_83508 | JGI IMG/M metagenome (GOLD analysis project Ga0105355, IMG submission 83508) | Methane-oxidizing microbial communities from mesocosms in the Gulf of Mexico - GOM9C Gulf of Mexico | ecosystem: Environmental > Aquatic > Marine > Cold seeps | place: Gulf of Mexico... | reverse complement strand
CATAAAAAAGCCGACAAGTGGCCACACGAGTCGGCTGAGCTTGCATAAACAATAGCAAGCAAAACTAGTTAATCTTTTAAGTTAGTCGAGTTTGGTTAATTACGTTTAAGTTAGTTAAGTTTCGCGACTAACCCATCCTTTTTATCACTTGAGAAACGTACCTTCTCACCACTTTGTAAACGCTCACCACCACGTACAACAACACTATCTTCAACAGAGAGTGCACCAATGACAGATACCCAACTATCAACGCCTTGACCCACTAACACTGATATTTTTTGTGCTTTTTTCTCATCATCGATAGTTAGTACATAGGTTTCATTCTCACGTAGCATTAACGCATCACGCGGTACTAAAATAGCTTCTTTAGGTCGTTGCTTTGGCAGAGAAACGGTTACCGCGGTACCTGCTAACATAGCAATACCATCAGCAGCAAGTCTGACATCAAACGTTCTTGATGCTTGGTCGCCCGCTTGGCTCCATGTACGTACCGGTAATTCAATCAGCGTTTCATTCCATTTAACCATTACTTTGCTGCCACGCTTTAAAAAAGGTGCAATAGAAAGTGGTGCGGCAATTTTGATATCTAGATTTTTGGTATCAATAAGCTGTACTAACGGTCGGCCAACAGTAATTAACTCACCCACATGGACAAAACGTTGACTGATATTGCCTGAAAAGGGTGCTTTAATACTTGTCTTCTCTAACGCTAACAAGGTTTGTTCTACTGAGATATTTAGTGCGGCGACTTCATTAATGGCAATAATGAGATCTTTATTAACTCTTTCATATTCACTTAATGCTGAATTGTTTTTTTCACGTAACTTTAAAAATCGCGCTTTTTGACCCGTTAGATAGTCTACATCCGCTTGATGCTGTTTCACCTGTGCTTGCTGCCCTGCTAGTTGCAGTTTCAAGTGACGATCATCTATTTGTGCTAATAGTTGACCCTTTTTAACTTGACTACCAACATCTTCAACCCAAAGTAACTGCCCTGTTTGCTCAGCTGAGATCGGCGAATTTTTTCTACTGATAACATTCGCTGGCAACCAAATACTAGGGCTTACTTGTTCTTTTTTAACTAACTCAACACTAACTAAGTGTGCTGGTTTTTCATCTTCTGCCGCATAGGCACCTTGGTGCAAACTCACCACAAGAATAGCTAATAACAAGGTAAATGAATAAATTTTCACTATTTTATTCGTTAATTTGTCAGCATGACTGTCACTTAAATCGTTACTTTGACTATTAGTCTGGCTCGAGTCATTACTGCGGTAGCTAGTACTTTGTGTATTTATGATATTGTTGTTCATGATTATCTCCTTAATTCTTTCAGTGTCTGTCTATGACGCTTTAACGTTAACTGTTGGTAGTTGTTGATGTTTGTTGATTTGCTTTTCGCCCAAGAAAAAATCATGTTTTGAAAGCCTTAACAAGCAAGGTAATAAAACGATGGTGAACAAGGTACTGAACGCTAAGCCGCCAACAATTACTGCCGCTAACCCACGGTAAATAACACTACCAGCGCCAGGCATAAGTAACAGCGGTAACATGCCAAAAAAGCTAGTAGCTGTACTCATAAAAATAGGACGTAAACGTAAGCTTAATGCTTGTTCTATGGCTTGTGTTCTCCCTAACCCCTCTTCTTGGCCTAGACGAGTTTGGTGCACCAGTAAAATGGCATTGTTCACCACTAATCCCAATAAAATGATAAAGCCAATCATGGTTAATAAATCGAGTGGCTGAAATACGCTCAAGTTAAGTAATTGCAATGCTAGAATACCGCCGACCGTTGCTAAAGGAATGGTAATAACGACCAATAGACTATCTTTAATTGACTTAAAGAGTGCCGCCATCAATAAAAATAAAATGACTAAGGCAAAGGCAAAGTTTTCAGCCATCACTGTTATAGCTTTTTCTAATTGATCAGCACTACCACCATATTGAATATTGCCATCATTAGGCATAATCTTGCGTAATTTAGGTTCCACCTGTGACTTTAACGCAGCGATTGTTTCTTCTAACGACCAGCCCTTAGGGGGATTAACATTTAGGGTAATTGTCCGTTGTCCATCGATGCGGGTTAAACGACTTGGGCCAACAGTACGTTGAATATTAACCAAGCTAGATAACTGGGTAACGTTACCATTACCGGTCACTACGGGGACATCACCAAGGTTGTCAGGGTCATTCCAGCCCTCAGCACGTAAAATCATATTCAAGCGTTTGCTACCGTTAAAATACTCACCAACATATAGACCATCACCTAATGTTCTGACGACACGACCAACATCACGACGATTCCAGCCCTGCTCAAGTATATTGCGATCGTTAGGGCTTAAATTAATTTCAGGCTCTGACATGGCAAGACCTGGGTTTGCGTTAACATTAGCTCCTTCTATCGCTTCTTTGACCCAATCCATACCTTGGCGTGCCATCTCTTGTAATGCTTTACTATCTTTTGACTGTAGATGCAGCTGTACTTGTCTACCACCACCAAAGCCGCCAAATAAGTTACCTTGTCTAGCAAATACTCGAGTGTCGGGTAAATCGATTAAAATTTCATTTTTTACAATTTCAAGTAACTCATCAACTCTGTCTTGATCTTTAACTCGTACCCCTAAGCTACCGCCAAATGAACCACCAAAAATATAATAGTTTTTTAACGCTGGCTCTTTAGTGCCATCCATATAAGGTTTCAATCGCTCAACAATTGGTTGTATAACTTCCTTTTCAATCGTCTGCACATTAGACCCTGGTGGAAATTGCAAGTTAGCATCAATAGCATCACGCTTTACTGGCGGTAAGTAATCAAGCTTAGGCATAGCAATAAGCGTTATGACAACCGGTAAGATTAATAACGTGGTTGCTAGTGATAAACGCTTAACTCGGCTATTACTGCTTGCCATAACAAAGCGCGTAATACGTTGCCAAAGCTTTTCATTTGGGTCGATTACTTTTTGCTCTTTCAAAAAGTATTTTGATAATACCGGCAGTAACACCACTGCAACAATTAACGAAACAGATACTGCAATGGCGATAGTTAGTGCCAAATCACCAAAAAGCTGACCTTCAATATCTTTTAAGAAAAACACGGGTAAAAATATGGCAACCGTTGTCGCCGTTGAAGCAAGTAAAGCGCCCCACACTTGGCCTGCACCTTGTTCCGCGCTGTCATGTTCATCCAAGCCCTTGTCACGCATACGGAGGATGTTTTCTAACACCACAATAGCGGCATCGAGAACCATGCCAACGGCGAAGGCTAAGCCAGCTAATGAAATAACATTAAGTGAACGGCCGGTAATTTCCAAAACGATAAAAGTGCTTAACAAGCTCACCGGAATGGCGGTTGCAATAATTAAGGTGGCGCGAGCTCTGCGGATAAAAAACCATAAAACAGCTAGCGACAATACAATACCAACAAATAAATTACTGGTGACTAAGTTTATTGCCCGGTAAATAAATACCGAGGCATCAAACGACTGCACCATTACCAGCTTTTTATCAGCCAGTAATTCACGATTGAGCAATTGAACTTCTGCTTTTACTCGGTTTAACGTTTCTAAAACATTGGCGCCATTGGCTCTATTAATACGCATTGAAAAGGCAGGGTTACCATTTTGCACTGCCATGCCTTGCCTATCAGTACTACGCACTTCAACAGTAGCAATATCACTTAGACGGATATTGCGACCACCGCGCGATTCAAGCATTAACTGCGATAGCTCATCAACACTGTACTTACCGCTATAACGTAAAGTGTATTGGCGTCTACCAACATCAATAAACCCCCCAGAGATGTCATCACTCGCAGAAACCAAGGAAATGAGTCGAGGTATTTCGATACCATATTCAGCCGCTTTAACCGGGTCATAACGAATTTGTAATTCTTCCTGGTTTCGCTCCGAAAAAGTTTCGACACTCGCTACGCCTTCAACTGACTCAAGGCGTGGTCTAATGACATCATTGGTAAAATCCATATATTGACTAATATCTTGGCCATTACCAGGTAACGCTTGTAAAAAGAAGAAGGTCAGTGCAGGGGTATTACCTCGACCACCACCAAGCATAACCCGTGGTGGCCGTGCATCTTGCGGTAAATTAGCTACACGCGTCATGCGGCTAATCACCTCAATAAGTGTTTGCTCCATATTGGTACCAACACCAAAAGACAAATTAATATAGCCTCCGCCGCGGTTAGCAAAAGCTCTCATTGATTCTAAGCCTGGGATACCACGTAAGACTTGTTCTTGGGGTTCAATAATTTCTGACTCAATTTCCTTAGGTGAGGCCGCTCGCCAAGTCGTTTGTATGCCTATTTGAGGACGCTCAATATCAGGAAATAATTGCACTGGTAACTTAAATAAACTGAGCATACCTACAAGTAAAGTTAGGGCTACCACTACAGCAACTGCTGCTGGACTTGTTAAAGCGCTCTTAGTGAGTTTCATTGTGATTCCATTATTTTATGATGTTAGTGGATTACATAATTTAACAATTAAGATACAAGGCTATAGAGATAATGAAAGTGAGCTTGCGGTTAGTCGAGATAAATACACGACCAATAACCAAAGAGAAATGCTTTGAAATTAGCTGACATAATTAGACATACCTTTGTAACAGTCTATTCATACTTTTGAGGCTATAGATATCTTCAATTATATTATCTACATAGTACGTATGAATGATGTTATTCAGTAATCAGCCACTATAGATATGCTTCGCAGTAAGATATAATCTGTGAAAATTTCGGTACAAATGTCGAAACAACTTTCTATACAGCTAACATCATGAGAACACCAATGCCAAATAGGCTTTATTTACTTTTACTCCCCCTCTTGTTTAGTACACACGCAAGTTCAAGTGAGACAAGTCCAAACCAGACAGTCCCCCCACAAGAAGCTGCCTTTGAGCGCTGTTTATTTAAGAGCATTAAAAAATCAGATAAAAATGCCACCCTAGCTCAGATAGAGAAACATTGTGAGCAACAAGTTGCTCGCAGTATTATGAATAGTAAGAATGGTCAAAGTGTAGAGATTGGTGCGTTAGCACATCGAGTGATTAGAGAAAAAAGAACTGCTGCCGATCCTTATGTACTTACTCCACACAAAATGAATTATATTTTGCCTTTATCTATGGTTGACGAAATAAACCGCGCACCTTACGAGGAATTCGACACTTGGGCTGAAGATTTAAAAGACGCGGAAGCAAAATTTCAAATCAGTTTAAAAATCCCTTTGTTAACTAAAAGCTTATTTAAAGAAGGAGACCAATTGTTTTTTGGTTTTACCTTAAAATCTTGGTGGCAAATTTATGCAGAAGAGATTTCAAAACCTTTTAGAGAAACCAACTATCAACCTGAATTTTTCTACTTTACGCCGATAAACTTACATCCTTTTGGCGGTAACTCTGCTCTTGTTATTGGCGCAGAACATCAGTCAAATGGCCGTTCACAATTATTATCAAGAGGATGGAATAGAATTTACCTTAACTATCTCTATGAAAAACGTAACTTTGCGCTATCTTTTCGACCTTGGTATCGCATTCCAGAAAGTGAAAAGTCCTCCCCTAATGATGGTCAAGGCGATGACAACCCAGACATTATTGATTATATGGGGCACTTTGAATTAGGTATGGTGTACAAACACAGTAGTGATTTTGAGTTTTCATTTAAAGGTAGAGATAACTTTGCCACCCATAAAGGCTTTGTTGAATTTGGCGTTACCTTTCCTTTATGGGGCAAAGTAAAAGGCTATGCGCAAATGAGCAGCGGTTATGGCGAAAGTTTAATTGACTACAACGTAAATCAAAAACGCTTTGGTATCGGTATTGCGCTAACAAATTTACTTTAAAGCGCTGTGTGATGAAACTGATATGACTTTGATGCTAGATAACACCATAAAGTGAATACCCAAGTGTAGTGACATGCATGTCACCACTACAAAATGAAGACTATTGGTGAGTTATAGTAAGGTGACCGCTAAAATGTAATTATCGAATTTACTTTTCAAAATGAGTAAATATTCCATCCCAGTTTTCATCAAATTCCACTCCTTGTTTTGCATGTAAACGTTCACTATAAACTTGGTAATAAGTAGTTGCAGGGAACTGCTTTATTAAAGGGGTTAACAAAGCTAAAGCCTGCTGCCATGCTTGTTTTTTATAAAGCATCAATACTTGGTTAAATGCTGCGACCTGTTCACTTTCCTTCTGACTAGTGCCAGATAACACGCCTAGCGGTTGATATATGGTTAAGCCCAGTTTCTTCCCTTTAACTCTCATCGTATCTATTTCTTGAAATAGAATATCTTTACACTGTAATTTAGTGGCTTCACTGACTAAAATTGAAACACCATAATACTTAGTCAACCCTTCTAAACGTGATGACACATTCACACCATCACCAATCACAGTATAATTTAGCCGGGTTGATGACCCCATATTTCCAGCAATAACTTGAGCAGTATTAATACCAATGCCCAAACCAATTTCAACAAAGTTATTCACTATTAGCTCTTGGTTGATTGCCACCAACTCTTGCTGCATTGCCAGCGCAGCAAGTACAGTGTTTTGTGCTTGTAGGTCATCTTTTATTGGCACACCAAATAACGCCATTACAGCATCTCCAATATATTTATCGATAACGCCATGATGCACATCTATGATTTTACTTAGTCTAGTTAACAGTTGATTTAATAGCTTGAGCATTTCTTTCGCGTTATGAGTTTCACACAAGCTTGTGAAATTCCTGATATCGCTAAACAATATGGTCACCTCACGCTCCTCTCCCCCCAGTTCGACGCCTTTATTAAGCAACTGCTCAGCAATAGCTGGTGAAACCACTTTACCCAATAAGCTTCGAACCTTTGCTCGCTCTGCTAAACCTTTTGCCATGGCATTAAAACGTTGTGCTAGTTGGCCAAGTTCATCGTTTTGGTTTACCTCAATAGTTAAATCATAGTGACCTTGTTCTATTTTTTCAGCGCCTTGAGCTAACACAGTAACGGGCTCTGTTATTTTTCTGGCAATAAAATTCCCCCCAACTATCAGCAGTATTAACGCAATGACAAATCCGAAGGCAACAATAAGGTGTAAGTCTTCATAGGGAACTAAAGCTAACGCCAAGGATCGTTGCAGCAAAGCAATGAAATACTCTTCATTTTCACTTCTGATAGGTAAAGCGACTGAGACATAGCTTTGTCCTGCCATTAACAAATCAAAATTTTGATTAACCTTGAGTGCCTGTTCAAATGAGGCCTTCGAAGTTAAAGCCTGCTCAGATAACTGACGAATATCACCTGTGAGTGTTGAAGCTAATTGCAACCATTGGTAGCTTCCTGTTGAGGTTAGCTTGCTGCCAAACATAATTGAAACATCAGATTTAGTGATTTTTTGCAGATTTTGAGCAAAAACATCAGTAAGCAAAAAACCCATCACAATCCAATGGCTTGGCTCAGGGGAAAATAATGGTACAGCAACTAATAAGTAAGGTTGCTTATCAATAAAAGCAATCGTGTCTGCTTCACCATATTCACTGTTACTCGCTTGCTCAATTAACAGAGGTAAGTAAAAAGGTTCATTGGTTAACAGGGGGTGGCTAGTATCAGCAATAATATTACCTTCCATGGCAAGCAGTAACATCACATCTGCCTCGACTCGTTGCTGATAACTTATTAGTGTTGATAAAACAGTCTTATGTTCATTAGTATTAGCTACGGGTTTAAAAGCATAATCAGTTGATAGCGCTCTTACTTTTGAGAGTAAAGCATCTCTATGTTGCGCCAACGACTTAAAAAATACATCTGCGGTGACTTGAAGTGCCTCATCAATATTTGCTCTTGCTGTTGCTATATTGGCATCACGAATAACAATAAATAGTAATAATTGAATAGGGATAAAAATCACCATCAAAAAGACAATAATTCGGGTGCGAAAATGACTAAATCGAAAAAGCTTCTTAATGGTAACCCCTCATATGAAGAAACATTATCTCGTAGAAATTAGTAACCTCGACGCCTGACACTTTTGGGTGAACGCCATGCTTTAAACTGTGTTTTTTGAGCGACTATAAAGACGAGTTTTTGTTCACCATCTCCAATGTCTATTTGTTGTGCATTAAGTTGTTCGCTTTCCTTAGCTTTGGGGTGCCAAACAACTACTTCATATTGTCCTTTGGCTAAGTTAGATAACACCGCTTGCCCTGCTTTATCAGAAATTGTGAACTTATTAGTATCAACCACATAAATATAAGCCTTCATCCAGTCATGAATATTACAAGCCATGGCAATAACACCATTTTTATCAAATACAACGGGAGATGATGGATTTCCACTATATAGGGGTAATTCAAATTGCTTCGATTTTGAAAAAGAGTAAACCTGATGACGGATTTCATCGTTGTTAGGAAAGTTAATGGCGCTACCTCGCTGAACAACAGTGACATAAGGAATGAACTCTTTATCAACCTGATCGATAACAACAGAATGACCACTCACTTTCGGCAACGTTTCTTTAATATAAATAACCGCAAACTCGACAGGGTTTTTCTTCTCGTCAACAACACTTACCTTAATAGAGTTTGCATGACTTAACCAAGACGTGACAAAGGAAATCGATATAAAATACCAAGCGGCTAACTGAAATATTTTCATCTTATTACCCTTAATAACGGTAGTTGAAACTTAGTGAGTAGGATGTACGCTGATAATCTAAAACTTCAGCTTTACCTTGATAATGCTCCACTACAAAATTTAACCCTGCATGATTACTAAGGCTATAACCCAGTGAGGCTGAATAAATATTACTATTACCCTCAAGCTTATATACACAACCACCAAAAACATCATCTTTGGTGATGGCTTTGACCTGTTCAACTTCAAGTACTTTAGCTACATTAGCTTGGCTGCATGATGAATTAAAATCGCCTTGTCGGCGAGAATAACTAGCGGATAATAACCACTCTTGACTAAGGATGTAATCGACAAATACAGAGAAATGAATAAAGCGTTGGTCAAATACATCGCTTGCTAATTCAGGTACTATGACCGGCCTTTCATTGCCAGTTGTAGCAGTAAAATCAATGCTTGCCGCTAACGATAATTGATTATTAATGTGCTGGCCAAACTCTAGTGTGGTGAAGGTAATGTCGATTGAGTTTGCATCCCACTCCACCTCTTGATGCCGATAATTAACATTAAATTGCAAATATGGTTGATAAAAGCCTAAGCCAAATTTATGCCTCACACCAACGTTTGCCCCAAGCTGCCTATTATCCAACGAATCAAATTCTTGATGTTTCTCCACATCTAGCTCAAGGCTTAGACTCATTCGAGTAAAGCCATTAAATTGATAAAATCGGCCTACGATACCGTCAAGAGCTACGCGTTTATCACTGTGAGTATCATCGCTAAAAGCGGATAAGTTTAAGTTGTCGATTGCTGCATAAGACAGTTCAGCATCTGCTATCCACTCAACCCATTCACCTTGTTGTGCCACTACGGGTGTCGACAAAATAATGATAGTGACAGGCACAGCTAAAATCATCTTCATAAGAGTACCTATTAAAGCTACATTAATATGCGGATATAGCTTTAAACAAGCGAAACGAGTATTAGAAAGTATAGGGTAGAAACTTAGGGGCTGTTGATCTTTCTGGATTAACTTTTGTTCACCGCTTTTCAAGTGAGTAAAGCCCTTTAGTCGCGACGAGTAGTGTGTCGCCTAGTCATGCTAAGCAAATACTACTTTCACGTTATGAAAAATCATCTTTATTGGTACCAAGTACATACTCATTAAGACAAAAACACTCTTTTTACAGGTTAACTTTTACAATTTCTTTCCCACGATCCTATACTTTTGATTAACTCACTATAGGTTTACTTAGCGCAGGGGATAAAATGAACAACATTGAACATTTTATTGAAATAGGCATAGCATTATCTTCAGAAAAAGATCATAAGGTATTGTTAGAGAAAATAATTAAAAGTGCCATGGAACTCACCAATGCCGATGGCGGCACTATCTACTCTATTTCTGAGCAAGGTGAATTGATTTTTGAAACCATTATTAATAAAAGCCTGTCACTTCACCAAGGAGGTACCACAGATAATGAAATTAATTTCCCGCCTATCCCAATACTAAAATATGGTGAAGTGAATGACAGCGCCCTTGTTTCTATAGCCGCCCATACCGGTGACATAATAAATATTGCCGATGTTTATCAATGCCAAGATTATGATTTAAGTGCAGCTAAAGTTATGGATAAAAAAACAGGCTATAAAACACAGTCTGTTTTAACCTTACCAATGAAGAACCATCAAGGTGATCTTAATGGCGTCATTCAACTTATCAATGCCATTAATAATCAGGGAGACATTATCCCTTTCAATAACAAAACAGTAAAACTAACCCATGCACTTACTTCTTTGGCAGGGGTCATCATCACCAATAAACAACTCATCGATGAAATGGAAAACCTTTTCTCCGCCTTTTCTCAGCTTATTGCTTCCGCTATTGATAAAAAATCCCCCTACACAGGTGGTCATTGCCGACGTGTACCGGTAATTACTATGATGTTAGCTAAGGCTTGTAATGAAATTAATTATGGTCCACTAGATAATTTTTCAATGAATAAGGAGGATTTTCATGAATTAGGTGTTGCCGCTTGGTTACATGATTGTGGAAAAGTAGCCACGCCAGAGTATGTAATGGACAAGGCCAAAAAACTAGAAACTGTTTTCGACAGGATAGAGTTAGTAAGTGCCCGATTTGAAATTGCTGCAAGGGACCTTTATTACAGTAATAAACATGATGATAAACAAAAAGCATTATTACTTAAGGCACTTGAATCTGACCGTGACTTTATTTGCCTTGCAAATAAAGGTGGTGAGTTTTTTGACGACAGTAAAGTTGACCGCGTTTACAAAATTGCCAAGCTTTATCAAGTGACCATAAGAGGAGTACAACAAGATATATTAAATAGCGACGAGATTTATAATCTGATTACTAAGCGCGGCACCTTAAATGCCAAAGAACGGAGAATTATTAATGGTCATATGGACGTAACCGTTGAAATGCTCGAATCTATGCCATTTCCCAAACACTTAAAACGAGTACCTGAATACGCCTGTGGTCATCATGAGAAAATGGATGGCACTGGTTATCCTAAAGGGTTAAAGCGTGACGAGATGTCCATACCTGCAAGGATAATGGGCATTGCTGATGTTTTTGAAGCATTAACCGCCAATGATCGCCCCTACAAAGATCCAAAAACGCTGTCAGAAACCCTTACTATTATGGGAAGAATGAAACTAGGTGACCACCTAGATCCAGACTTATTTGATGTTTTTATTTCACAAAAAGTATACTTGAAGTTTGCCGAGGAACATTTAGAGGCTTCTCAAATTGATCGCTTTGATATAAAAAAAATACCTGGCTGTGAGGCCGACGCTATTTAAGTTATGTCGACGGTATAAACAGAAAAGGAGATAACGCTAACAAGTATGATTTTTTTACAATCCCAAGGTAAAGTAGCTTTTTTTCCAACAAAGCTACTTATTTTTTCTCTTTGTGTATTTATCAGCAATCATTGTACTGCCACGACTTATGATGAATTAGCTGATATTGGCCGTGTTTGTAAAAGCTCTCCTGACCGGTGTTTACTATCATTAGATGATGCTCTTTCATCTTCCCCTCCTAACAGCCGACAATGGTATCATTTAAAACAGCTACAATTAGATGCTTTTTTTACCCTACAGCAGTTTAAAAAACTTTCCGATGAAATAGACACTTTATTAACCAAAGACTCCCTTCCCATAAACTTCTCCGTCTATGTATATCTTTATCATGCAAAGCTTAGCTTTGGGGAAAATCAATTACTTCAGGCGCATGAATACTTAGATAAAGCGGTAAATTTACTCACTCAAATAAATGATAAATACCCTAAGCCAATGCGCTTAATTGAAATAGCCAACCTACAAGTATCTCTGAAAGACTATGGGCTGGCAAAAGATACGTTAATGCAGTTAGAATTAAAATTTGAAAATAGGTACCACCCTACTTTTAAGCGCGAGCTTTATGCTAACTTAGGTCATGTAGCCTACTTTCAAGAGGATAAAAGCCTACACATAAAATACCGTAAACAATCTTTAAAATGGGCATTAAGGGCAAACAATAACCAACAAGTAGGTATTGCTCATAATAACTTGGCTTGGGCTTATCAACAGACCAGGGACTATAAGCTTGCAGAGAAAAACTATACAAAAGCAGTAAAGT
>Ga0105355_10004279_pt1 | contig 12273 bp, 11 predicted proteins | sample GOMGulsemesocosm_2_FD_83508 | JGI IMG/M metagenome (GOLD analysis project Ga0105355, IMG submission 83508) | Methane-oxidizing microbial communities from mesocosms in the Gulf of Mexico - GOM9C Gulf of Mexico | ecosystem: Environmental > Aquatic > Marine > Cold seeps | place: Gulf of Mexico... | reverse complement strand
TTAGCAACCGCTTGACATAAATAAAAAGGGGCTTTTAAATTAACATCAATAACTTCATTAAAGTCACATGAACTAATATCGTAAATATGATTGATTCGATTTATTCCAGCATTGTTAACAAAAACATCTATCTTTTTATAGCTATTTAAATGGGTTATAAATTCATTGACCGAAGTCACAGAACTATTATCAAGAGCGTGATAAATATAATCATCATTGCCATCGTACATCTGACTTCGTCCAGTAATTAGTACCTTAGCACCGAGAGAAGCATATAATTCAGCAATTGATTTACCAATTCCCTTTGTCGCTCCGGTAACAATAACGAATTTACCTTTAAAATTTAATATTCCATCAGTCATATTCTAGGTTTCGTATTCTGCTTTACCAATCAATAAATCGATTGCGCTACAAAGCCAAATCATGTGTATACATTCAACAATATTATATGCATGACTATCAACCCAGAAGTCTACATCTGCATAGGCTCTCAAATCATTGTCAATATTTCTGCCTGTAAACGTTACGACCTTCAACCCTAATTCTTTAGCCTTTATAGCTGCATTGACTACACTAGGTGAAGTACCACTCACACTGATTAAAACAACAACATCACCTTCATCGTAATAATGTTCAATAGCTTGAGCCATCCAATTTTCATACCCAAAGTCATTAGCAAAGCAGGTAATTAAATCAGCTTCGTTAAATGTTACTCCTCTAACACCACCTTGTTTAGTAAAATCTACAGCACCATGAGCAGCAATTGCAGCACTTGCACCATTACCGGTAAACATCATTTTTGAATTTGATTCTTTTACTGTTTGAGCTAAATCTTTGAATTGTTCTATTGTTATCTGTATTTCATCAGAGAAAGCTAACTTTTTATACTCTGTAAAATAGTCATTTAAAAACTGCATTTTTATTCCTTTATTTGTTAGATGTTAATTTTCTAGTTAAATTTTCAGAGTCATGGCGTTCATTCTTATAAACTTCATCAACCAGCCCCATCACTTTTAGTGCATCATTTGAAGTTCCAATTTCCACATCAGTATTGTTCTGAATTGCATCAATGAAATGTTTCACTTCATTATCCCAAGATGAATCAATTTCAAAGCGATAGCTTTCTTCATCATCCCAAGTTGCTGCGGGAGCTTTTGTTCTATTTTTAGCAACTGTTAATACTTCATCGCCATAAGTTCCTGATGAGGTCTTCAAGCCATTAAGTACCATATAGCCACCTTCAAGAAAAACCTCTAAAGAGAACATATGCCGCCATTGAGTCATTGTAGAATGTAATGAAGCAGCAACACCTGTTTTCGAATTTTTAAATATTGCAAAAACATTGTCTTCTATACCCTCAAGGTGCCAATATAAATTAGAAACAAACGCATGTGTTTGGTCAAAACCTCCGCCCATATGGTTAAATAAATCAAGCATATGAATACCTTGGTCTATCAAAATACCACCACCCGCAAGATCTTTATTCACTCTCCAAGTATCAAAATACCCTTCATCTACACTTTTACCGTATCTGCCACGCATCCACAATACTTTGCCGTAATTTCCAGTATCAATTTCTGATTTCATTTTAATTACAGCACCATGATGCCTATGATTAAAACCATACATTAATTTTTTACCTGACTTTTCTTCTGCAGCTATTATTTCCCGCACTTCATCAGCAGTAAAAGCTGGTGGCTTTTCGCAAAAAACATGTTTCCCATGAGTTAAACCTCTTATTACTAAGTCTTTATTCATACTATTGACAGTACAAATAAATAACGTATCAATACTTTCATCTTTGAAAATACTTTCAGCTGAATCAGCAATGGGAAAGTCTTTATTTTGAATCTCAGCGTAGTCAAATATACACTTAACTCTACAATTGCTTACCTTATTCAGAGCTTTCGCTCTTATTTGCCCCATATGGCCATAGCCAATAATTGCAATATTTATCATGATTTCTCCGAGAAAATATATTTTTTTAATACGTTGTGAAATTTTTGATTACCCTTCTCACTCCAGTGAGTATCTAAAGGTAAATAGTCTTCTAATTCAAATTCATCTGTAAGATCAACGAATGAAACATTTTCCTGCATAGTCATATTTTTAAAAATGTCCCAGCTAGACTCGTAATTTGAAATTAAAGAATCCAAGGTTTTATTTTTATTCAACTTAGAAATTAATTGCTCCTTAACAGGAATTTTGACAACAGTTATATCTTTAAATCGGCTAAGTATATTATTTATTTGTTTTTTTTCTTGATGAATAAAATCTTGTGAATTTTCAATATTAAATTTTACATAATTTGCATTATATCGATAACTTACACCATTATATCTTAGTTTATAGTTCCCTTGAACAAGCTTACGGAGGTTCTTTATACAATATTTTGCGTATATTTTAAAAAAATTTTTATAGTCGGTTTTCCAATTATAATATTCGAAAATATTTAAATTTTTCTTATGCGCATTATAGAAACCTAGAGAAGTAAACCATAAATTCGGATGGTATATATAAATAAGCTTTTTAGCGCTGCCTTTATATTGAAGATCTAAGCATTTATTGTGATGAAAATTACTAACAGGAAAAGAAATATTGAAACTATCATGATATATATCAGAAAGTTCATACCAATTTTTACCATCGTCAACCCCTACACCCAATCCATATGAAGTGCTGATAAAAACAGTGTCCGCGTTAAGGTTTGACGGCCCCTTTAGGCCATATTCATTTGTACTATTAGTAAAGCCTAGGTAGCCTTTACGCCAAGTTTTTGAAGGTAAAAATCTAAGACCAAAATCATTATCAGCACGAAGTGTCTTAAGCCAGCGAAATGAAAAAAAGGGGTGGGCTAAATTGATATTTTTCATTAACGATAGCTTCCTAAATAACTTAGAGCTAATAAAGTTAAGGACTTTAAATTAAACCGATAGCTCAAGGATAATAATATAATATTTCTATAGTATGTTTTATCATCTCGAGTATTTCTAATACTTCTATAAAGATTTGAAATTGACTTATGAAGCACCGATTTATATTCAGGAAACTTAAGAATTAATTCATGCCTTGATAAAATATTATCTCTAGCAATAGCTGAATATTTATCTTGTGATGATATTTTATTATCAAGGTGTCTAGAATTAAGATTGTTTTCATGTCGGCCATATAAAGTTGTAACATCAGAGATTCTTACACCTTTACAATCATTTTTCATCATGTATTCCAAAAAAAATGTGGAATCTGCCGTAGGGTAAATTTCAGAAAATCTTAGTGTTCCTATCTTGCTATTCTTTACCATCACAGTAATCGTGCAAACACCAATAGAGTCAAACTCATTCATAGTAAAAGTACATTCACTGTTTTTCTTTTTATTAATTACATTCTTTTCATTTATAAGATCATAAAAGTCATAATTTGAGCACGCAATGTCATAACTATCACCTTTAAGAGCACTCATTAATGACTCTACTTTATTTGGTAGTAATAAATCATCCCCCCCACTTAAGCAGATATAATCTCCATTGCAATTATCTAATAAAAAGTTAAAATTTTGTCCCACACCTAAATTAGTTAACTGATTATAAACCTTAACTTTATTGGGGTACTGTTCAGCAAGAACATTTAGTATTTCTTCAGTCGAATCAGTAGAGCAGTCATTAGAGATAATAATTTCTATATTTTGGTAGGTTTGTGCTAATGCACTTTCTACTACCCTTTCAATAAATCGACCCGCATTATAGGCTGGTATTATTATTGACACTAAATTTTCGTTTGACAAAGCAACTCCTATTATGAATATACAGTTTAATGATGGTCTGCGTTATTTAGCAAACCTTTTAAAATTAACTAGCAAAAAAAATAAGTAAGCCAAATAATTCAGTAAATAGGCAAAATTAGCACCATGTGCACCATACTTGCTTACAAATATATATGCTAATAAAACAAAGGATGAAGAAAATATAATTTCAGTGGAAATAAACCACTTACTGGCGCCTTTTGAAAGCATAACAAATGCTAACAACCACCCTGCAATTTTAATAACATTCCCTATCAATTGAATAGCGAAATAATTCCTTGCATCATTAAACTCACTTGTAAATAATACTGAAATAACCAGATCTCTTAGTATAAAAACGCCCACTGATAAAAAAGCAACCAAAGGTAGTAAAACTTTTGCAACTGTAATTATTTCACTTTTTATTGCCCCATAACTTTTTAGCTTACTTAGTCGAGGAAGGTAATATACAGACAACGCAACTGTTATTACACTTAGATACACTTCAGATATCTTCCATACTGCTTGCCATTGGCCAGTAAGATTCCAACCAGTGTTTTCAATAAGTATATTTCTTACCAAAATCAAAGATAATGGCCCAGCTAAAGCACTAGTTAAAGCCATCAATATGTACTTACCAATCTCTTTTTTATAAGAAATCCTGGTTTTACCAAGCCAATATTTATATTTAAGCCAAGGTTTTTTAATAGATAACGAAAAAAGGATAATGCCTATAACTCCTCCTTGTAAAGCTATTGCCATTAGAGCACCTTTCATATCAAAGAAAAAAATTAGTCCTATCATTAACAATAAGCTAACCAAAACTGAGGCAAAACCTAAAATTATAAACACTCTGTATTGTTGGAGCCCATTCAATACTGAATTCAAATAGGAACTAAGGACTACAAATGGTAAAGAAAGTGCGAAAGCTATTATTAAATAGTTAAATTCACTTTGTTCAAATAGCCAAACGGAAATTGGCTGAGAAAAAACAAGAAGAACAGGAATAACGATTGACAAAATAATAAAGGTCCAATAGGTGCAGCCTTTCCACCAAAGTGAACACCTAAGGTAACCTTTAGATTCGTTCTCTGAGGTGTAACGAACTAATCCAGCTCCTGATGAAGAATTAACTACTCCTGTAATGCTAGTCACGAAACTTTGAAATTGACCTAAAAGCGCTAACCCTGTTGGGCCACCATATGTAGCAACCAATTTAGCAATAACAAAATTACTTATCATTCTTAATAATGTCAAAGTTCCAGTTAAAGATATAACTTTTAATAATTTTTTCATTGAGTAAAGCTATTAACAACTTTAATAACTTGTTCTACATCTCTCAATGACATTGTTGGATAGAGGGGTAAAGAAATGACCTCTTCATGTATTTTTTCTGATATGGGTAAACTCAAATCAGAGTAGCTTAGGTATGCTAGTTGTTTATGGGGAGGTATAGGGTAATGAATCTGTGTTTGGACATCATTATCAAGCAGATAATTGTACAACGCCTCCCGTTCATTAGTTCTAATTACAAATAAATGCCAAACATGTGACTCTAAAAGCTCCCTTTCAGGTAAAATTATTTGTACATTATTTATACCATCTAAATATTTTTGGGCTATCTCTTGACGACCTAGAATTTCCATATCTAAAGTTTTTAGCTTTACACTCAACATTGCTGCTTGAATTTCATCCAAGCGACTATTAACTCCTAGAAAATCATTTTTATATTTAGTAACAGACCCATAGTTTCCTAGGGCATTAACAATACCTGCCAGTTCTTTATCACTTGTTGTTACAGCCCCTGCATCGCCTAAAGCCCCTAAGTTTTTACCTGGATAAAAACTAAAAGCAGCAGCATGTCCCCAGGCACCACATTTCACGCCATTTAGCGAAGCACCGTGTGATTGAGCACAATCTTCCAAAACTAATAAATGATGTTGTTCAGCTAACTCCATGATTTCTTTCATTGGTGAAATTTGACCATATAAGTGTACTGGTAAGATAACTTTAGTTTTTTCTGTTAAAGCTGATTCAATATTATTTTTTGAAAGATTATAAGTATTTACATCAGGTTCAACGAGTACTGGTTTTAGGTTGTTTTCTGTAATAGCAAGAATTGAGGCTATATAAGTATTTGCCTGAACTATTACTTCATCACCATCATTTAGTTTACCTTGTTCCTTCCAAGCTCTCAAAACTAACGTCAAAGCGTCTAAACCATTAGCAACACCAATACAGTGTTCTGCTCCACAATATTTTGCAAATTCTGATTCGAACAGGTCAACATACTTACCACGTATATACCACCCCGAATCAATAACATCTGCACACGCTTGTTTAAGATCAGCACTATACTGTGAGTTAATGGCCTTTAAATTTAAAAACTTAATCATTAATGTTTTCCAAAAAATTTTGTTGAATATTCATTATCGCTAACCGATACGTAATCATAAACAGATAGTTCTCTATTATCTTTAAGAGAAGGATTTGCACCAAGTTTAATTAACTCCTCTAGAAACTCGCAATCACCTGTTCTTTCTAAATAATCTTTCGCATACATTAGAGTAGTTGTTCCCTTATAGTTCCGGTCATTAATATCAGCACCTAGAGATAAAAGGAATTTAATCACTTCAATATGCCCCATAAAGGCTGCGACAATGATAGGGCTCCAACCATTTTCATTTTTTTCATTAATTAACTGTCCGTTTGAAGCTAAAGAAGTTAAAGACTTGATGTCTCCAGTTCTACACGCATCCAGCATTTCATCTAATGAATCCTTATACAAAACACAATCATAATCCACAGTAGAAATTTGATAATACTTAGAAGTTTCCTTTATAATTGAGCCTGGTTTTTTTGTACTTTTTTCATCAAGAATATCAACTCCAAAAATAGCATAACAATCAAAGTGAGGTAATTGATAATCTCTAAACGTAAATGCAAGAAATTGCTTTTTCACTTCGTATGCAGTTTTATTTAGGTCAATAAAGACTTTTCTATAACTTATTGAACTTTTACTATAATAAGACGATTGATAACTTCCTTGAGGAATAGCTTCATAACTTCCACTAACTAGTTTATTAAGGTTATTAATTACAATATCAGTTCCATAAAAGATATATTTTTCGTAGAGGCTCTTAGCAGTCTCATTGGCACTCAAAGTAAATTCAGATTGTGCGATTATATTTCCAGTGTCAATTCCAGAGTCGATTTCATGAAGGGTTACACCGCTATATTCTTCAGCATTTATAATAGGCCAAGCAGAAGTGTACATCCCCTTATACTTGGGCAACAATGAAAAATGAATATTATATAACGCGTCATAATTAAACCTCTCGGGTTTAATTATTTGATCAAACTCCAGAGAGAGAAATATCGCATTATTTATTTTTTGGGCATCACCAAGGGATATTTCGATTAACTTATTGTCTGATATGTATTTTTTAAATGATCTCTGGAAACCATCAACACCTATATCATTTTTATTAGTTACAAAAAAGAAGTTAACATGAGGATAAAGCCCAAGTAGATAATTAGTGACATCAATTGCTATATTATTCTTACCTGCTACTACAATATTATCAACCATTAACAATCTCCAAAAACTCACCATAATCCCTAATATAGTCTGACTCATCATAGTAGTCACTTGCCAAAACAAGCAAAATACAGTCAGAAGTAAACTCGTGCATTTCGCGCCACAGCATTGAACTAATTAACACACCTTTAAATGGAGAATTTAAAAGCACACTTTCTTTATTATTACCATCATCAATAACCATCCGACAAGAGCCAGAAATGCAAATAGCTACCTGCTGTAAGTTCTTATGAGCATGAAACCCTCTTGAAACACCACTTTCTGTACCAGAAATATAATAAACACGCTTTATGTCAAAAGGAACGTTTCTATGACCTTCAAGTGCAACTAACTCCCCTCTGGCATCACCTAAAGATTTAAAGTTTATTAAGTTCATTTTTCCTCATCTATCAATGCATAAAGATACGGACCAAAACTATTTTTTATCATAGAGCTCGCAACTTTTCGTAGTTCTTCATCTGATAACCAACCTTGGTTATATGCAATCTCCTCTAAACAGGCGATTTTAAATCCTTGACGATGTTCAATAGTTTGAACAAAATGACTAGCTTCTAATAAACTTTCATGTGTCCCTGTATCTAGCCACGCAAATCCACGACCTAGAATTTCTACGCTAAGCTCACCATTTTTAAGGTATACGTTATTAACACATGTAATTTCAAGCTCACCACGGGAAGAGGGCTTAATTGATTTAGCAATTTCAACTACACTATTATCGTAAAAATATAAACCTGTTACCGCGTAATTTGATTTTGGCCTAGTAGGCTTTTCTTCTATTGAAAGTGCTTTATTATTTTCGTCAAATTCAACAACACCAAAGCGTTCGGGATCTTTAACTTGATAACCAAAAACTGTTGCTCCCTTTTTTCTTGAAGCTGCATTAAGTAACTTAGGTGAAAAGCCTTGACCATAAAATACATTATCACCCAGAACTAAACAAACACTATCATTGCCAATAAAATTTTCACCAATAATAAATGCTTGCGCTAAACCATCTGGTGTAGGCTGAATTTCATAAGAAATATTAATACCAAACTGTGAACCATTACCTAGTAAACGCTGGTAACTCCCAATATCATCAGGTGTTGATATTAGAAGAATATCTTTAATTCCCGCAAGCATTAATACCGATAATGGATAATAGATCATTGGCTTATCGTATACCGGTAACAACTGTTTCGACACGCCTTTTGTGATTGGATATAGGCGAGTACCTGAACCGCCAGCTAATACAATACCTTTCATTTAAAATTTCCTTTAAACTCTGAATTAAGTTCAGAATCGCAATTCGACCCCAAACGTTCACGTTGATATGAACCGTCTTGAACATGTTGACACCATGTTTTATTTTCAAGGTACCACTTAACTGTTTTTCTTAAACCTGTTTCAAATGTTTCTTGCGGGCACCAGCCAAGTTCTTTTTCGATTTTACATGCATCAATCGCATAACGCATATCGTGCCCTGGGCGATCTTTTACAAATGTGATTAAACTCTTAAATCCTTCTGTATTTCCCCCTTCGCGGGAATAACTGTTAGTAGGAACTAATTCGTTTAGTATTTCACAAATAGCCTCAACTACTTCTATATTTTGTTTTTCGTTGTGGCCACCTATATTGTAAGTTTCTCCTATAACACCTTCGGTGACTACTTTAACTAAAGCACTTGCATGATCTTCCACATACAACCAGTCTCGTACTTGATCACCTTTACCGTAGATTGGTAATGGTTTTCCCTCTAGTGCATTTAATATAACTAATGGGATTAGTTTTTCTGGAAAATGATATGGTCCATAGTTATTTGAACAGTTAGTAATAATAGTAGGTAAGCCATAAGTTCTTAACCAAGCGCGCACTAAGTGATCACTTGCCGCTTTAGAAGCTGAATATGGACTGCTTGGCTCATAAGGTGTTGTTTCGGTAAATAGATCTGTTGTGCCTTCTAAATCACCATAAACTTCATCAGTAGAAATATGATGAAAGCGAAAAGCTGACTTGTTTTTCTCTGCTAATGTTAACCAATATTGACGAGTAGCCTCTAATAGAGTGTATGTACCAACAATATTCGTCTCAATGAACTCAGCAGGCCCATCAATTGAGCGATCAACGTGAGACTCAGCAGCTAAGTGCATTACTGCATCAGGTTTATGCTCTGAAAAAACTCGGTTTAACTCATCTCGATCACAAATATCAACTTGCTCGAAATGGTAGCGGTCATTATTTGAGATACTTAGAAGCGATTCCAAGTTACCCGCATAAGTCAACTTATCAACATTTATAACTTCATCGGATGTATTATCGACGATATAACGAATTACAGCAGAACCAATAAAGCCAGCACCACCAGTTACTAAAATTTTCAAACTCATATACCCTATAAAAAAATATTAAACAGTTGAATATTTTCAACATCATAACTTATCTAAATTTACTAATTGATACACATATTGATGCACTAACCTAGCTACCACTCATTAAAAAAGCCCTTATTTATAAGAACTTAGCCATTCAATGCTTTTTTTTCGCCATTCTATAGAGACTACAAATTTAAATAGTCCCAATTCATTTACTACTTAGAACAGGCTTTATGATAGCTGACATTATGGCTATACCACACTTGTGATTCCAGTAAATAATATGCGTTTCATTTAAAACTAAATATTGAAAAACAGGTTTATTGTTCCTGACTGAGCCTAAGAAATAGATCCTGAAACGAGTTCAGGATGACGAATTAGGTTCAGATGACGGTATTAGTTTCAGGATGACGAGCTTACTTGTTTTTAGCCATTTCTATTTAACTCTTTCGAACTTAGTTATTTTTCTAATTACCAATACATAACACGCGAAAATAAAGATAAATCCGGTAAGCATTATTACCTCTGGAACTTTAAAGTATTCACCAGTTAAGCCAATAACCGACATAGCAACAGCAAATGAAGAGATAATTACTAAAGTTTGGCGAGTATTATAGCCAACACGTTGCAGTATATGGTGCAGGTGGTCTCTATCAGGCTTAAAAGGCGACTTACCATTTTTATAACGGCGAACCACTATTGCTAACATGTCCATTAAGGGTATTGCACAAATCCATAAGGCAGTTACTGGGCGAAATGAAGCTTGTTCGTTTTGTGTGCCCATGGTTAATAACCAAATAACACTTAAACCGATGAACATGCTACCAGCATCGCCCATGAATATTTTTTTGGTTTTTTTACTTAAACCTAAGTTAAAAATTAAATAAGGGATAGTTGCTGTTGCAAGAATTAACGGGTAACTAACATAGCCAGTTTGGCCACTCATTATAAATAAAATAGCAATAGAGGCGAATGTATTGATACTTAAACTACCAATTAAACCGTCAATACCGTCGACCATATTAAAAGCGTTTATCACGACAATTATGCCTATATAGGTAAATATAATACCAACAGGGCCTAACGTTACATCACCTAAACCAAATAAGTCACCAAGATTTGAGATATAACCACCAACGCCGTAAATCATCAGACTGGCGACTATAAGTTGGCCGATAATTCGAATGCGTACTTTTAAGTCAAATTTATCATCAAGTGCGCCAATAAATACCATCATCGCTGAGGCGATAAGGTACATGCGCAATTCTAATGTATTAGGAAGCCATAAAAGACTAGCCATAAGAACGGCAATAAATATTGAAATCCCACCGATAAGCGGAATATGGCCTGCATGTAGTTTTCGTTCACTCGGTTTATCAACTAAACCTACTTCAACAGCGACCGGTTTAAAAAATTTAATAGCGACATAAGCAAAGAAAAATGCGGAAAGCGCTGAAATTATAATTTCCATAGTATATTCCTATTTAGCGTTACGCTAAAATTTCTTCCTTAGGTTTAGTCGACTTTCCATTATTAGTAAAGTGTCTAATCAATACAATAAGCACCGATAATATGCCGCCTAATATTGTACCAAGCACCACTATTAATGCTCGTTTAGGTCCTGCTTTTGTTTCTGGCACTTGAGCAGGGTCAATAGTTTTCAATACATATTCCGCAGAAACCTTAGTTAACATCATGTTTTTTGTTTGTTCTTCAATCAATTGATAAAACACTGTTTCCATAGCACTTACTTCAGTTTTTTCTAATTGATTAGTTAAGTAATCTATTGACGCTTGAGCTTCTTTTTCATCTTTTTCACGCATAAAGTTGTTTACGTCGCTAACTAACCATATTAACCATTGTTTTGCTATTTCAGGTGAATAAAACTCAACATCTATTGTTACTAGCGATGTTGTTTTGTCTTGCGCAACGGAAAGTAACTTTAAAAGCTCTTGATATGCTTCCCACTGAGAAGGTTCAGGTTTTCTAGGTGCTTGAACTTCACGTAACCATTTATTAGCGCTTTCATCATAAATTTCGTGATTCAGGATAAGTATATTATTTACTTGGTTCCATTTTTTACTTGCCATTAAAGGCACTAACAATTCGTGTTTATTTATAAAGTTTTCAAGAAATGCTCGTGACTTGATAATTTCTAGAGAGAGTGCTGTTTTATCAGTACCGCCACCACCTAAGCTAATACCGGCTAGACTAGCTAAACCGCCAAATTGTCCGGCAAGTGCGCCCATACCGCCTGCGCCTTCGTTTGATGCAGGTGAAAGCAATATGGATGCTTTGTATACATCGGGCTTTGATAATGCAAAGGCTATAGAAGCTACTGCGAAAATGAACGATATAGCAATAATTAGAAATTTACCCGCCCAAATAGCACGCCATAGTTCGGCTAGATCGACTTCATCATCGTTATTTTGTAATGCGAGTTGTTGTGACATTTGTTGAGAAAGTAATACTGCTTCAGGGGATATTGTGCCATACATAGGTTGTTCATTACTTTGCTTATTTTTTGATTTATCTGGCACTAG
>Ga0105355_10004278_pt1 | contig 12274 bp, 11 predicted proteins | sample GOMGulsemesocosm_2_FD_83508 | JGI IMG/M metagenome (GOLD analysis project Ga0105355, IMG submission 83508) | Methane-oxidizing microbial communities from mesocosms in the Gulf of Mexico - GOM9C Gulf of Mexico | ecosystem: Environmental > Aquatic > Marine > Cold seeps | place: Gulf of Mexico... | reverse complement strand
GATTGCGGAACAGTATCAATTGCCAAAGTTGCCGTTAAGTTTAACGCTAATACTGGTCACCCTATATTATTTATTCGTCATTATAATTGATGCCTATTTTCTTGCCTATCGAGATGATCTCACCAGTTTGCCATCACGTCGAGCCTTGAATCAATTAGCGCTGTCGTTAGGTCGTAAATATAGTGTAGCAATGCTTGATATTGATCACTTTAAAAAATTTAATGATACCTATGGTCATGATATCGGTGATCAAGTACTGAAATTAGTTGCTGCAAAAATTGGTGGCGTTAGAGGTGGTGGCAAAGCATTCCGTTATGGTGGTGAAGAATTTACCATCGTATTTGCTGGTAAAACCCTCGAACAAGCATTACCTGAATTAGAAGCGGTACGTCTAGCTATTCAAGATTATAAAATTGTTATTCGTCAACCGCAGCGAAAAACTAAACAAGAAAGAAATAACAAACCGAACAGAAAAAATAGTGACTTCAAAACAGTCAATGTCACTATTTCTATCGGTGTAGCGATTAGAAATAATAAACAAAACTTTGAGCAAGTACTGAAATGCTCTGATCAAGCATTATATAAAGCAAAGAAAAATGGTAGAAACAACGTGAGCTGCTGAGTTGAGGCTCTGAGGGTTTCCAAGGCTAAAGGTAAGAGTGCAGGTTGTCTCAATTCATTTTGGGTGTTGTCGCCACCGCGACACCAAGCAGGGAATCAAACTCCAGACGTTTGCTGATAGCATCAATAAATATCAACGTTTAAACCGTTATAACCTGTACACCTCTCTCTGAGAGTTTCTCTAGTAAAGTTTGATCACTAACTTTTTCAGTAATAAGAATATCAATTTTCTCAACGGGCACTACTTGATGACTAGATGTTTTATCGAGCTTATCGGCTGCCCCCATCAACACACAGGTATCAGCTTGCGCCATAGCTACTTGAGCTATTTCAGCTTCTTCTAAATAGTTTACCGACATGCCATGTTTAAGATGTAATGCATAAATACCAAAGAAACAAATATCAAAACGCATTTTTCTTAGCATATCTGTGGTGCCAGTGCCTACACAGCGTAGTGCTGGTTTGAAGAAACGTCCACCCAGTAGTATCACTTCAACCTTTTGATGTCTTGAAAGCTCACAAGCCACCATAGGACAACCGGTAACTACCGTTAACGGTAACTCTAGCGGCAGTAGCCTAGCTAAATACAGGCAGGTTTCACCAGAGTCTATTAAGATGGTTTGACCGGGCTTAAGTAATTTAACCGCTGCTTCGGCAAAACGCTTTTTGCCAATATCAGGGTTATTTAAACGGTCAATGTAATCAGGGATAGATTGCTGTAAGGGTAATGCTCCTCCGTGGACTCTTCTTATTAAACCCGCTTCTGCCATTTTATTTAAATCTCGTCTTATGGTGTCTTCAGACACCGATAGTTGCTCTGCTAAATCAGCGGCGAGTACTTTCCCGGTTAAATTTAATTGTTCAATAATACTATTTTGACGTTCGGCTAAAAGCATGTTTTTGCATGTTCCTGCATGTTTTTTAGTTATTTTACTTGATCTACTGGAAAATTCAATGCATTATTTTGCATGATTAGCGCATGTTGTTGCGCGTACTACATGTATAATTCTTTTTTTATGCACTTTTATGCATGAGTTGGTTTTTTATAATAATGGTTTTGTTACTGAGAAGAAAAAGGAAAAATAAAATGAATGAGTTTAGTTTAGGTAAGTATAAGGCATTAATTTTTGATTTAGATGGGACGTTAGTTGACTCATCTGAATCTATTTTAGAAGTGTTAGCAATATGGTGTGAAATGCATCAATTAAATATTGATACAGTTTTGCAGGCTTCCCATGGTGAGCGTATTGTTGATTTTCTGCCAAAAGTAGCGCCACATTTAGATTTTGATAATGAAGTAAAAAATTTAGCTAATCTAGAGGCTGAAAGAACAACCGGCTTAGTTGAGATTGCTGGTGCAAAACAGTTTTTAGAACAGCTTAATGAATTAAATATAACATGGGCGGTAGCAAGCTCAGGGGTTAAATCCATTGTTGAATTAAGGTTAAGATATTGTGGTTTATTGATCCCTGAAGTTTTGATCACCTCTGAGTTAGTTAACAAGGGAAAGCCTGATCCTGAACCATTTTTACTTACGGCTTCAAGGTTATCAATAGACCCTAAAGATTGTTTAGTATTTGAAGACTCTGACGCTGGGATACAATCGGCCATCGCTGCGGGCTGTGATGTTGTTGCTGTAGGTCAATCTTCAACCATTCAAGATAACCGTATTGTCGTCAGGGTGAATGATTATCATGAGTTAGTAGAATTTACTCAACTTCTGGAGGCAGTTTAATGTCATTATTAACACAATTTTTTAATACAAAAGACAAATATTGGGATATTGCGGGTATTGTGTTTGGTGGTGTAGGTTGCTTAGCTATTTTGGGACAGCTAATGAGTGAAATAACCCTTAAAGGCAATACCAGTTTGTCACTAAGCTTTGTTGTTGGTTATGTGGTGGTATTTGTTTTTTGGTTATTTTACGGGCTTAGGTTTAAGCGACCAGCCATTATTCTAACAAATGCGATTTGTTTTTTACTGCAAATGGCTTTGTTGTTGGTCATTATTCGTTAAATATTGCCTGCGATCACTTTATATTCAAGCGGACTTGGTATTTGCTGATAGGGTGGAGCAACCAAACTCCAAACTAGTTTTTTGATAGAGCAAAAAGGAGGAACTTATTGGTGTATGCAACCTGTGCCGAAAATTCCAATTCCAATTCCCACCTCAGTGAATGCATCGCCATTTTGTAAAGTGTCAGTCAAGCTGAGCCAGGGATGGCGAAGACTGCCGCTTTTCATGGGCGACTTTTGTTGCATAAAGAGCGCAGGAATTGACTGTAAACTCAAAATGGTTATTCATGTTTTCACTGAGTGGGCGCTGCAGGGAGTCCAAGCTGAGGCGCGGGGGGGCGTCGCCCCTTGGGTGCTGTCGCCACCGCGACGCCAAGCAAAGAATCAAACTCATAGCGTAACGTAAGCCTAAAATCCCTGAAAAAATATCCTCTTCAAGCTATATTTGTTCAACATCTTCTCCATCAACTCAACATCAGAAATACGATCATCTAATGCTTCCATTTGGAGTTCATGTTTAACTAACTTATTATCTTGGGCTTTATCTAAACCGCCACTAGCAACAAAGTTTCTAATGCTTTGCAATTCGCCTTTATCTAGCCAAACACCGCAATGAAGACAAGAGTCAATTAATACACCAGATATAGATTTAAAGTTGCGACGAGACATCATCTTTTTACAATTTGCACAGGGTAAATAATTTTCTGATTTTGGTAACCCAGGGCGAAAATACTGAGGATTGCTTTCATCGTCTCGATATACATCAAACTCAGACGTTAACACAGCAAACTCATCAGGTTGTAACCATATGCCATCACATTGGTTACATTGGTCTAATTCATAGTTACGATAATGTTTTAGTTGCAATGGTATTGAGCAACGAGGGCACTCTTTTTGTTTTTCTTCTTGTAAAAGCTTCATACCACCGTTACACATAGGGCAATGATGAACTTTTGCTTTTACTATATGGTTGCAAGATGTGCATTTAGATTGAAGCATAAATGTCCTTAATAATTTTTATAAGTGAGACTTTACTATTTTTATACTTAGTTGGTAATGAGTATCTAACATTTATCTAATGTATATCAACCACTCTATTGTTATAAATGTAACATTTATGCCCTACATCGCTTTGTTCATCATCCCTGATGAACATACGTGAATATTGCCATTTTTTACGGTACTTGATTCAAGCATACTTGGTGCTTGCTGATAGGTGAGGTGTTTATTTCCGTCATTCCCGAAGTTCTGATCGGGAATCCAGTGTATTTAAAGCTGGCTCCTCGATTAAGTCACCACGAGGATGACAGGAGTTTATTTCCTTACTGTGCCAAGAGCTCCAATTCCAAATTCTGAAATGAAATGACCAACGAGCAATGGCAGGCCTTGACCCGATACAGACGTTGCATAGATGTAACTTATTAGACAATGCAGGAGCATATTGTCCTGACGTCGAGGGCTGCCGTTGTTCAAGGATGAGCTTATTATAAACGTAAGCGGCAGTGTTCGTGGTTTGCGCTAGTTGGTTGTTGAATGTTCTGCTGAGTTTGGGCTCCGTGGGAGTCCAAGGCCAAGGTAATAGTGGAGGCAGTCTCCTTTTCTTTTTGGGTGCTGTCGCCACTGCGATGCCAAACAGAAAGTCACACTCCAAGTGCTAATTGATAAAATAATAACGATCACATTACTGTCATTATTTAGTAAAAAAACTTTCATATAGATTATTTATATTGAAGAGAACCATCAATATGAGAAATTATTATGCAAAATAACACTTGGCAAGAATTTGACTTTGAAGAATTTGAAGGGTCACTTGAAAAAAAGAAAACTAAAAAACTAAACAAGCGTAAATGGCGTGAAATTGAAGAGTTTAAAGAGAGACAAAGAGAGCGGAAGGTAATGAATGTTAATGATCATTACTTTTCAATGTAGCGACTCTTGGTAGGTTACAGCACTTTTTCTGTCGCCATAGCAGCAGAAAACCTGCTGTAAATATCAGTATCAACTTGCGCTATAACATTGATAGCCTGGTTTCTTTAATAGCGTGAATGTGAAGAAAATACCAAAGACCGCAGTGAAAAATATGCTCGGGATAATGGTTAGAATGAGATTGGGTGTTTGATTAAAATAGTTAATAAAGTAAACCGTTGTGGATTGCATTAACAGCGGCGGAATGATGGCCAGATAAGGCTGAACGTGGCATTTCATTTTGGCTATTGCCCAGCTTAACAGTGTGGTAAATATTAACGTCATAAAGGCACTGTAAGAGCTTTGAACTAACGCACTTCGTAATAACAAAGCAACATCACTAGTCACTAGGCTGTTGGCATACCAAGTCCAGGCAAAGTAAAAAATAAAACTCACCAGTACTGACAATATTGTTTGTGTTTTTACGGTCATAAAGCTGCTAATTTAATAAAAAATAGTATCACAGTGATCTATTTATTTTTCTTACCAATAACTAGACCAGTTTATATAAAAAAACATTTCAGTTTATTCTTACAAATTCTCACAGTAGTCTTACATTTCATCGACAAAATGCATAAGGAAACGAACACGACAAGCTTTTATTATGATCCCATAAATAACAAAACACTAAACCTAGGGATTCACTATTATGAACAAATCACTTATTAGCATTGCATTACTTTTGGCTTCATCTACTGTTTTTGCCGAAACCGAATATCCTCAAAACCCGGTATTAAGACCGCTCACATTAACCGATGGTACTGTTTCACTTAGTGGTGCTTTAGCATGGGCAGAAGAGAATGATGACAACCGTGGTGAGCTTAATTTAAATGCCGCATACGGTTTAACGGATAATTTAATGCTTGGATTGGGTGGCATTAATTATCGAGTGTTAGCCCGCCCTGATAATAAAACAGGTTTAGAACTAGCGGTTGGCTTAGGTTTAAGAGGTTATCAAGATTCAATATTAAATGGGCATTCAGTTGGTTATGGTGCGGATTTAAATGGTAAATATGTTTTTAATGAAAACCTCGCGATGATTTTCTCTTTAGGCTATGTAAAATGGGATGAAGAGAAGCTAAACAATAAAGATGAATACCGTTATTCTGTAGGTGTACAAGGTAATATAGCCAAAGATCTTACTGCAACGGCTAGTTATACTTACCGTGATTTGAAAGATTTTAGCCAGAATGATGCGCATGAGGTCAATGTTGGTTTGAATTATGCTTACAGCAAGAATACCGATATAGGCGTGTTTACGGGCTATTCAAGTTTTGATGCTCAAGAAAATGGTTATAAACTTGATAATAGTTTTGATCGTATTGCTGGTATTTACGCGTCATATCGTTTTTAAATAAACTCATTGGGCTGGTTTATTAATTACTGTGGGTATGAATAACGCCTTCGAGAAAAGCAATACAGCTTTTCTCGAAGGCGTTTTATTATTTGGTTAAAGCTTAGTATTTTAAATGTTTAGCCATCAGCATTAATAGTTGAAATTAACTCAGCAAGGCATGCTTCATTTTGATCATGGGGAACCTGACAGGTGCCAGCTGCATTGTGTCCACCACCATTGTATTTAAGCATTAACTCGCCAACATTGGTTTTTGAGCTACGATCAAAAATAGATTTACCTGTAGCAAAAACAGTATTTTGCTTTTTAAGGCCCCACATAATATGAATTGAAATATTACATTGTGGAAATAGTGCATAAATAACAAAACGATTACCGGAGTAAATAATCTCTTCTTCTCTTAAGTCCAGCACAACTAAGTTACCGTGAACGGTAGCACAACGCTTAATTTGTTCTTTAAATTTCTCTTCGTGTTCAAAATAAAGATCGGTTCGCTCTTTAATATCTGGCAGCTCTAATAATTGGTCAATACTGTGATCTTTACCAAACTCAATTAGATCCATCATTAGTTCATAATTTGAGATGCGGAAATCTCTAAAACGACCTAAACCTGTTCGTGAGTCCATAATGAAATTAAGTAGTTCCCAGCGTTTAGCATGTAAAACTTCTTCTTCATTAAATTGTGCAGAGTCACCTTTATCTACCGCTCTCATCATGCCTTTCCAGCTCTGAGGGAAGGTGTTTTCTCCGCCGTAATAATCGTAAACAACGCGGGCAGCCGATGGAGCATCAGGATCGATAATATGATTATCTCGCTTTTCATTACGCAGTGTTTCACTATGATGATGATCAAAGGCGAGATGAATGCCGTCAACATAAGGTAAGTTGGTGGAAATATCATCTGGACCTACTTCAATAATACCGTCTTGCATATCTTTGGGATGAACAAAGAGAATGTCGTCAACTAAATTAATGTTTTTAAGTAAAATGGCACAAACTAACCCATCAAAATCACTTCGAGTTACTAAACGGTATTTTTTATTATCTGACATTTATCATCTCCATTAGATATAATTTATTTTTATTATTTAACATTTTATTCTTTATTAAAACATACTATAAGTAGCTTAATTAAGGTAGAAGAATTTTAAATTTATATAATAAAATTTACTATCTTAAGCTTGTATCATCAGTATGTTGGAGCTATACCTGCAGGTAGGAATTGTCAATTCAAAGTAGTCATTAAAATTTACATTAACGTGGAGTCGAGTGTGTTGGAAAGGAGGCTAATTATAGCCGTTCAGATTATAGTCGTCATCGCGATGGTCAACACAGTAGTGCTCTCCAATCGCTCAACGGTTCTATTCAAAAAACTCATGTGTATCGTGCTAAATTATAATTGAGTCAATGCAATTCTTGAGGCATTGGACAACTCACTGCCATCCTCAGTAGCATAGCGTAAAATTTGTTCTTTCATTGAACGTGCCCAGAAATTTCTAATGTGGTTAGCAACAAAACTGGCAGTTTCTTCATCACTTTTCTTGTAGTTATTATTACTTGAAATTTGATTGATCATGCTAATTAAATGTTGAATTTGAGAAGTGCTCATAACTAAATTTGTCCTATTTACATGTTAACGTTGGTATAAACAACATATCGGCCAGGGCGAGCAAAGCCAATTAAATTTATCTTTGCTGTGGTTGCTAATTTTATGGCTAATGCAGTTGGTGCTGAAACAGCCACTAGTGTCGGTATATTAACACTACTAACCTTTTGTATCATTTCGTAGCTCGCTCTGCTTGAAATTAACGCAAAGCCGCTACGGGGATCTATCTGATCAAGTGATAATGCACCAATTACTTTATCAAGCGCATTATGTCGGCCAACATCCTCACGCAATAGCTTGATATTACCAGTGTTATCACACCAAGCAACACCATGAACCGCGCCAGTTAACGCTTGTAATTTTTGGTGCTCATCCAATTGAGAAAGAGCTCGTTGAATTGCACCTGTTGAGGGTAACGGCTGCGGTGTTACCTCTTTAACAGGGCGAATCGCTTGGTCTAATGATTCACTACCGCATAGCCCACAACCGGTGCGGCCAACAAGGTTACGACGTTGTAATTTTAATGCTGACATTTGTTGTGAGCTAATTTCAATAGCGACTTCAATGCCTTTTTCACAGGTGGTTAGGGTTATGTCATAAATTTGCGATGCATTGGTGATGATACCTTCAGATAAACTAAAACCTATGGCGAACTCTTCTAGATTCGAAGGGGTCGCCATCATAACAGCATGAGAAATACCATTGTAAACTAAGGCAATGGCACTCTCTTCAATTATATAGTCAAGTTTTTCTTTTACTTTATCGCTCTCCTGTTCCCAATATTGAACAGGGCGTGTTTGATAACTAACTTGCGCTATTACTTCTTCTTTTCGAATCAAACTAAATTTTCTCTGTTTGCTGGTTTCTTTTTACTAGAGTTTTTAAAATGCGCCTTCTGCTCTTGACTGAATTTTTTATAACGGGTTTGCCATAATGATGGCGAAGTCACTTTCTCAACTTGTATTGCCGTTACTTTATATTCCGGACAGTTAGTAGCCCAATCAGAATTGTCGGTTGTGATAACATTAGCACCACTTAACGGGTGATGAAAGGTGGTGTATACAACACCACTTTGCATGCGGCTACTTACTTTAGCCCGCAATACTGTGTCGCCTGCACGACTGGTAATACCTAACCAATCACCGTCTTTAATGCCTCTGTCGTCAGCGTCATGAGGGTGTATTTCAAGAACGTCTTCATCATGCCAAACTTGGTTTTCAGTACGTCTTGTTTGTGCGCCAACATTATATTGACTCAGTATCCTTCCGGTTGTTAATAATAATGGAAAACGTTTATTAGCCCGTTCTTCGGTAGCAAGATAAGGCGTGATAGCAAAACGTCCATTACCTATTGGGAATTGCTTTTCATGCATGATCGGCGTGCCATCAGGAAATTCATTGTTACAAGGCCATTGAATACTGCCTTGCTCGTCTAATTTTTGATAATTTACACGGCTGAAGTTAGGTACTAGTGAGGCTATTTCATCCATAATTTCGCTGGGATGTTGATAGTTCATTGGGTAGCCTAACGCATTGGATAGTTTTTGTGTTACTTCCCAGTCGGCGAATTCAGCTAAAGGCTTCATCACTTTACGCACACGGTTGATACGACGCTCAGCATTGGTGAATGTGCCATCTTTTTCTAAAAATGAAGAACCCGGTAAAAATACATGGGCGTATAACGAGGTTTCATTTAAGAATATGTCTTGAACAATTAAACACTCTAATGATCCTAAAGCTGCTTGCACATGTTGTGTATTAGGGTCAGATTGTAAAATATCTTCACCTTGTACGTACATTGCTTTAAATGTGCCTTCAATGGCAGCGTCAAACATATTTGGAATACGAAGTCCTGGTTCGTTATCTAAGGTAACTCCCCAGTGTTTTTCAAATTTTTCGCGCAGCGCATTATCACTAACGTGCTGATAGCCGGGCAGCTCTTGAGGGAAGGAGCCCATATCACATGAGCCTTGAACATTGTTTTGGCCACGTAGAGGGTTAATACCTACACCTTCACGACCAATGTTTCCAGTTGCCATCGCTAAGTTTGCGATACCCATCACCATAGTTGAGCCTTGGCTATGTTCAGTTACCCCTAAACCATAATAGATTGAAGCATTTTTGGCATTGGCAAAAGCACGTGCAGCAATGCGAATTTTTTCAGCTGGAATACCGGTAACGCTTTCATTTGCTTCAGGTGAGTTAATGTCATCTAAAATAAATTCACTCCAAGCTTTATATTCATCAGTACGTTGTGCAATAAAGGCTTTGTCTTCTAATCCTTCACTAATGATAACGTGTGCGATGGAGTTGATCATGGCAACGTTAGTACCAGGGCGTAAAGCAAGGTGATGATTTTCTTGAATGTGAGAAGTATTAAGTAAATCGATTTCTCTTGGGTCAATAACAATTAATTGCGCGCCTTGGCGTAAGCGTTTACGTAAAAGAGAACCAAAAACAGGGTGAGCATCTGTTGGGTTTGCACCGATGACCATAACCAAATCAGATTTCATCACAGATTCAAAGGTTTGTGTACCTGCTGATTCACCAATGGTGGTTTTAAGTCCGTAACCTGTAGGTGAGTGACAAACGCGGGCGCAAGTATCGGTATTATTATTACCAAAACCGGCGCGGATCAATTTTTGAACTAAATAGGTTTCTTCATTGGTACAACGAGACGAGGTAATACCGCCGACGCTTTCACGACCATACTTGGCCTGAATACCTTTTATTTTATTCGCTGAAAATTCAATTGCTTCATCCCAACTGACTTTTTTCCATGGTTCATCAATACTGTCACGGATCATAGGCTCAGTAATACGATCTTTATGGGTAGCGTAACCAAAAGCAAATCGACCTTTAACACAAGAATGACCTTGGTTAGCCTCTCCGCCTTTGTAAGGCACCATGCGAATAACTTCTTCGCCTTTCATTTCTGCTTTAAACGAGCAACCAACACCACAATAAGCACAAGTGGTGATAATGCTATGTTCAGGCTGTCCTTTTTCTATTACTGATTTTTCGGTTAATGTCGCTGTTGGGCAGGCTTGAACACAAGCACCACAGGAAACACAATCAGAGGATAAAAAATTCTGGTCGCTGCTACCGGCACTCACTTTAGAAGCAAAACCACGGCCTTCAATGGTTAAAGCAAAGGTACCTTGTACTTCTTCACAGGCTCTAACACAACGAGAACAGGTGATACATTTACTCGGTTCAAAAGTAAAGTAGGGGTTAGAATCATCATTTTTAGCATCAAAATGATTATCGCCGTCAAAACCGTAACGCACTTCACGTAAGCCAACGGCGCCAGCCATGTCTTGTAATTCACAATCACCATTACTTGAACAGGTTAAACAGTCCAAAGGGTGATCTGAAATATAAAGTTCCATGATATTACGTCTTAATTTAGCAATATCATCATTTTGAGTGGTAACTACCATGCCTTCTTTAACGGGTGTAGTACATGACGCTGGATAACCTCTCATTCCTTCAACTTGTACAGCACACAAACGACAAGAGCCAAAGGCTTCAATGTTGTCAGTAGCACACAGTTTAGGAATATTAATATCAGCCAAGGCTGCAGCGCGCATTACCGATGTACCTTCAGCAACGTTAAGTGTTACGCCATCTATTTCTATTGATACCGTTTCGGTGGAAGTACTAACAGGCGTACCATAATCTTTATTTACATCAAATGGTTGATTAGAGGAGGCTTCATTTGCGGGATTATAATATTTAATCATGATTTTTCTCCTGTGCAACTTCTTCACTTAAAGGAGAAAAGTCTTGTGGAAAGTAAGTATAAGCGCTTCTAACAGGGAAAGGTGTCATGCCCCCCATTGCACATAAAGAGCCATCAACCATGGTGTCGCAAAGGTCGCTAAGTAAACGCATGTTGTCTGCGAGGTTGTGATTGGCTTTTATACGATCAAGTACTTCAACGCCGCGGGTTGAACCAATCCTACAAGGCGTACATTTACCACAGGATTCAACGACACAAAATTCCATTGAAAAACGAGCTTGTTCCAGCATATCAACACTGTCGTCAAAAACGACTATGCCGCCATGGCCAAGTACAGCAGAGGCTTTAGCAAATTCTTCGTAATCAAGTAAGGTATTGAATTGTGAAGGGGGTAAGTAAGCGCCTAACGGCCCGCCTACTTGAATGGCTTTTATGGGTTTCACACTTTGTGTTCCTCCGGAAAAATCATCGAGAAGATCTTGTAAACTTGAACCAAAAGGTAACTCAATTAATCCCCCTTGCTTTACATTACCCGCTAACTGAAAAGGTAAAGTGCCTCGTGAACGGTTTGTTCCATATTGTTGATACGAATGGCTACCTTGGCTCATAATATAAGGAACAGCAGCGAGAGATAATACGTTATTAACTATGGTCGGTTTACCAAATAATCCTTCTAAAGCGGGTAAAGGTGGTTTAGCGCGAACTATGCCTCGTTTACCTTCAAGCGATTCTAAAAGGGCTGTTTCTTCACCACAAATATACGCTTCAGCGCCTAATCTTACTTCTAGGTTAAAGGTTATATCACTGCCGCAGATATTATTACCTAAATAACCGGCCTCTGTTGCAACGCTAATAGCTTGTTGTAAAATTTCGTCGGCAACAGGATATTCAGATCTTAGATATATATAGCCTTGATCCGCACCCACTGCGATGCCAGCAATGATCATGCCTTCAATAAGCATGAAAGGG
>Ga0105355_10004274_pt1 | contig 12278 bp, 8 predicted proteins | sample GOMGulsemesocosm_2_FD_83508 | JGI IMG/M metagenome (GOLD analysis project Ga0105355, IMG submission 83508) | Methane-oxidizing microbial communities from mesocosms in the Gulf of Mexico - GOM9C Gulf of Mexico | ecosystem: Environmental > Aquatic > Marine > Cold seeps | place: Gulf of Mexico... | reverse complement strand
TAATGATTCGTTTATGGGTAACCAAATCGCTTTTACATATTCAACAAATAAGCTTTCGTGTTCTGTTAAATCTGCAAAAAAGCGTTGCCAATAAGGGTCTTTACCATCAGCAAACTCATTAAAATCATCGTCATAGGTTTTAACTGCCATCTGCCAAGCCGCTTCCTCCTCCCGATCTTGGTTTTTGTCATTGAGGTAAGCGGTGCACCATGCATCGGATGTTCTAGCGGGAATTACCAAGGGTTGGCGGTCGCCTAATCTAAAGTAGGCGAGGTATTGGTTTAAATGATCTTTCGCGGTTTCAGGACTCATAAGCTCTAACACATGCGTTATTAGTATGCTTGATTTTGCATTTTTGAAGCTTAAGATATGCGTTTCCACGCCCTCTCCCTGAGCACACAAGGCCAAATGCGAGAGCCATGCTGTCATCTTTTTACCGGCACTTAACACACCTAAATGATAAATTAGCTGTAATTGACTATTAGTCAGCTGTATCCAGGCTTGTAACCGCCCCTCATCGAGCTGAAGGTCAATATTGCTCGCTGCGAGTGTTTGTTGTGGGTAATCATCTAATCCAGAGGCCATAACTCGACTCTGTTGCACTAATTCATTCACCTCCATGTCACCAAACGCACCATAGGGATATTTACCTGAAAGCTTTAATTTCGCGATAAAGTTATCAAGCGTTCGTTCCTGAATCGCGATTAGAAGCTGCTCTTTTAGCTGATACCGAGTTAATGCATCAAGATTAAAAGGCTCATCTTCATTTTCTTCAATATCTTGTAACTTAAGATACGCTTTGAGTCTGTGCTGCATAAAATAACGGGCGGGATTTAAATAGAAACGAGTCAGCTGCTCTAACTCCAAAACTTGTTGCTGATCTTCAATCGCGGCTAACAAGGGTAAGGCATTTTTCTCGCCTTTTTGCTTTGGCACATTAACCGCATTCAACCAAGATTCATCATAACTTTTCATCAAAGCACTAAATTCATCGCTGTGTGTGTAATAACCTGGATGGAAGGCTTGCAGTTTATGCTGCTGAATCACTTGGGCTAACAAAGACGCCTGTCCCTCTTCAACAGGGGCATCGATGTCCTTTTCTAAAACACAACTCTGAGCAATATAGTCCACCAGTTCACTCACCAAAATGGACGGATTTAGCTCACTGTTATCCTTCACACTTCGTCCAACATAACTAATGTATAAATGCTCTCTTGCTGACATTAATGCTTCTAAAAATAAATACTTATCGTCTTCTCTTCGACTACGATCCCCGCTTCGATAATCCCCTACCATAAGGTCAAAACCCATTGGCACCATGGATCTTGGATAAGCACCTTCATTCAAACCTAATAAACAGACCACTTTAAAAGGCACTGAACGCATCGGCATGAGAGTACAAAAATTCACCTTCCCGGCTAAAAAACGCTGACTACCTTGAGCCTCCTGTAAACGTGGAATTAATAACTGCTTCAGCACATTCACATCAATACAATGATCAAATTGAGCATGTTGCCACTCATCACACACAGCCTCCATGTGTTTACTCAATAAAGTAGGAAACGCATCATCCTCTTCCAATACAAAGAAACGCTCGCTCACTTGGTACAGGAATGTCACCCATTCTGTGGGTGTTTTTTCTAACAACAAAGCCTGCTGCGTTTCTCTAATTGCCTGTAAAAAAGCGGCAAGTTGCCCCGCCAATTCAGCCTCTAAGCCTTCCACTTCGCCATAACTTAGTAGGGATTGCCAAATAGCGTCATTGCCCATGGCATACCCCAACAACATCCTATCCAATCCATTTTGCCAGGTATTATGGGCTTGAGAGGGCAAATCTAAGTCCTTGGCTGTCGACTCATCTAAGCCCCAGCGAATCCCCACCTCACTACACCACTGTCGTATACGATCAACTTGATGCACCTGAATACCAAAACACTCAAGTACCGCAGGCACCTCCAATACACTGACTAACTCAGATAAAGTAAAACGACTATCGGCCAGACTAAGTAAAGTGACATAGGCATCCACTACTGGGTTTTCCATCCCTGCAGCCTGATCAATTAACGAATAAGGGATGGATTGATGTTTAGGAGCTTGACCAAAAACGGCTTGCACAAACGGACTGTACTGATTGACATCTGGCAACATGACAATCACATCTTTCGGCGTTAAATCGGCATTAGTTTCAAACAAGGACAACAGGCTATCATGCAATACTTCCACTTCTCGTAACGCGCTATGACAGACTTGAATCGCCACACTCTTGTCCGTTTGAGACAAGGGATATTTGTAACGAGAATCCGTATTTTCTAAGCTGCGCTCTTCTGTTGCACCATGGTTATTCAGCTCAAGAATATCCTGTTGCAATCGATTTAATAAGCTGTATTCTGGGGTTTTATCATGCTCACAATAGGGCTCAAACACTTCGATTTGTTGATTCGCAAAGGCTTGTAACTCTCCAATATAATCACGACCAAGACGCCCCCAAGAGGCTAATAAAGGATTCGCGTCTAGGTGCAAGGCCTCTTGTTTTAAACCGGGTTTTGCCGCTTGTTTATGTAGAATCCTGCCCAAATAGCTTTTATCAACAATATCGCCCCAATAGTATTGGCAAGGGTTCTGTAAGAATAAATGCATCTCGATCCAACCACTCTCTGCCAATAAACGCAAAGATTGCAAGGTGTTCGGTGGCAAAGCTGAAACACCAAAAATATAGACCTTGGCAGGAATCGCATCAGGTTTGGCTTTTGAACGAACCGCCTCTTCTAACGCCTCTAACAAGTTTGCCCTGTGATACAAGGACTGATCATAAGATGCCACATCTGCCACCAGATCTCGCCATAAAACTGACTGCCATGCTTGATCCTTCGCTTTGCTCTCAGGCAGATCTTTTGCGTTCTCTCCCGCTTCCCACGCACCAATCCAATCAGGTCGATATACCAGATATTGATCATAGATATCAGCAATGCTGGAGCAGAGTTGAAAACGCCTTAGTTGAGAGTCATCTTCTGCTAAATACCACGCCAGTTGTTGGAATTCTTCATCTGCGAGTCGATTGTCTAATAAGCGCATTAAACGCCAAACGAGGTAAGGTTTATTAAACTCACTTTGACCTGGAATATCCCCTAATGCCTGTTGAAAGCAACGCCAAACAAAGGTGGAAGGTAACGGAAATTCATAGCCTGCTGCAATTCCTTGCTGCTGGGCAAGCTGCATTTTTAGCCACTGTGCCATACCCGGACTTTGCACCAAAATTTGTTCTTGGGAGAAAGGATTATTAGGGACGGATAAGGATAAAATACGGGCTAAAATAATGGATAAATCTTCCAGACGATTACCCGTATATAGGTGAAACATAGTGAGATCCTAACGCTATTAATTAGCGAGAAAAGGGATTAAAAACAAATCGTAACAGCATACCAGTTTGTCAAAAATAAGGCTCATACATTCCGCGTTAGATAGCGACTTAAAGGATATGAATCAGTGAGATACAAAGCCCCTATTTATGCGTTATAAGATAGATGGCGCAGGATTTACAGACAGAATAGCAGGACAAAAAAAAGCGCTAAAGTCTTGGGGAATGACTTTAACGCTTAAAACCAAAAGAGGACTTATTACCTAGGACAGATTTAAAATAGACTTAGCGCATTGCGATTAAAGGCTAAAACTCGACATCAGTTCCTTTGTTTTTAACGTGGTATTCGCTAACGATTCACTCGATTGGCGCGTCGTCATAATTTCATGATTACTTTGGTCTGCCAAGGCAGAAATATCATGGGTTAGGTTATTTAGATGCGTAACCGCTTGATGCTGGTTGTGTATGCTATCGGTAATAACATCACTGGCTTGGCTTATTGCCGCCACCGATTGCGCGATATCCGCTAACGCTTGATTGGTTTGCGTAATATCTTGAGTGGTACGTTTTGAATATTCGTGACTTGCATTAATCTTACTTTGCGCTTCTTTAGCGCCTGCTTGAAGACGGTTAATCATACTCTGAATTTCATCGGTCGAACTTTGCGTTCGACTTGCTAGCCCTCTCACCTCATCGGCTACCACAGCAAAACCGCGACCTTGCTCACCCGCTCTTGCCGCTTCTATCGCAGCATTTAACGCCAATAGATTGGTTTGCTCTGCAATGCCGCTGATAACATCTAAAACAGCCCCAATGTTTTGTGACTCTTGCGCCAGTAAACTGACCGTTTTTACACCATCATCCAACTCATTTGTGAGTAACTCAAGTGAGGTCATGGTTTGCGTCACGGATAATCGGCCAAGTTCCGTACGCTCTTGAGTCACTTTTGCCGATTCATACGTGGTCTGACTATTCACTAACACCTGTTCTTTTTGTTCAGAAACTTGGCTTATAGACGATGTCATCTGAGCAATAGAATCCACCTGTTGCTGAGCCAATTCTGTCGCATTGCCCGCCACTCGCCTTAACTCTTTTGAGTGTTCATAAACACCGTGATTAAGCTCAATTGCTTCGGATAAGGTAGTTGATATTTTATCGGTAAAGCCATTAAAAGCCACCGCAATTTGAGTAAACTGATCCTTCCCTGATACGGGCAACCTGTGCTGTAAATCCCCCTCTGAAGCAGAAATACTTTCTAGCGCGCCCAATGTCGCCTGCAGAGGCTGAGTAATAGAACGTACTATCAAAATAGATAGAATGAGCCCTGTCAGAATAATAAAACCTGAACTGCCACCCACGGTTGTAAGCTCTTCTACAAACTGCTGCTCTACATCATCAAGATAGATACCCGAACCTATAATCCAACCCCAGGGTTCGAACCCTTTCACAAAGGACACCTTTTCTACCGCATCATCAAACCCGGGTTTTGGCCATAAATAACTCACAAACCCTTCTTTTTGAGCCTTCACGACGGCAACAAATTCAGAAAATAATTTTTTACCGTTGGCGTCTTCTAGTTTGCTTAAATCTTTGCCTTCTAGAGCAGGTTTAATCGGGTGTAAAACAATGTGAGCCTTATAATCATTAATCCAAAAGTACTCAGAACCCCCATAACGCGCCATATTGACTGCGGATTTTGCTTGTTGTTGCGCCTCTTCTCGGCTCAATCGACCGGATTGCTCAAGTGAATAGAAGTAATTAATGCTGGAATAGGCAAGATCAACCACGTGGCGTGTTTTTAATGCTTTTTCATCTTGTAAAGACTGTTTATAAGAGGACAGGGACATGGCTAAAACAACCACAAGCCCTAAACACAAGAAAAAAACTAAGCTATTAAGCCTTGAGTTAATGGAGAAATTTCTTAATAACGGGATCATTGTTTAAGCTCCGTATAATGGGTGTTATTGGCAATGAATCCTTTCATGTTTAAACAGCCAATCTCCTGATTCTATTCAATACAGAGGCCTTAACCCTGCGTTAAATAAATCAGCTTAAAACACTAAAACTTAAGGTAAGAAATTGGAAGCTAATCGAATGAGACATTAGTCTTAGGTGGTGTTGATATAAATCAATAAGAGTCGATATAGAAAGAGCAGAACGAATTCTTAGGCCTAAATTCAGGCATCACATGCAAGGCAAATGTGAAGACTTCTATCGTTTCCCCCCTAGCCGCTAAAAGCAAGGTAAAGTGAGATAAAGATGCAAAAATTATGCACTTTATAATTGAACTAAATGTCATTCATTAAATCCATATTCATTAAGATTTGCGACTATCAATTTGAGTACACTGCATTCAAAGAAGACCTAACACTTTTTCTTTAAGCGGTAAGCTTTCATAAAAGGAAATACAAAATGAAAACACTCTTCCTATGTCTTTTTTTCTTAGTAAGCCAAAGTGTATTGGCTAATGAACCTGTCAGCACTAGCTTCTGGAGTAATGTCGCTATCGGAAAGCACGATGCGTTGGGTTATTACGAACCGGACTTAACGAATAGCGCGCCAACAGCCATAGGCATTAAAAAATTCGTGGTTAACTGGCAAGGGGCACAATGGTATTTTGCCAGCCAAGCCTCTGCTGATAAGTTTGAACGTGACCCTCTGCAATATGCTCCACGTTATAACGGCCACTGCGCTAATGCACTGAGCCTTGATCTCGGTTTAATTACGACAGATGGCAGCGTATGGGAGTTTTTTGGCGATGAATTACACTTATTTTATGCCGAACGAGGCCGTCAACGTTGGCTCAATGGTGATTGGGAAGCCTTTCAAATTGATGCTGATAGAGCATGGAAGAAAGCCCTTATAGAAGAGGGTTAATGAAGACAAACATCCAGCCTAACAAGGCTGGATGATAACTTTAAGTCCTGGATGCGCATCGCCCAAGCTAATACCCCATTGGTGGAAATTAAAAATTGCCTGTACTTGAGTCAAGCCCAAACCATGACCTAAACTACCTCTGTGTTGTTCTAAACGGTACATCCGCCTAAATACTCTCTCATGATATTCCTGCGCCACCCCATTACCTGAGTCTTGCAAGACAACCAAACCAGATACACAGGACAGCTTAATATCGCTATTTTCACCACCGTATTTAATCGCATTATCAAACAGGTTTGAAAATGCTTGGAAGATAAGATCTGCATTTGCGACGACGTCATAGTCCTGTAAATCTAGCTGTAGCTTCATCCCTTTATCATGCGCCAAGGGTTCATACATCTCTGCTATATCGCCCAATAAGTGCGCTAGATTAAAGCGCTTCATCGGAATATCCATTGCACTTTTTTCAAGCTTGCCAATATTCAACAAGGCATTAAATAAATTTATAATCCGGCCTGTGTCCTGTGTCACCTCTTCTTTAAAGAGAGCAACTTGGCTTTTAGTCGAATCAACAGAGAAGCGCTCTAGACGATTGTGTAATCGGGTTAGCGGAGTACGCATATCATGAGCAATATTGTCAGAGACCTGCTGCACACCCTGCATCAGGCTCGCTATCTGATCTAACATGCTGTTTATGTTGTTAGACATATGATCATAATCATCACGGTACTCACTTAGGGGAATTCTCTTATCGAGCTGTCCTTTAATGATGGTGTCACAAGTTTGATTAATCACGCTCAAACGGCTTACGGTACGTCTCGTTAAGATTAGTGTGCCCACTAGCAAAACAATAAAACTTAATAACAGACCTATGATTAATGCCTGATAAAGTGCCCTATCCACGTCTTCTAGGTAAGCAACATTATAAGACAGGGTTACATAATTACCGTCATTTAAAGCTAGCTGAGTCATCCTAAAGTCGGCAGGATCATGGCTCTCAAATTCTTCCCATCCAGCCTCGTCCTCTAATACAAAATCGCCTGTTTCCGGGTTAAAATAGGCATCCTCTATTTCAAGTTCTTGCATCCAGTACTCAAATTCAGCGGCACATTGGGTCCAGGTATCTTCATCCTCTTCATAGGACTCGATATCAGCAATTGATGCCTTGTCTTCGATGGGGTTTAACAGGGTTAAATCGACCTCGACTCCGGCTTGCTCTCCTATTTCTTTGAGCTTTTGACGCAGCACAGACACATTGTCAAAACTGGCAGGGTCCTCAAACAAGGCTTCCACTTGTGCCTCTTGCTGCTCAAATAATATATCGACGTTTTCCCAAAGGCTGGTTTTAACAATTTGATAAAGCGTCAATAGAATCAAAGCAAAGGTTAACCACAATGACCCCATCACGATTAACGAAAAACGAAAACTTGAGCTCTTAACCAGATTAAGAAGCCGATTTAACAACATAACCTCGACCTCTTATTGTATGTATTAAGGTATGTGAGAAGGGCTTATCCACTTTATTCCTTAACCTTGAAATATGAACATCAATGACATTCGTCTGTGGATCAAAGTGATAGTCCCAAACAGACTCAAGCAACATGGTACGGGTAACAACCCGGTCTTGATGCCTTAATAAATATTCTAATAAACGATATTCTCTAGGCTGCAAATTGATCACGACTTCAGCTCGTTTCGCTTCCTGTGTGAGCAGGTTTAAACTTAAATCATCACAGCGTAAAACGGTTTGCTCACCCTGCTCATTACTTGAACGTCGTAGCATAACTTCAAGACGTGCATGCAGTTCAGAAAAGGCAAATGGCTTGGTTAAATAGTCATCCGCACCCGCTTGTAAACCCTCAACTCTATGACTCACATCCGCCATTGCACTTAGTAAAATCACAGGCACCCTTGAGCCCGTCGCCCTCAAGGTTTTTAATAAGCTAATTCCATTAAGCTCAGGCAACATACGATCAAGAATAATGGCGTCATAGGTTTCTGTCGTGGCCTGAAGCAATCCTTGTTTTCCACAATGACACTCATCTACCACGTAACCCACCTGCTGCAGGCTTGAGCAAATAAATCGAGCAACCTCTTGATCATCTTCGACTAACAGTATTTTCACACAACCCACCTTTTACTCATTTTACATATTAGAAATAAGCGCCATACGAGCCCTTAAAGGGCCCTTTTCTATTCATGTCTTATTCTATTTAATATTTTTAACAGGATACCAAGGCTTTCACTATTTTATCATTACCAAAAGTTAATCTTCTGGTAAGCATACGGTAAGTCTCTCTCAAATAAGCTTAATGCCATCGACCATGTGTGCCTTTCATTCATGGCGAATACCTCATTTAAATTTGTAGGAGTGCTCAATGAAAAAGTCCGTACTTATTAGCCTAACCTTTAGTAGCTTGTTATTCACACCCCTTGCCTTTGCGAACACAAACTGTGGTCCAGACAGTGCGACTGCCTGCCCAAATAAACTAGAACAAGAATGTCGTTATTATTTGATGGATGACGAACTGGATGATGATTTCGATTTTCGTACAGAAGATGATTACGAAAGAGGTCATGAGGATGATTTTGAGGAAAGTATGCTATTAAATGATCTTCAAAGTTTATCTCTCACCCCAGAACAAGAAAGTTTGCTCACAGATTGGAAACGTTATAATACTCAGTTTGATCAAGACTGGGTCGCGCTTTGTATCGCTCACCCGAATAAAGACAATAGCCTGACAGACCAACTTAACTGGGATGAAGTAAATTTAAAAAATGATCTAAGCTATCTTCAAGAAAGTCGCATTTTTGTCGGCAAGGTAAATGCAAGTTTAACCGAGACACAAAAGCAGCAACTTGTTCAGTTAGGGTTAATGCAGGTTTTACCTTAGAGGTGAAAGAAAGATAAATATTAGATACAAAAAAGCCTCGTTAAAAACGAGGCTTTTTTACTATTTTAACACATTAAAATAGTCGAATTTGGTGGAGCCTAGGAGGATCGAACTCCTGACCTCAACGCTGCCAGCGTTGCGCTCTCCCAGCTGAGCTAAGGCCCCAATAAGCATTGCATTTTAGGTAGGTTAAAATCTCCTGTCAATAAAATTTCACCTTAAATACAAAAACTTATCAGTCTTCAAATTAAATACTAAACAAAGATAATTCAGCCATAAGCGACATTAATTTTAATCGATTAGATAATTTTTATTGAGATCGAGTTAACTATGAAACGAGATAATCAAACTTATGGTATTCTCAAATAAATATGAAACTTAAAAAGGCACTAAAATGACGGAGCTATCCTCCACGCTAAAAAAATTAATGATGGCACATCAGCCCATTATTGATACTGAGGGGAATACTGCGCATATCGAATTGTTTTTCCAACGTAGACGCGGTACCCCCAGCCTTGAAGGCTCAAAAGATGCCATCAATCAAAGGCTCACCAATATTTGTATTGGCGTGAGTGAACTTAAAGATGAATTCCCTGCACCATTATCCATCAAGCTCACTAGCGCCATCTTAATGTCAAATATTCTGTTCCCCATTGACCCAAAGCTTATTTATATCGAGTTACCAGGCAACACTGCGATTACCCGCTCCTCAGTCAAGGCATTAAAAGATTGGCGCCAAGCAGGATTTCGTTTTATTTTAAGCGGATATCGATTTGATATTGATTACCGCCATATATTACCTTTTATTCATATGGTGAAAATGGATGCCAATAAACTAATAGAAAACAAACAACGCTTGCAAGGCTTAAAAGCCACTAAGATTCCCATTATTGTCAGAAAAATTAGCGACAAAAAAACCTACGATATCTGTAAGCAGCTTGGTGCGACTCACTTTCAAGGTGATTACTTAAAAGCATTAGAAAAAGTTGATAAAAAGGGACTCAGCGCCGAAATACAATCGGCTAAAAAAATAATGGCTGAACTTAGGGGCGATAACGGCAATATTGATAATGTGACAGGTCATATTGTTGATAACCCCTATTTATCCTACCAATTATTGCGTATTTTAAATAACCCAGTAAGTGGGATTCCTCGAAAAATCACTGATATTCGAGAAGCCATAATCATGGTAGGTTTAGAACAAATAAAAAGATGGGCCACGCTAATTACCTTAGAGGCAAGCAAGCAACAACAAAACGAACTCTTTAGTTTTATTGTGAACCGCCCAAATAAAACGCGTCCTGAATAAATAAGGTAACACCATGTCTCCATTACCGGCTTCTCTTAACGACTTAATGATGGCACAACAGCCCATTTTTGATACTCATCAAAAGCTATTTGGTTATGAGTTATTGTTTCGGAATAATAATGAAGACATGGCAAATGTCATTGATGGTGAAGACGCTACCAGCCAAGTCTTGGTTAATTTGTGTATCGGTATTACTGAACTGGAAGCGCAAATGCGCACACCTTACTTTGTTAATATCACCCGCGAATTACTTATGTCAGATGCGTTTTTTCCGATCAACCCCAAACTCGTCTATATCGAAATTTTAGAAGATCAAAAGATAACCCCTGATTTTGTTGAGGCCGTTGCCCGCTGGCATGCTGCCGGCTATCGATTTGTACTCGACGACTATCATTTTGATCCAAGCTACGCGCCTTTATTTCCTTACATCAAGATGATAAAAATTGATGTTTTGATGACAAACCCTGATAAGTATAAAAATCACATTCTGGCACTGCGTAAACGAAAAATCATCCTCATTGCAGAAAAGGTCGAGGATATTGAAATGTATCAAACCTGCAAAGCGCTAGGCTTTCATTTATTTCAAGGGTATTACTTACAACGCCCAAATATAATCAAGGGAAAGCGTATCTCGTCAGGGATAGAAAGCGCTCTAGAGCTAATCAGTGAACTGCAAAGTGAAGACATTTCAACCGATAAGGTGACACGACTTATTAGTAAAAACCCCACCCTGTCTTATCAGTTATTAAGAGTTCTCAATAGCCCAATATGCGGTATGTCACGCCAAGTTACCGATTTAAAAGAAGCAGTTGTTTATATTGGTTTAAGCCAAATAAAAAAATGGGCCATGTTAATTACCATTACCTCCTCCTCTAAGCAACCCAAAGAAATATTTCGATTTTTACTGATTCGAGCAAAATGCTGTGAAGCGCTTGCCATTCTTGAGAAGTCAAACAACCCAGATTCAGACTTTATGGCGGGTATGATGTCTGGCATTGATCTCATTCTTCAATTAGAAAAACAAATGGTGTTTGATCAAGTCAATATTAATGAGGAAATCGTAAACGCGATACAAGCCTATCAAGGTCCAATCGGTAAACGACTGAGAAAAGCCTGCGCCCTTGAAGAGAATGATTGGGGTTATATCGCCAGCCTTCCTAGTGAGGAAAAAATCACCTTAAGCCGTTCCTATGGTGAAGCCAGTTTATGGGCTGATGGCACCCTAAAAAGCATCCAAAGTTAAGTAACCTCTCCCTTAAGAAATAGCTTAACTGTACAAATATAAAACAGAGTGCATTAAATATATCTTAAATTGATATAAACCATTGACATACTTAGCAAAACACATAGAATACGCACACTTCTTCAAGCCAGTGTGGTGGAATTGGTAGACACGACGGATTCAAAATCCGTTGCCGAGAGGCGTGGCGGTTCGAGTCCGCCTACTGGTACCACTTTTGAAAAGTGATAAACCGTTGTTAGCCATGCTAACAGCGGTTTTTTTTGCTTTAATTTATTACACAACTTGCCCATGAGTGTCCGCACCTCTAATCAACCCTGTCACTACACCTAAAATATCTAAGTTTGCAGCAATGGAAACATCCAAGGCTTTATATGCTTTGTTTTTAGGTCTCACCAGAGCATTTCTCTCTATTTCCAACAAGACCACTCTCATCTCACCTTCAATGCAAGCAATAACAAAATCACAATTATGAGCAGCAACAGACCTATCAACAACCAAAACATCTCGGCTATATATTCCTTCTATACTAAATTGCTCGTCCTGAACACGTACATAAAAACGACTCTTCTCATAAGTCGAATCAGTATTCGTTAATGAATT
>Ga0105355_10004270_pt1 | contig 12288 bp, 6 predicted proteins | sample GOMGulsemesocosm_2_FD_83508 | JGI IMG/M metagenome (GOLD analysis project Ga0105355, IMG submission 83508) | Methane-oxidizing microbial communities from mesocosms in the Gulf of Mexico - GOM9C Gulf of Mexico | ecosystem: Environmental > Aquatic > Marine > Cold seeps | place: Gulf of Mexico... | reverse complement strand
TATAAGCTTTCTTTCAAACGCCCTAATGCCATGTATGCCATCTTTGATCAGAATGTAACAACTGTTGATCAATGCTGGGACGGTAATATTCAGGTAAACGAAAATGGTGCTTGGAACCCGACCGATACTTTATGTAATAACGTATTCTTACGTACGGGTGATGGTGAGCATGATACTGATGGCTTACCTGCTATCACTCTTGCAGATTTAACAACTGCCACAGCGGCTATTGACCCTATGGATGCGAGTGATATTAAAGGTATTGCTGTTGGCGGTCATAATGGCGTAGAGATCATTGCTGAATTTGTTGCAGGCGGAACCGTGAATTACTACCTGTTTAAGCATCAATATAATGAAGCAGATGGCTCTGGTGAAGGTACTGCGGGCGATGGTACGACGGGTGCTGGTGAAGATCCTAATACTGAACAACCTCCTATGGAAGAAATGCCTCCTGTTGAAGAAAATAAGTTGCAAGCACTTGAAGAAGGTCCTGATGGTGAACAGCCTCCAATGGAAGATCCAAATATGGGTGACCCTACGGATGGTACAGCAGGTGGCCAGCAGCCTATGCTTGAAGTTATGGTTAGTGCTCAATGGGTAGAAACCACCGTCGCAGGCCAAACTATTATTGAATATGGCATTCCTCCACTTTTAGCTGAAATTGGTGATGTTCGTGATGATGAACGCTTACGCTTCTTTGTTGCCTATGAAGGTGCTGTGCGCCAAGGTGGCATACAACCTGTTGGTGAAGAAGGCGATAACGAATGGGTATTTAATGATGCCGGCCGTGATCAAATTAAAGCAGCTTTTGATTTCTCTTTAGCAACGCCACTTGAGCCTTGTATGGCTGGTGATGTTGATATGGATGAAGACAATCTAGCAGAGCGCCCAGGGGCTTCTTATCAGCAATTTAAAGAAGTTGCAGACACTGATTGTGAAGCAACGGCCTTTGTTGCTGCCGATGTTACTGATAATACTCTGGTAACAGATTTTGGTTTCTTAACCTTCCTTCCTGAAGGCAATGGTACCTTCCTGGGTGAAGTCGGTAATGATGATAAAGCGGTATTAGATTTCACTTGGGTAATTAATGCCGATGGCTTTATCGTCGTGAATGCGCAAACAAGCTTCGAAGTTCCTGTTATTCCTGACGGAGTTGAGGGTGACTTAGAAGATATTAACTTTGAGGAGTTAGACCCTACGGTTCTAGCCAACTTGGAGTTTGAAACGGTTACGGCTTTCTTACGCTTAACTTTAGCTAAAGTTGAAGTGAACGCTCGCCAAATTAGCATTAAGAGTTTTAATCAAGAAGCCACTAGTGCAGCTGATTTAGAAACCACTAACGGCGCCATCTTTGGTGAAGTATGGGGAATTAAGTAAGCGAACAAACAGGCCCTGATAATCATCAGGGCCTTTTTATCTTAGTTATTATATCTAGTTATTCCTCTAAACGAGTTCAACCCTCTCTCGTTTAAAACGAGCCTGATACAGCCCTCCCATTAATAAAATTAACAAGCAAGCTAAGCTTACCCACAATACTTGGTAATCGGTTTCGATTTCTTGCTCACTTTGTCTTTCTAGTTTTTGCCCCGTAACAAACTCAGTTGCGGTATCACTTTGCTCAGCATTCATCTCATTAGGCTGTGGAGCATTTTGAATCGCTTCCATAGCCTGTGACGACATTTTTTCTGGCAAGGTAAAGTCTAAGCCAAAACCTTGGGCAAGATTCTCAAGCTTGTCTTTAAATAATTCATTATCCGTGTAGATATCGTATTTGTTAGCCATTTCCAAATACGTTTCGGTTAGTTTCTCTAACGTAGCCTCATCGGTTTGGAAATACTCTTTACGTTCGGCTTCTAAGATACGCTCAACCATTTGTGCTAACGCATACGGGTTGTTCTTTTCAAAGAACTCTTTCATTTGCATGTCGTATTTATCGTTAACATAGACTTCAACAAACTCTTGCCACTGCGCATTATTAACTGAATCAGGATCCATAACCGTCCAGCCCCAAAAGTTATTCATTCTATCGAGTACGGTTAATGCACCGGAATAACCTTCTTTTTGCATCTCTTCGATCCACCGTGGGTGGAAAGTACGGGTACGTAATTCACGACCTAAGAACTTATCTAGAGTTTCATTTTTCATATCACTGGTCTTACGTAGATTAGAAATATACATTTCTGGACTTTCCCCATCGAGATTACGCACGGCTAAGGCTATACCCCCAAAATATTGGAATGGATCATCACTGGTGATCATGCCATACAGGTTAGAAGAACGAGAGAAAATCACTGCGTCTGTGCCAGCAAGCACTTTTCCATAGAGGTTACCGATAGTTTCTGAGTCTACCTTTTCGCTCCAACGACTAGCATCAGCGCCAAAGGCATAACCCATACGGGACATATATAAATCGGCTAGTTTATCGTCTTTTTCCCAGGTATCAGTCGCTAATGCGGCACCATTTAAACCTGTACCATATGCGCCGGTTTCATTCGAGAATATGCGTACCGATGATAGATAAGAGGCATCTTCTTCGCTAGTACCGCTTTCTAAAAATTCAGCCTTCAGGCTCTGAGCATTTTTATAAACAGAGTTGGATTCTTCTTTTAACTCAGCGATATCCTTAATGGCTTTGGCTAATAACAGCATCACATTAGGGAAGGCATCTCGATAAAGTCCTGTCGCTGAGATAGCCACATCGATACGAGGGCGCTTCAATTCACTATATTCAATAATTTCTGTGCCAACCACCATACCACGACGATCCCACTTAGGTTTTACCCCAAGGGCCGCCATGATTTGAGACTCTAATACACCATGTTGACGCATAGTCTCTAATGACCAAAGAGAGAATGCTAATTTGTCAGGAAACTGTCCATGTTCACTATGATATTTAGCAATGCTATCTTCTACCAAAGCTTTACCCGCTTCATAAGCCGCTTGTGATGGTACTTTTGCAGGATTAAAACCAATAAGATTTTTACCTGTTGGCATCGCTTCCGGGTTACGGATCGGATCTCCACCCGTTAATATCGGGGTATAACCCCCTTGTAATGCATTGACTAACGCAGGCATTTCTTGCTGATTAATAAAGCCTTGATAATATTTTTTCGCCTCAACAATACCTGCTGCTAGCTCGTCGTCAAGATCAAAGGTTTTTCCTTCAATAATGCTTAACCATAATAATTTAAAGCCATTGATATCAGTTAATTGCGTGCCATCCAATCTTTCCATTTCTGCACTATAGATATTTTCTAGCACCGCCTTCGGCATCATGGCTTTTAGATTATTATCTTTTTCAAAGTCGTGAGCGAACGCAATCGTTTCGGCCGAGAGCATTTGCTGAATGGTCGTGATGATGTGGCTATTTTGCGGAGTAATACCAAAAGTATGTAGCCCTAATGGCTGAGCTTCTTGCGCAAGATCGTATAAATACCGATGCACTGCGGCTAATACTTCATCAAATTCAGTCTTATCGGTTAAGCGAAGCTCTTGCTTAATATTTAATACTTCAATCTTTTCATCAATGATTTTTTGAGTATTCTTTTTAGTTTGCCCTTCATCTAAAGCTTCAAACTGATGAATCAATTCATCGATTTCTTCGATATCGGAATGCATGCCTGCAGCGGCAAAACCTGGGGTTAAGTGTGAAATCATAGTCGCGCGACCGCGGCGCTTGGCCTGCATAGCTTCACCGACGTTATCCATAATAAACGGATAGATCACAGGTAAATTGCCTACGGATAATGAAGGTGAGTCATAGATTGATAGGCCACGCTCTTTACCTTTTAACCATTCTTGAGAGCCGTGAGTACCAAGATGAACAATCGCATCGGCAGCAAAAGTCTTTTTAACATATAAGTATACGGCTAAATAATAGTGACTCGCTGGAGAACTGGTATCGTGATACATACGATCTTTTTCTTCCTCACTCGAAGACGAGCTTGGCTGGGGTAAGGTGATGATATTGCCGTTTTGCATGCGGGCAACCATAAAGTGAGGTTCACCATCTTTCAGTTCAATAAATTCTTGATCTTTCGCCAATCCCCAGTCCTGATTAATCTCGTCTTGTACTGTTTGGGGTAAGGTCGCAAACCAAGCTTGGTAATCCGCAAGGGGTAAATGTCCTGTCAGGTTTTGACTCTTAAGTGCTTCCATGTGCCCTGTACGATAGAGCGGCGCTAATAGGCCCCCGGCATTATCAATAAAAAACTGCTCATTCTTTTGCTCTGCGCTATAGCCTTCTGCAATCAAACCATTAGTAATGTTATCCAAGGATTTGGGTACGTTTAAGAAAGCCGCACCAATATTCTTTTCCCCTGGTGGATAATTCCAGATCATAATCGCGATTTTTTTATCACGGTTAGCGGTATGTTTTAGTTTTGCTTGTAAAATTGCACGCTCGACAAATGCTTCAAACTGATAATCTATGATCTCTTGTTCGTCAGTTACTGGATTTTTCGCGGTAATAATCGTTGGATCAATCACCCCAGAGGTTTCAGGCATCATTAGAAAATACGGCGACATGGTCGCTGATAAACCGGCGTGATCTTTTTCATAAGCGACGATATCACCATCGTTATAAGCCAATGCATGTAATACCGGTACATCCAGTTTTTCGAAATCCGCTTTGCGCTTATCCATATAGTGGATCATGCGCTGATTTAAGACGACATCAACCCAAGTACCTTTCTCTGTCATTAGCAGTTGGGTATATTCAGATTTACTTGAAAAGAAATAAGCAAAGCCTTGAGCACCACTTTTTTCAATTTGTTTTAACGTTTTATCAATAATCTCAGTCTGATCGGATTCAACGGCTTCGCGGTGTATTGCAACAGCAATCACAGGTTTGCTTGCATCATAGGTAATGGCAGCATGCAACTTACTGGTATCATTCGTCACTTTATTTTCAAGGCGATAGTGATAATAACCCGTTTCAGGGATTGCTATAAAGGGGGCGTATGTCAAACCTGAGTTAGAAAAAATTTCTGCACTGATGTAAGCCATCATTTGCCGATAGTTTTCACGTCCACCGTTAGAATAATACCCTGTTAGATTCTCAGCTTGCTCAGTATTAATGCCTTGTCGAAAATCATTATTCCCTAAAATTCTTGGACTATCGATTTTCACCTGCGGGTTAGCTTTCATAGCGCCCTTGTATTGATTTAACATCATGCCTGCTAATCGAGCATTTAATACATCAAAGATTACCAGCTCATACTGAGAAAATTCGGCAATGGCTTGCTTCGCCTTAAGATCTTTAAAGCGTTTATAATCCAGTTTTAAATTTTTCTGTTTGGCATAGTCTTGTAGCATCTTCATCTTAGCCACAGACATATGATTATCGCCAAGAATTAATAATCTATTAGTAAAGCTGATGCTATCTGTATTAGCATGATTATGGCCCGCATGATCATCTTGGGCATTACTCAGCATTGGCAAGCTCGTTGTAATACCGAGTAAACTAAAAACTAAATATCTAAAAAATGTGTTCATATTTATTCCGTACTTTATTTATCTTGGCTGGTATCAACTGAGTCAGTTTTAACTGAATTGGCTTTATCTTCAGGAACATAGACGATAGAGCCATCATCCATGCGATAAGCAATGCCGGCTTTTTTACCATCGCCACTGCCGATACTGCCATTGGACTTATAAGTTTCTATATTTTCACCGTCCTTAACGATGATCTCCATATTCTCTTTACCTTCATTTTTAATAATGGTGATACTGTCTGCGGAGTAAGGGCTCAAAGGGTTTTGCGCAATGGAAATTAACAGTGCGCCAATCACCACTAAAAAAACATCAACCAGATTCACTGTCGACATCATTGGGTTTAGTTCTTCGTCTTCATCAAGAAACCGCATGCATCACCTCTGTTTCTGCCGACTTGACCTGTTTAGTTTCTCCTATAAGGGCTAGCTCTTTCGCTTCCATTAACTTTTGGCAATCTAATAATTCGACCGCTAACCAGCGTTTCTCTACCGTCGCTACCCAAAAAGTTATCGTTGCGATCACTAAACCAAAAATGACCGAAGAAAACGCGATAACAAGGTTATCTGAAATGCCTTGAATATTACCGTCGGCTAACGATTTAAGTGCTGGCCCCATGGGGATCATAGTAGCGATCAAGCCCAGCATCGGAGAGATACGAGTGACTAGGCGTACCGTCTCTAGTTTTTTCAACGCGTAGACTTCTAAATCGTCGAATTTAATACGGTTTAAGCTAGCTTTACTGGCACGAATATAATGACTAAATAGCTCATAGCCCGGTACTGGGGCCAAATCTGTTTGCGCTCTTTTATATTCCAGCGATCGACTGCTGCGCTGCCAAGACTTAGTGAAAAACATCCCCATGGCAAACAAGGCATATACAAATAACACTAACAAGGCAATCAGTACGGGGGCTAGAAAGATGTCGCTCACACGATACATCAGCTCTTCAATGGCATATACATTCATCTAAATTTCTCTTTATATTTTATTAAGATTTTTAAAGTAGTTACAGGAAGTTAAAAGGTTAGGTTCAAACCGAGAGTCAATAAGCGTGATTCGACAGGGCGATCATCAACTTCAATATTGCCATCCAAACCTGCGCTTCTTGTATCATTTAATAGGTTGTCGATACTGGCATTCAGCTTGATACTGTTGTTTATTCGATAACTGGTCTTTAAATCCCAGATTTGAATGAGATCTTTGGTCGTCAGGCGTGGGGTTATAGCACCGTTATTTTTTTTATCCTCATAAGTGCCCTTATAGCTATCACTCTCAAGACTGCCATATAGGCTAAAAACCAAGTTTTGGTTATACGAATAATTGAATTGGGTTTTATAGCCCCATAGCGGCTGTCTTTCTAAGCGTTCTCCGGTATCTAAATTTTCTGTTTCTAAATACATCAACCCTTGCTGCCAATAGAGTTGCGCATTCGGCTGAATAGTTAAACTGATATCAGCCCCTTGAGTGATCGCACGGCCCACGTTGGTATATTCATATTGCTGAATTTGATTAACCGCACCGATGCTTATTGTCTCAATCTTATTTTTATACTGATTACGGAAAGCAGACACTTCAAAGCGACTATCTTGATGCCTAATCGTAAAGGTGGCATTTAAGTTATGTGACTCTTCTGGCTGAAGCGACTCGTTACCGATAATGACATAGCCTAAATTACTGTGATCAAACAAGTAAAACCGTTGCTTTAGATCCGGGGTACGATAGCCTTGCCCGTATGACAAACGAAACTTTGAGTGGTAGTTATTGAAGCTACCCATTTCTTTCATCCAGTTCATTTTTAGATTGGAGTGAAAACCAAAATCACTATCCTCTTGTATTCTTAAACCGGGAACAAACTCACCCATTTTTGCCGTAATGATGTCGTTTTGAATATAAGCTTCAAGGGTGGATGTTGATTTATTATCAACCTCTTCATCAGCGGTTTCTATTTTCACCTGATCCATCGTATTTTTTTGCAACGAAGCGCCGTAACTTAAAATATTCTGGTTAGAAAAAACTTGAAATTGGTTATTAAACTGACTTTCTACTTTTAATAGTTGAGTCTCAACTTTACGCTGCTTATTATCTTTTGATAACTCATCTCGATTCCCCGATTGCTCTTCATAATGCTCATAGCGGGAAATAATAGAGCCTTGCCCCAATAGGTAAGCATTAAGTCGACGTACGCCTAAATCTAAGCTCATTTTTTTACTGTCAGTATTATATTCCTGTTCAAACTCACCCTGCCCTGGATATAGCAAAGGTTCTAATCTTTGGTTTTTTTCATCCAACAGATAATTGAAACGCATGTAACTCTGGCTTTGATCAGTGGTTAACCAGCCAGCGCTATGATAATGATCCAGTCTTAATTCAACATTTTGCAGGATTTGACTGGCACCATCGACCTTACCACTTTCTTCATCCAGCATTATTTCTGGACTCAGCTTTTGAAAACCTAACAGAGAGAAACGTTGACGGCCCCACTGCTGGCTAGCGTATAGGCTGTGCTGCTGTAATGAATCGGATGTTCCCGTTTGATGCTGACCTTGCACGATATCCAATTCCAAAATATTAATGTCAGATTCGCGGCTAATAAGGTTAATAACCCCACCCATGGCAGAGCTACCATAAAGTGCAGATCCTGAACCTTTTATAATTTCAATACGCTCTATTCCCGCTAGGGATATTTGAGATAGGTCTGTTTCTGACCCTGTTGGGGATATGAAAGGCAAGCCATCTTTCAACACTAAAATATAATTAGCATCGATACCCTGGATCGAAATCTTGCTACCTTGCTTCACCGTTTTTTGAACTTTCAATCCTGTGCTGTACTGCAAAGCATCGGTTAATACCTTTGCTTGCATAAATTCAAGTTGCTGGGCGGAAATGACTTCCGTTCGAATCGCACTATCATCAACTTCGCTGATCAAACCAGTACTGGTTATCACTTGGTGATCTAACTCAATTAAGCTATCGGCTTGAATACTCGTGACATAGAGGGTCAAAAACCCTCCCCTTAGGCTCGTCCTTAAAAGCAATAAAAACAGACCTTTCATCCTTGGCATAAAAAGCGCTGACATACTCAGTTTGTTTACTGTACGGCTCATCTAGGACTACTCGACAAAGGTTATTTTTGCGAATGGTAATCTAAATGAGTAAGACTTACAAATAGAAATCATTAGCATTGGCGAATTGGTTTCAACAATTTCACAACCTCTTGATATATAGCAACTCTAGGCTAACTTTTAATTGTAATGCGCACTTTATGATAATCATTCGTATTTACAATTAATTATCATTAGTGTTAGGATGCCCGAAAATCAGTTCTAACTATGTATGAATAAGAGGTATTTATTGATGAATAATCAGTTACTTTCCAGCGCTATTTTAACGGCTTCATTAGCGCTAACAGCTTGCGGTGGGGACAGTGATAATAACAACTCAGCTAACGATCAAGGGCCTTCCGATGGTGGTATTGCTACTGCAACACAGTTGATCATTGATGCCAGCGCAGGTGGATCGGGCGCCCCTGATTCTGATCCAGCGAACAAATTTAGTTACTTTAATTTTGCCACTGGTGCTGTCGTTGAAATACAAGATAGTGAAGCCGAAGTATCTAATGCTTGGGATATTGCCTTTAAACGTAATAACATCATCGTCAACGCGAATACGGCGAAAGCAGCCTTAGTTGCTATCCAGGACGATTTTTATGATGACGCAGGCAAAGCGGTTAAAGCCACTTTTGTTAATGCAACGGCGGCCAGTGAAGCGCAAGCATTCATCGATATTACCGCTGCAGGAATTAGCGAGGTAGAGTTTAAAGCTGATGCTGCTAAACCTGCATTAGGCTCTGACTGGTATATATATAATCCACAAAATCATTCTGTTAGTGCGAATACTGATAACTTCTTTTTACTTCAAAATGCCGAGCAAGATAACGTTAGTATCTTTAATGTTAAAGAAATTGCTACAGCTGCTTCAGGCCATTCTGCTGCCAGCTATACCGTTGACTTTTTTAATAACGATGCTAGCCAAGGTGCAGACTTTTCTTTCCCTCAAGTCGGTATTGAATTTGTTGCAGATTTCACCAGCAAAAACGAAATCTGTTATGACCTAGATACTCAAGCAGAATTGGATTGTGCTTCGAATGAAGGGACTTGGGATGTGCGCTTTGATGCTTCTTTTGAAATTTGGTTAAACGGCGGTATCTATGGTAATGGCGCGGCGGCAACAACCCCGGCCGCTAGCTTCGTAGATATTAACGCTAAAACAGAAGTTTTATCCTATGAACTTACCAGTGATACCATGAGTGGAACCTTCACTAATAGTGATACCACTTGGTGGGCCTATGGTATTAATGGTGGCCATAATATCTGGTCAAACTTCCGCGTTTACGCCGTTGATACAGCCGATGGTCAATACAAGTTACGTATTCTAAGTTATTACGCACCTCAGACTTCAACGGCCCCAGCACCGGGAACCAGCGGTGTCATTACTATTGAGTATGAAAAACTGTAAATAATATTTTATAACGCTCGACACGAAAACCTTAAATATTTTCTTAATTTTTTAAGGTCTTCGTGCTGATCAATTGCTAGGCGAATTGATTTAGCATTGAGCTCATTTTTTGAAAAAGCCAATACATGATTATCATAATGAGGGGTCGTAAAATGCAGAGTATTGGGCAACAATTTAGCCACATAATCGTCATATAAGGGTGCAGCCGTCATAGCTGTGTGGCGAGCGACAAAGTTCATTATTATTAATCCACTTGGTCTTAATAAACTGTATAAATTATAAAACCAGGTTGCATTCGGCACTGCCACTTTTACAGGTTCGTCGTCCTCTTCATAAAATAAATCATCAATAATAATATCGAATTTTTCTTTACTATTTTCCACCCAACAAATCGCATCAGCTTCAATCAACTCTATATTTTCAGAGGATAGTGAAAAGAAATTTTTCGCAATTTCTATATGAGTTGGATTTAATTCTATACCGATAATTTTTTCACAGGCTAAAAATTCATTCAGCATATGAATCACCGCGCCTCCCCCTACTCCTAATACCAATACTCTTAACGGCTTTTCCGTTTTTTTGGCCAAGGCAGGTAAAAATAATAAATCCCACACACTGCCCGTGAGCTTTTTATCTGGATTATACTGGCTATGCAAAACGTTATCAGTGTATAAGCGCAGTGTTTTTCCCGCACTGCGCACTTGATATAAAGTGCCATCACGAGTTTCTTGCCAAAGAATTGCCATAACGAATTTATTATTGTTAGAAAGAGAGAAGCGAAAGCATACACGATATTATTCATGAGATTGTAATATATAAAATTTGGACAGAGCAGAAAAAACTCCCGGATCTACGATCCAGATGTAAGCATCGTAAATTCGAGAGCTAAACCCGAGGATACAGCGGGACAACTGCATCACTCGTACTCTTTAATATCAGTCACCTAATAAAGAGCAGATACAGCGAAGGCAGATCAGCTGTATCATTTATAGTTTAGACGGTATTTTGTTTGTTTTTTGACCGCCCTAGTCATGAAAGCTAAAATAAACCTGACTTTAAGACCTTTAACATACCTGTTGTCAGGCTTGCCAACTCGCTATCAGTCATAACGTAAGCAGGCATGATATAGACAAGTTTACCAAAGGGTCGTAACCAAATACCCTGTTCAATACAAGCGGGTTGAATGACTGCCATGTCCACGGGCTCTTTCATTTCAATCACACCAATGGCACCGAGTACACGAACTTCAGCGACACTTTCAAGGTTTTTAGCCGGGGCTAAGCCTGAGATTAAAGCTTGCTCTATGCGCTGTACCTGTCCTTGCCAATCATTTTCCAACAGTAATGCGAGACTTTCATTAGCCACCGCACAGGCAAGCGGGTTAGCCATAAACGTTGGCCCATGCATGAAACAACCCGCCTCTCCGGCGCTTATAGTTTCAGCAATAAATTCTGTGGTTAGTGTTGCTGCTAGCGTCATTTGTCCGCCAGTAAGCGCCTTACCTACGCAGATAATATCTGGCGTGATACTGGCATATTCGCAAGCGAACATTTTTCCACTACGGCCAAACCCAGTAGCAATTTCATCGGCGATTAATAACACATCAAATTCATCACACAGTTGTCGTGCTTGGCGTAAATATTCAGGGTGATAAAAACGCATGCCCCCCGCCCCCTGTACAATGGGCTCTAAGATAAAGGCGGCAATGGATTGATGATGTTTTTCCAAACAATCTTTTAGTGGCTGGATATCATCTTGCTGCCACTCTTGACCAAATTCAATTTTCGGTTCAGCAATAAAAAACTGATTTGCTAGCAAACCACTAAACAAGTGATGCATTCCGGTTGTAGGATCACATAACGACATCGCACCAATCGTATCGCCATGATATCCACGCTGAAGAGCGATCAATTTTGTCTTGCTAGACTTTCCTCTTGCCTGTTGAAATTGTATGGCCATCTTCACCGCTACTTCAACGGCTACTGAGCCAGAATCAGAAAAGAACACTTTATCTAAACCTGCCGGCGTGAGCTGCACTAACTTTTGCGCTAGATTAATCGCCGGTTCATGAGTCAGACCACCAAACATCACATGAGACATTTTTTGTGCTTGCTCAATTATGGCTTGTACTAACCTAGGGTGACTGTAGCCGTGAACCGTACACCACCAAGATGACATACCATCTATTAGCTCTGTGCCATCCGCCAACCTCAAGTAAACCCCACTGGCACTTTCTACTGGCCAAACATTCATCTCTGATTGTATGTGATCATCACT
>Ga0105355_10004266_pt1 | contig 12290 bp, 7 predicted proteins | sample GOMGulsemesocosm_2_FD_83508 | JGI IMG/M metagenome (GOLD analysis project Ga0105355, IMG submission 83508) | Methane-oxidizing microbial communities from mesocosms in the Gulf of Mexico - GOM9C Gulf of Mexico | ecosystem: Environmental > Aquatic > Marine > Cold seeps | place: Gulf of Mexico... | reverse complement strand
CTAGTGACATTATTAAAAAGGAAAACTCCACTCGTTTTTTAAGTTTAAATGGAGATTGGAAATTTCATTGGACAAAAGATCCAAATCAAAGACCTACAACATTTCAAAATATAAATTTTGATGACAGCGATTGGACAAACATTCCTGTTCCCGCAAACTGGGAAGTTGTTGGTTTTGGCAACCCTATATATCTTGATGAACGCTATCCGTTTACAACAACATGGCCAGATGCACCTACAGATTACAACCCAGTTGGAACCTATCGTAAAGAGATCAATTTAACAAAGGAGTTTGTCTTCCAGGACATCATTTTACACTTTGCCGGTGCAAAATCTGCAATGTATGTCTATGTAAATGGTGAATATGTGGGTTATTCTCAAGGCAGTAAAACACCAGCAGAATTTAATGTTACACAATTTTTATCTGAAGGCAAAAACCTGATTGCACTACAATTATTTAGATGGAGTGATGCCAGTTATTTAGAAAGTCAGGATATGCTCAGAATGAGTGGTATAGAGCGTGATGTATATTTATATACACAACCCAAAATATCGGTATCCGATTATCACTCCGATACAAATTTAGATGATAGTTACACCAATGGGATCTTTAAAGGCACGGTCTCAATTTCAAATGCATCCTCGCAGCCTGCTAAAAGAGATGTAACGTTAGAAATTTTAGATGGAGAAACTTTTCTTTTTAGTGAGTCGACAAGCATAGAGATACCAGCAAATACAACAGTTAGCTTTGTTAAAGAAGATATGTTAAAAAACATTAAACAGTGGTCTGCTGAAGCTCCAAATTTATATACCATAAAAATTACTTTAAAAGATAAAGACAATTCTCTTAATGATCAATTCATACAAAGACCAATCGGTTTTAAGCGTGTTGAAATTAAAAACAGTCAAGTGCTTATAAATGGTAAGGCGATTTACATTCGAGGTGTAGACCGGCATGAAACCGATCCTTTTACAGGTCATGTGGTATCTCAAGAAACCATGAAAAGAGATATTGAACTTATGAAACAATATAATATAAATGCTGTACGTAGTTCTCATTATCCAAATGATCCTTACTGGCTAGACTTATGTGATACATATGGATTGTACGTTATTGATGAAGCCAATATTGAAAGCCATCCATTAGCCATTAATGAAGATACACAAATAGGGAATGAAATGAGTTGGCTTCCTGCTCATATGGTTCGTACCCAACGCATGTATTACCGTGATAGGAATCATCCTTCCATTTATTCCTGGTCATTAGGAAATGAAGCAGGAGAAGGTGCAGTTTTTAAAAGTACATACCAATGGCTAAAGGACATTGATAAAAATCGTATTGTGCAGTATGAACCTGCTGGAAAAGAAGACTATACTGATATTTATTGCCCAATGTATCCTAAACCAGAATATCTAATTAATCATGGAAAATCAAATTCAGATAAACCTTCGATCATGATAGAATATGCTCATGCTATGGGGAACTCTGTCGGTAACTTACAGGATTATTGGGATATTATTGAAACATACCCCAACCTTCAAGGAGGGTATATTTGGGATTGGGTAGATCAATCATTAGAATACAAAGACGAACAAGGCAACCCATATTTGGCATATGGTCATGATTATCACCCGGATCTACCTACAGATGGTAATTTTTTAAATAATGGTTTAGTAGATCCTTATCGTAATCCACATCCACATCTTACTGAAGTTAAAAAAGTATATGAACCCGTTCAATTCAATTATTTAGGAAACGGAATTATTGAAATTGAAAACAAAAATTTCTTTACTGATTTTTCAGACAAAAAATTACAATTAAAACTTTTAGTCGATGGTAAAGAAACTATACTAGCTACAGATATTGATGTAAATGTACCCGCACAATCTAAAACCAAAATGTCTTTTAAAGAAATTGCAATTGACCTTAAAACCAAGAGCGACATTATTTTAGAGGTCAGTTTAATTCAAGCAGACGCTACCAATATCATTCCTGAAGGCCATGAAATTGCATGGGATCAATTCATGCTTAACAGAGGCCAAAGTACATCTTCTAATTCTGAAGGAATCCCTTTAAACATATCTACATCTGAAGGATCTATTTCTATTAAAAATGACAAAACTGATTTAATTATTGACTCTAAATCAGGAGAAATAATCTCTTGGATCTTTAATGGAGAAGAAATTACTTCTCAGGCGATTAAACCAAATTTCTGGAGACCTCCAACCGATAATGATTTAGGAAACAATATGCATAAATGGGCGAAAATATGGCAAGACGCTACCTATAATTATACAGCGCAACTAGTTTCAAATCCAACAAAAACTAGTGATGGAATCTCATATGCCGTTACATATAAGTTACCCAAAATTGATGCTGATGTAATTGTTAACTATAACATTTCAAATCATGGTACTTTAGATATCGATTTCAAATTCAAACCCAATGAACAGGACTTACCCAATATGCCTCGATTGGGAATGTATTTAAACTTAACTGAAAATTTCACTAATGTTTCATGGTATGGCAAAGGTCCTACAGAAAGTTATTGGGATAGAAAAACAGGTCTTAAAACCGGAGTGTTTAATAATAATGCGAAAGACGCTTTTGAGCGTTATCCTCGTCCACAAGAAACTGCCAACAAAACGGATGTCCGATGGATTTCAGTTTCATCCAATCAAATATCCTTAAAAGCAGTAGGGAATAACACTTTATTAAACAGTAGCGTATGGCCTTTTGCAATGAAAGAAATTGATTTCAACCCTGAAGATGCAGGTGAATCTGCTTCAGGATTGGTTCCTGTCACTAAAAAGCATGGTGCCGACATTAAGATTGGAGAAACTATTCAATGGAATATTGACTATCTCCAAATGGGTGTTGGTGGTGACACCTCCTGGGGAAGATTAGTGCACCCAGAATATACAATTCAGGCCAACAAAACCTATAATTACGCATTTTCAATTCGACCAAGTACAAAATAAATGAATACAGATTTAGTTAAAAATATAAAGGAACAGTTTCAAAGCAATTTTAAAGAGACCCCATTGATGATGTTTTCACCAGGACGGATCAACTTAATTGGTGAACACACCGACTATAATGATGGTTTTGTGTTTCCTGCTGCGATTGACAAAGGCATTGTTGCTGCCATAAACAAAAGTAATGCCTCCATATGCAAGGTCATAGCATTTGACTTAAATAAAGAACTAAATTTTTCTCTTGAAGATATGCAACCTATAGAAAATGGTGGTTGGAAAAATTATATAATAGGGGTGGTTGCCGAAATTCAAAATAAAGGAAAGAAACTTGGGAATTTCAATTTTGTCTTTGGTGGAGACATTCCTAGTGGTGCTGGCCTCTCATCTTCTGCCGCACTAGAGAACAGTGTCGTTTTTGGATTAAACGAGCTATTTGACCTTGGTCTTACAAAAAAGGAAATGATTTTTATTTCACAAAAAGCAGAGCATGACTATGTAGGTGTAAAATGTGGAATCATGGATCAATATGCCAGCATGTTTGGACAAAAAGATTCGGCATTATTATTGGACTGTGAAAATTTGAAAGCAAAAACAATTGCTATCAATTTAGAAGATTATGAAATTCTACTCATAAATAGCAATGTAAAACACAGCCTTGCAGAAAGCGCATATAATGATCGACGAACCGTTTGTGAAAATGCTGCCGCACTGTTAAATATTAAAAGCCTAAGAGCTGCTACTGAAAATAATTTGCTTTCAATTAAAGATCAAATAAGTGAGCAGGATTATCAAAAAGTGATTTATATCCTTCAGGAAAATCAGCGTGTACTAGAAGCTTTTGACGCATTAAAATTGAACAACATTGAGCGCTTTGGGGAATTATTATACGCCTCGCACAATGGCATGCAACATCAGTATAAAATTAGCTGCGATGAATTAGATTTTTTAGTAGATGCTACTCGTGATTTAGATTCAATATTGGGTTCGAGAATGATGGGAGGTGGCTTTGGTGGCTGTACTATAAATATTATTCAAAAAGCTTTTATTTTGGAATTCAGCACCAAAATAAAAAAAGCTTATAAATCAAATTTCGACACTGAATGTTCTATCTATAATGTCACAATTTCTGAAGGCACTCATCTTATATGAAATCATGAAAAAAACAATACAATTACTTAGCATTTTACTATTTATCTCATCTTGTTCAATCCCCAGAATACAGCAAGATAAAGATGATATCCGATCCATATTAGCGGCACAAGAAAACGCTTGGTCAAATCATGATTTGGAGGGGTTTATGGAAGGCTATTGGAAAAACGATTCTCTGAAATTTTACGGCAGCAATGGACTTGCTTTTGGCTGGAACAAAACCCTATCCAATTACAAAAAAAATTATCCAACCAAAGAACATACTGGAACTTTGAATTTTAAAATTAATGATATTTCAAAAATTAATGACAAGGCGTATTTTGTTATGGGTGAGTACCATTTAACCCGTATCATTGGAGATGCAAATGGCGTATTTATGATCATCTTTAAAAAGATTGAAGGCGAATGGAAAATCATTGCTGACACCTCATGTTAAAAACTATGGAAACAATACATTCTGACTTACAAGACTATTCTCATAAACGCTTTAATATTTTAACAGGTGAATGGGTTTTAGTATCACCACATCGCGCAAAACGCCCATGGCAAGGGCAAGAAGAATCAGTAGTTAATACACAGCGTCCAAGCCATGATGAACAGTGTTATTTATGTGCAGGAAATACCAGAGCCAACGGAGAAACCAATCCGATCTATCCTGATGTTTTTGTATTTACAAATGACTTTGCCGCGTTACAAAATAATTCGCCATCATTTTCATTGGAAAACGGATTACTTAAGGCAGAAAGTGAACAAGGCATTTGCAAAGTTGTATGTTTTAGCCCCGATCATTCCAAAAGTTTAGCTCAAATGGAAATTAAATCCATTGCAAATGTAATTGAAGTTTGGAAGAAAGAGTACCTAGAATTAGGCGCTATCGAAACTATTAATTATGTACAAATTTTTGAAAATAAAGGAGCGGTGATGGGCTGTAGTAATCCACATCCTCATGGTCAAATATGGAGTCAATCTACACTTCCTAATGAAGTTGTAAAAAAAGATTTCCAACAACGTGATTATTACAATAAGAATAATACCAGTTTATTAGGTGGTTATTTGAAGCAGGAAATAAAAGAAAAGAAACGCATCATATTTGAGAATGATACTTTTGTGGTTATTGTCCCATTTTGGGCTATATGGCCCTTTGAGACTATGATAGTTCCAAAAAAGAAACAGGCGTCAATAGCTGAGCTTAGCATCAAAGAAAATTCAGATTTCGCAGAAGCGATTTCTGTCACTACAAAAGCTTATGACAACTTATTTAAGTGCTCTTTTCCTTATTCTAGTGGAATTCATCAGGCACCAACTAATGGAGCAGATAATTCGCATTGGCATTGGCACATGAGTTTTTATCCACCATTATTACGCAGTGCAACTGTAAAAAAGTTTATGGTTGGTTATGAAATGTTTGGTTCACCTCAACGTGATATTACTGCTGAAACCGCCGCGAATCGATTACGTCAATTAATAGATTTATAGTATGTTTGTATCATTATGCAAACAGTTAGAATAGCAACATTAGAAGATTTACCGACACTCTTACACTTTGAGCAAGGTATCATTAAAGCCGAACGTCCAATGGATCCAACTATAAAAGACGGATCTATTAGTTATTATGATATTGCTGAATTAATTACCAGTAAAAATTCTGATGTTTATGTTGTAGAAATAGATGATAAAATCGTCGCTTCTGGATATGCAAAAATTAAAGAAGATCGCCATTATTTAAAACACGATAATCAAGGTTATTTGGGTTTTATGTTTGTTCCTAAAACAGAACGTGGGAAAGGATTAAATAAATTAATCGTAGATGCTTTATTAAAATGGTGTAAAGCAAGACAAATTCACGAAATAAGACTTGATGTTTATGATCAAAACCCTTCAGCAATTAGAGCTTATGAAAAAGTAGGTTTTAAAAAGCATATGATAAACATGCGATTAAATCTTGAAGATTTAGACTAACGTGTATAATGCATTGGAAATGCTTCTCGATACTATTTTTCTTCAAAAAATCACTCGAAGTGACAACATTTATAGCATTGAATCTTGATCATTATATACATTAAACTAACGTTTTTTCTTTTGAAACACCAAATGGATCTTCAATAGAAAATGCAGGCTCGGTAAACCATTTTGGCCCATCTTTAGTCATGTAAATATGATCTTCATGGCGAATTCCAAATGCATCAGGCACACAAATCATTGGCTCATTGCTAAAACACATTCCCGAAGCTAATATCGTTTCATCATTTCTAACGATATACGGATATTCGTGAATATCTAATCCTATACCATGACCTGTACGATGTGGTAATCCTGGAAGCTTGTAATCTGGTCCTAAACCATGTGATTCTAATACTATTCTTGAGGCATTATCCACAGAAGCACAGGATTCTCCTATTTGCGCTGCATCAAAGGCTGCTTGCTGGGTTTCTTTTTCTATGTCCCAGATACGCCTTTGAACGGTATTGGCTTCCCCATAGACATAGGTACGTGTGATATCTGAAATATAGGAATGAAGCACACAGCCAGTGTCTATCAACACTATTTCACCTTCCTCTAAATCCTTTGGCGCTACTACTCCATGAGGGAACGATGAGTCAACACCAAAAAGGACGATACAAAAATAAGAGCCTGAAGTAATTCCATATCGTTTATGAGCTTCATTAATAAAGTCAACGACCTCTTTGGCACTTATACCAGGCCTTAAAATACGAGCTGCTGCCTTTTGTACTTCTAAGGTTATATTCATTGCATGCTGCATGATTGCAATCTCTGCTTCAGATTTTATCATTCTACAACCTGCAGTAATCGGTTTTGCGTTAGTAAGGGTATATGATGAGTTCGCTTTTAAAATTCCATCTGTAATAAAAAAAGGAGCGGTTTCATCCATAAGAACCTCGCCTTTAATCACCCCATGTTCACTTAGTATATCCGAAAACAATTTATAAGGACTTTCGTGCTCATTCCAGCAATTCACATCACCTTTAATACACATAAAATCCAACACCGTTCCTTCCTCAAATTCAGGGGCTATATATTGTAAGCTGCCGTTAGGGAATAACAAAGCTCCAACCATACGCTCACTGGAACTCCATCGAGTGCCTGTAAAGTAGTAAAGATTGGTTCCTGAATGCAAATACACAGCCTGGAAATTTTGCGTTTGCATAAGCTCACAAGCTTTATCAATTCGTGCCTGAAATTCTTCCTTTTGTATTGAGGTAACTAAATGTGCTTTTGGAGATATTGCATTTAATTCTAATTCAATGGTTGATCCTCCAATTCCAAATGTGCTCATAATTATTCTATTCTTAAATGATTTAGGATTTCATTAAGTTCTCAATGTCGTCAATCTCAATTGGCATAGCCTCTGTAAGATTGACATTCCCATTTTCAGTGATTATATAATCATTTTCTAATCGGCAACCAATGCCTTCTTCTGGTATATAAATTCCAGGCTCACAAGTTAGAACCATTCCAACCTCTAGGGGTCTAGAATATAATCCTACATCATGAACGTCTAATCCAAGATGATGTGCTGTACCATGCATAAAATACTTTTTATATATTGGATTTTTAGGGTCTTGTTTTTTAATGTCTTCAAGTTTTAACAATCCTAATTTTATTAATTGGCCTTCTACCAATTTCGCCATTTCAGCTTCATATTCCGAAGAAATAACACCAGGTTTCAGCAATTTACTTCCTGTTTTTAAACAAAATAATACAGCATTATAAACGTCTCTTTGTCGTTCTGAAAACACACCATTCACTGGAATACAACGTGTAGTATCACTATTATAGTTTGCGTAGCACACTCCAAAATCAATCAAAATCATTTCGCCATCCTTACATATATCATCATTAGAATTATAATGTAAAGCACAGGCATTTTTCCCAGAAGCCACTATAGGTTTAAAAGCATGTCGCGTTCCTCCTGCTTTCGTTAAAGCATAAGTCAATTCTGCTTCAATCTCATATTCTTTTACATCTGGTTTCGTTGCTTTTAAAACCCGATAAAAACCATCAACACTAATTTCTGCTGCCTTTTTTATTAATATAAGTTCTTGGTCAGATTTAACTTGACGTAATGCTCTTGTGATTTTCGCTGCTCTATGGTAATTGTGTAAAGGAAATTTCTCCTTGCACCAATTTATCATTCTATCTTGTTGAGTCTCCTGATTATAGGTTACGCGCTTAATATGCTCGTTATGTCCCAAATAAAAACCATCAGCTTCAAAAGCCATGAGTTGTAGTAATTTCTCAAAATCATGAAACCATTCTACACGATCAATTCCAGAAACTTGTGTTGCTTGTGCTTTAGTTAATTTTTCACCATCCCAAATCTTAATTTGTTCGTTGGTTTCTTTAACAAAAAGAATTGCTCTGTTTTCTGGATTATACGCATCAGGATACAACAATAAAATCGTTTCTTCCTGATCCACTCCACTCAAATAAAACAGATCATTATTCTGGGCAAACCCCATTACATCGTCTGCATTGGTATGCTTTATATCATTTGATGTTAAAACAGCAATGGTATTGGATTTCATTTTAGAAACAAAGTTGTTTCTATTTTCAACAAATAATGAATTCGGAATTTGGTCGTAACGCATGTTTAAAATTTTCTATCAGGATGATACGGTGAAAGTTCTAAGGATGATTTTTGATCTGTAATTATTTCTGAAACCAACTTACCTGTTGCCGTAGACATACTCCAACCCATCATCGCATGTCCTGCTGCAATGGTCAAGTTTTTACATTTACTTGACTTTCCAATATAAGGCAAGCCATCTGGAGATACTGGGCGCAATCCTGCTGCTGCATTATTTTTTTCTGAGGCTGTAAGTTTCAACTCAGGGTAATATCGTGTTGCCGCATTTGAAATGGCTTCAACCCTTACTTTATTAATATCATGATTAATACCGGCAATTTCCATGGTTCCAGCAAATCGTGTAAATCCATTCATAGGGGTCACAGCAGCCTTCGCTTCGGCTAATATTGCAGGAATAGTTATTCCCGTTGGCGTTTCGGTATTAATTCGGTAGCCTTTCCCTGCTTGCAGCAATAAATTTACGCCTAACTTTTTACTTAAAAGACTCGTCCATGATCCAGCTGCCATTACAAATTCATCTGCAAGAAGTACTTGTTTATTGGTTTTTATCGATTTTATAGTACTGTCCTCAACAGTTATATCTTCCACCTTTTCATTACTAAAAAACTGAACCCCATTTTGTTTTAAATAAGATTTCATTTCTTCCATAAATTCATGCGGTGTTGAATGATGATCACATTTAAAATAGGCCGCCCCAATAGCATCAATTTTCACATTGGGTTCCAATTGTTTAATTTCATCTGCGTTAATCTCTTTTGCTTCCAAACCTAAACTACGTGCTAAATCAGCAGTTTTCACCTCTTCTTCTAGCATTTTTTCAGTCTGACATAACATTAGGAGTCCTTTTTTTTCATATTGGCTGCTAAAACTTTCTAATGTTTTAATCTCCTCAAATAAGTCCTGACTCATCACTGAAATATCTCTAATAACAGGAGCTGACTTTTCAACATGAGCTGCATTACAAGATTTATTAAAGGCCCAAGCCCATTTAATTAAATCTGAATTTAATCTTGGCTTTATATAGAAGGGACTAGATTTATCAAACATCCATTTCAACCCCTTCTTCATGACTCCTGGTGCCGATAATGGTATAAGGTGACTTGGTGACAAATACCCCGCATTGACATAAGATGCTCCTGCATCCATATTGGATTGATCTACAACGATTACTTCACAACCTTCTTTTTGAAGGTAATAGGCTGAACATAACCCAATAATTCCGCCTCCAATAACAATTACTTTTTTACTCATTCCTTAATTCCACTTAAAATTCCAAATAGGCTTTTGCTCCAGAAGATGCTCTACAAAATAATTCCATCTTTTTTTAATAAAATAACTTCTGTGCTTGCCTCGATATCCATGACGTTGGCTCGGTAAAATTAATAAATCAAATTCTTTATCGGCATTTACCAACGCTTCTGCTAATTTAAAGGTTGCTGATGGATTTACATTATCATCTATCCCTCCATGCACCAATAATAATTTTCCTTTAAGGTTTTCTGCCATAGTAATATTAGACACTTCGTGATATGATTCATCAACAGGCCACCCCATATACATTTCTGGCCACCAGGCCTTTTCCATTCTAAAATCATGATCAGCCGAACTCGAAACACCAACTTTATAAAAATCAGGAAATGCTAATAAGGCATGCCCTGTATCAAATCCTCCTGCTGAATGCCCAAAGATACCGACCTTAGAGGTATTTATCCAATTAAATTTTCTTCCCAAATGTTTAATGGCCAATACATGGTCTTCCAGATTATTTCCCATGTTTTTATAGGAATAATCATGAAATTCTTTCGAACGTCCCGAAGTTCCTAATCCATCAACCTGTACAACGATAAATCCTAATTCTGCTAAAGACTGATTATCGAACCCTCTATTAAAAGATTTTGGAAATCGTTGTGTATGTGGTCCCGTATATGTAGCATCAATTATTGGATATGATTTAGTAGGGTCAAAATTCGTTGGTTTCCAGAAAGCACCATAAATGGTTGTTTTTTCATCTTTAGCTGTGAGTTGAAATATTTCTGGTGCTGTCCACCCGTTAGAAATCACTTCAGACACGTCTGCACGTGTTAGTTGTGCCAAAATTTTTCCTGATTTTGATAGTCTCAATACCGTTTTAGTAGGTTCACTAATTGTAGAATAATTATCTATAAAGTACTTTCCGTTTTTAGAAAAAGACACCATATGATGCGTGCTTTCTTTGGTTAACAAGGTTGTTTTTCCTTTTAAGTTAACCTTATATAATTGTTGATGATATGGGTTGTTGTCTAATTCCTTTCCTGATGCCAAAAAGTATATCACACCATTATCTTCATCTATATATTCAATATCATTTATATAGAAATTACCAGAAGTGAGGGCCTTAGTTTCATTGGTTTTTAGATTCAAAATATACATCTGTCTCCAACCACTGCGCTCAGACAGAAACACAATTTTGTTATGTCCTTCTATTGTCCAATAATTGAAATTATCGATATTTGTATGACTCGTCTCGGTTATTAATGTTTGCTCTGTATTTGAATTTAAATCAACTTTTTTTACATATTCCTTTTGATATCCTCGTTGGGGATAACGCGCAAAAAGAACACCGGATTCTTCTGACCAACGTGTATTAACTGAATTTATATGAGTGGCTTTTGGAAGACTTGTTTTTATTTCTTTTTTGGTTTCAACATTATAAAAAACTGGTTGCACATGAACCATCGTTGTATCTCCTGGAGAACCACGGTAATATGATAACAACTTTGATTTGTATAAAGAATCTATGCTGTGGTCTAATAAAAACATTTTTTCAGCATTCCTAAAATCGACAATACTTGTTGATATCCATTTAGAATCTTTAGACCAATCCACATAAAAATGTTTTGGACGTTCCGCATTTTCGCCTTCCATGATATCATACCAACCATAATAAGTTGCATATTCATAATCTTTCTTTCCATCAAAACTTAATTGATGTTCCTCCTCTGTTTCTGTAGATTTAATGAATAAATTAAAATCTTTAGTATAGGCTATCCATTTACCATTTGGAGATTTCTTTTCAAAAAGATTTGGGTCTTCTTTTTTTTCTTCTTCTATTTCCAATAGGGTGTAGCTACTAAGAGCCAAGGCATATTTTTCACCATCGGCTATTATCGTATAATTTCCATTTTCAGTAGGTTCAATCGATGAAATTGATAAGGCCGTTGGATTGATTGTTTTATCTAAAATTTCGCTTAATGCTGCTGCCAATTTAACTTGATCAAATAATGATTTAACTTTATTATTTTTAAAATCAACCGTTTTATATGTTTTGTCGGATTTGCTATAGTCTACAAACCACAATCCAGACCCATCTTTAAACCAATTTACTGATGTATAAAGATTAAATACCGTTTTATTATTATAATTCTTATACATATAGCTCACTGCTCGACTATAATCATCCTCGCTGATTTCTTGTGCAGTTATTGGTAATATTCCAAAACACACTATACATACTAAATAATAAAACTGGTTCTTCATTCTTTTGTTTTTATAATTAATCTTACTGCTAAATCGAT
>Ga0105355_10004265_pt1 | contig 12291 bp, 11 predicted proteins | sample GOMGulsemesocosm_2_FD_83508 | JGI IMG/M metagenome (GOLD analysis project Ga0105355, IMG submission 83508) | Methane-oxidizing microbial communities from mesocosms in the Gulf of Mexico - GOM9C Gulf of Mexico | ecosystem: Environmental > Aquatic > Marine > Cold seeps | place: Gulf of Mexico... | reverse complement strand
TCTAGACGAAGGGGACATAAACCTTCGATTTTGGTGGAGCTAAGCGGGATCGAACCGCTGACCTCAACACTGCCAGTGTTGCGCTCTCCCAGCTGAGCTATAGCCCCAAAAGAGGAGCGCATAGTAAGCACTGACCGATGCGCTGTCAAGCACCGCGAAGGGAATTTACAGCACCTTTTTCCTCGCTCGCTGTTTTACAGATTCTCCTCAGCAAATGCAGCCAATCGACTCCGCTCAATACTGCTGATATGCATAATGCCGGCATGTTCAAACGACTTGAAACGCTCCACGATATATGTCAACCCTGAGGTCAACGGTGTCAGGTATTTATTATCAATTTGCGACAGATTACCCAGCACCACGATTTTCGAGTTTTGCCCGACCCGCGTGATAATGGATTTAAGTTGAAATTGCGTTAAATTCTGGCTCTCATCAATAATTATATAGGCATTATTAATTGAGCGGCCACGCATAAAACTCAACGATTTAAACTGGATATTGGCCTTTTCCTTCACATACCCCATGCTGCCCATCGGACATTCATCGCCACTGTGCAATATTTCCAGATTATCCTCAAAAGCGGCTAACCAGGGCGCCATTTTTTCCTCTTCAGTACCAGGCAGGAAACCAATATCTTCGGCGATGGGCGGCGTTGAACGCGCAACAATCAGCTTGTTGTATTTCTTGTCTTCGATAATGGCTTGCAGGCCTGTCGCCAATGCTAACAGGGTTTTACCTGAGCCCGCCGGGCCAGTGATAATCGACAGGTCAATATCAGGAGAGCGCAACATGTGACAGGCCATAGCCTGCTCCAGGTTACGAGGCTTCAACCCCCACAACTCCTGATGCATTAAACGGTCTTCATTCAAATCACGAATGGCCAGAGAATCATCTGCCGAGCCCACCACCATGCCAACAAAACCGTCGTCGTCATGAACGAACATATTAGGAAAATATTCAGGGAACAACTCGCGATCCATGTGATGAACTGTTTGTTTGCCCTCACGCACTGTTTCAACGTTAGTCACCTTATCCCAAAAGCTGCCTTCGATATAAGCATGTCCCTTGGCTAACAGGTCGATGTCATCAAGAATTTTTTCTCGCCGGTAGTCTTCAACATGACGCAGGCCTGAACCTTTAGCTTTGAGGCGCATGTTGATGTCTTTAGTGACCAGACAGACGAAGTGGTCCGGGTTGTGGTACTGCAACGACAGCGCGACATTAATGATTTTGTTGTCTTTTAAATCGCGAGTGAGGAAATTAGCAGCCGAATCATGATCCAATTTTTGATCAGGAAAAATCGCTAATGTACCCACAGGTGTATTCTCATCCATCACAGAGGTATATATCTCCACCCCTTCTTGAATTTGTTTTGTGGAGGCATCGGCCAACAATCTGTCGATTGTGCCAATGGCAATCCGCGCTTCCCTGCTGACATCCTTATCCCGACGCTCTTTAATGTCATCCAGCTCCTCAAGAACCGTCATAGGAATAATGACCTTATGCTCATTAAATGCATAAATCGCAGCTGGGTCATTCAGCAATACATTGGTATCGAGCACATATATTTTTGTCATCGCTTTACTCTCCATTAATTGTTTGGATAAAACCACTATTCAAACCTGATCCTTACCCCTAGTAACCTCCCCTGCTGGTTGATTTTTTTGAGTCCGAGAACGAAAAAGTGAAACGATAAAGAAAACGATTTTTCCAGACAGCATGCGCAATATGCCCAGACCAAAACAGATAAAACCCCAGATACAGAGATATAAAAAGAAAAAGAGTTGGTGAGTTATTCTGGCAAATTTATTGCCTGATGGTGGGGTCGATAGCTTGGCAGCAGACCGGCGCGTCACAGTCCAGCCTTAAGAAAACATTGGTAGAAAGTATTGCCGCAGGACGCGATAACGTCAGAGAAATGACAGGTCATCAGTGTTGCAAAATTCAGCTCAAAACCCCGCATGACTGGCAAATGGTTCACTCCGTAAGTTACGACTTCTGTTTGGATTCAGAAAAGCTTACTTAGTAAATATACTAACTCAGTCTGGAGACTCTGCAATAATTTTTTAAGGGCAATTTAACGATAAAAGCGGGCTTTTGAAAGGATGTCTTTGTACTCAATAACTTAGCGGTAACAGTTAGAGATTTTTCTATTTATTGCACTCAACAGAACCGCTTGGAACGGTGCTGCTGAGCGATCAAAAAAGGATCAACGTTACGCAAACGCGCGCCTAACAGTATTGACGAAAGTCCTTTTCCCACTTCTTGGTTTGTTTCTTGGAAACTCCGCCCAGCACATTCACAGCATGACGCAAGCGCGCGCGAGACAGATCTGGCCCCAACACTGTCATGGAATCAAACACCGAGGTCGATACGTTGGTACCGGCGATAGCAATAAACAGCGGGAACAGGTAATCACGGATCTTCAGTTCCATGATTTCACTCATGTGCTTGATAATGGCTTCCAGATTATCGCGGCTGAAGTTCTGCTCGGTTTCCAGACGCCACAGCGTGAACTGCAGGATACGTTTGCAATCCTCAGCTTCCAGCGACTTATGCTCAAAGTTCTGCTCGGAAATATCCAGCATGCCAGAACAGAAGAAACTCGCCAGCGGTGCAATATCACTGAAGACATCAATACGCTCTTTAATCAACGGTACAATTTGCATGAAATATTCTGGGTTGAAAGCCCACTTTTTTACGCGTTCGGCAAAGTCTTGATCCGACAGGTCTTCACGCAGCCAGCCGCCGTTCAACCAGGCCAGCTTTTCGACATCAAAAATAGGCCCGCCCAAGGAAACACGTGATAAATCAAAGTGTTCGATCATCTCCTGCAAACTAAACTTCTCTGCTTCGTTTGGCATCGACCAACCCATACGCCCCAGATAGTTCACAACCGCTTCCGGCAGATAACCCATACGGTTGTAATAATTAATGCTGGTGGGGTTTTTACGCTTACTGAGTTTGCTCTTGTCTGGGTTGCGCAGCAGCGGCATGTGACATAGCACCGGCATATCCCAGCCAAAATATTGGTACAGTAGAATGTGTTTCGGTGCTGAGTTAATCCACTCTTCGCCACGAATCACATGGGTAATGCCCATCAGGTGATCATCGACCACGTTAGCCAGATGGTAAGTTGGCATGCCATCGGCTTTCATTAACACCTGCATGTCCACTTGCTGCCAGTTGATCTCGATATCATCGCGCAGAAAATCTTTAACTGTACAGCTGCCTTCGGCTGGAATCTTCATACGGACAACGTGAGATTCGCCGTTACCCAGTCGTTCCTGAACCTCTTCTTTACTCAGCTGCGCACAGTGGCCGTCATACCCCGGCGTTTGTTTATTCGCCATCTGCTCGGCACGCAGGTCGTTAAGGCGCTCAGAGCTACAAAAACAATGGAAAGCGTGGCCGTCATCAACCAGTTGCTGTGAATGCTTACGATAAATATCGGTGCGTTCGCTCTGACGATACGGGCCAAACTCACCGCCTACATCGGGGCCTTCGTCCCAGTTAAGGCCTAACCATTTCAGCGAATCCAGAATCGCCTTCTCTGACTCCGGTGTACTACGCGCCTGATCGGTGTCTTCAATACGCAGGATAAACTGACCGCCCTGGCTACGCGCAAAGCACATATTGAAAAGCGCGATATAAGCGGTGCCAACGTGCGGATCGCCAGTGGGAGAAGGTGCTACACGGGTACGTACAGTCATGGTTATTAGTCTTCTATTAGGTCGATGAAGGATGGAAATTCAGGCGCATATTATACGTGGTTATTAGTAGTTGCAGAAGTGCTGCTCAGCACCAACTTTCGAAATTTAATTGCGACTAAAATTTAGCTTAAAGCGAAAATGGTGGCTCACAACGAAACATAAGACTCTCACTACTCAACGGATGTGTAAAACCCAACTCCGCAGCATGTAACTGCAACTGATCCGACGCTGCAAGTACCTCAGGCCCAGCGTAAAACTCATCACCTAGAATCGGGTGCCCCATCGCTTGCATGTGTACTCTAAGTTGATGAGAACGGCCAGTATGCGGCAGCAACTTTACCAGTGTATTGCCCTGCTCTACTTTAAGCTTCTGCCAACGCGTTAGTGCCTGCTTGCCCTGCTCAAAGTCCACCATCTGCAACGGGCGATTAGGCCAGTCACAAATCAATGGCAAATTAACTTCACCCTCGTCATCGGCAACTTCGCCCCACACCCAGGCGTAATAGAGTTTATGAGTTTCTCGCTCTTGAAACTGACGGCTTAATTCACGGTGCACATTTTTACTCAACGCCATCACCATCACGCCTGAGGTTGCCATATCCAAGCGGTGCACCGTTAAGGCGTTCGGAAACTGGCTTTGAGCTCGTAATACCAGGCTGTCCTGATTTTCTGGTGCACGGCCGGGCACACTCAATAGTCCCGAAGGTTTATTGAGTACAAGCAGTGATTCATCCTGATACAGGATATCCAGAAACGGCTCCTGCGGTGGGCAATATTTATGTTCAGCCATAACTTAAATAGAGCTAGCTCTCACCCTCATTCCGACTGCGCGCATTCAAGCAATAAACCACGAATCCAACGGTGGTCGGCACTATGATGTAACAAGGGACTCCAAGCCATCTTTAACTCAAAAGCCGGGATTTCAAAGGGGGGAGGAAACGAAATAAACTGACTGGAATTATCAAACAAACGCGCCAGTCTGGTGGGAATCGTCACAATCAGATCAGTATCCTGCGCCAGATGTACAGCTGTTTGATGGTGGCGGGTAAATACGGCAATCTGCCGTTGATTACCGGTCAAGCTAAGCGCTTCATCAACCCAGCCTAAATACTGTACATCCTCAGGCGTAATACCAACACCTACGCCCATTCCTGATTTACTCACCCACACATGACGACCCGAAAGATAAGAATCCAGATCAAACTCACCTTCGAAAATGGCATTATCTTTACGCATCAGACAGGTAAAGTCATCTTCCCACAGGGTAATCTGGTGAAATGATTGCGGCATACTATCAAAACGATTAATCGCCAAATCTACCTTGCCCAGCTCTACGTCCAGAAAACTTACGTCACTGGGTGTCATCACGTCGATTTGCACGCCGGGCGCTGTTTCACTCAGGCGTTTGAGCAGCCTAGGGATCAGCGTCGACTCGGCATAATCATTAGCCATGATTCGGAATACTCGAGTTGAGTCCGTTTCACTGAAGGTATTGATCGGCTGAATCGCCCGCTCGGCCGAGGCCACCACGGTGCGAACCAAGGGTTTCAGCTCCTTAGCCCGATCCGTTGGCGTCATTCCTTCACTCGTTCGTACCAAGAGTGGATCACCAAACAATACTCGCAAGCGTTTTAAACCATTACTCATGGCCGGCTGAGTAATGCCCAGTCGGTTAGCGGCTTTTGTTACACTGCACTCTCTAAGTAGCACATCAAAATACACTAACAAGTTGAGATCGATTCTTTGAATATTCATTGTAATTATCAGATTTTCTCGGAGGATAAACTTTGCTGATGTTGCCATTGAGACTTAGCTTTGTCCAGCAGCAAAAGTCCGTGTAGCCAAGCCTTTAAACATAAAGCTAGTGACCATCTCCTGAGCTTCTGGCATATTATTGTAAATACATAATAAATACCGGTATCACACGCTTCCCTATGACAGATCATCCGCAGGCAAAACTCGTCACCCGCATCATTCGTCAGGGTTTCAAACGTCACTACTCACTTTTCCATAACTCCACTGAGCAAGCCAAAGAGTTCTTCGAACAGTGTAACTGGGAAGCATTACAGCACATCGCTGAAAAACGAATTTCCTTCTATGACAAGCGTGTCACAGAAACCGTAAAACGGTTGCGTGAACAGCTGGGCATTGATTCCTGCGAGGAAGTACTGTGGTCGCAAGTAAGAGTTTTATACGGGCAATATCTTGCTTTCCATCCACAGGCTGAATTAGCCGAGACCTATTACAACTCAGTATTCAGCAACCTGTTCCATCGTCGTTATTACACCAATGAAAACATCTTCATTGAATCAGCTTTGGCCAAACGTCTGCCAGCACAGAAGGAAAGTGTTTATAGCAGTTACTTCCCTTCCATTAAGGGCCTGAAAAATACCATCAACGATATTATGACGGTATTAAATTTTAATGCTGAATTTGTAAATCTAGACGCCAACATCAAACAGCTAATCAACGCCTTTCGCCGTCAGTCCGACCACAGTGGCTTTGAAACACACCAGTTACGTTTTGATATCCTCAATTCGGTGTTCTACCGTAACAAAGCCGCCTATGTCGTAGGCCGTGTCGTATCGCCACGAGGTTTCCAGCCCTTTGTTATCCCTATTCTGAGTAATAGAACCGGACAGCTTTTTCTTGATGCGTTGATTACGGACGCGGATCAATTGGCCATTATCTTCAGTTTTACCCGCGCCTATTTCTTTGTCGATGCTCAGGTGCCCTCCGCACTTGTCACTTTCCTACGTGAGCTAATTCCGCATAAAACACTTGCAGAGCTGTACTCAAGTATCGGACTCTACAAGCAGGGCAAAAATGAATTCTATCGTGAACTGCTTAATCACCTGCACACCCACGATGATAAGTTCATAGTGTCACCGGGTATCAAAGGCATGGTAATGACGGTATTTACACTGCCCAATTTCCCCTATGTTTTTAAAGTCATCAAAGATAAATTCGGCGGCACTAAAACACTCACTCGAGACGGTGTGAAAGAACGTTATCTGCTGGTTAAACGTCATGACCGTGTCGGACGTATGGCCGATACCATGGAATATTCCCGTGTAGCGCTACCCATCGACCGGCTCACCGATGAGTTATTAGAAGAACTTAAAACAACTGCACCTTCTCTTCTGGAATTCGACGGCGACCGGGTTATCATCAACCACCTTTACGCGCAGCGTAAAATGATTCCGCTTAACCTGTATATCGATGACGCTGAACACGATGAAATCGAGGCTGCTATTTATGACTACGGCCTAGCTCTTAAAGAAATGGTATCTGCCAATATTTTCCCTGGAGATATGCTGTTAAAAAACTTTGGACTGACTCGTCACATGCGTGTGGTTTTTTATGATTACGATGAAGTTCAATATCTACTGGATATGAACTTTCGTAAAATCCCTGAAGCCATGACACTGGAGCAAGAAATGGCCAGCGAGCCCTGGTATCACGTCGGCCCCAACGATGTTTTCCCAGAAGAGTTCATCACTTTCCTCAGCACGGATCCAAAAATACGGCGCATGTTTAAACAAATGCACCCCGAGCTGTTTGATGTGGAATACTGGAATAAAGCACAGGAAAGGCTGCGTCAAGGCAACATTGATGATGTATTTCCTTACCCTCAAAAACAACGTTTCATTCGTCAGGCTGAGGCAGCAGCAGAGCGTTAATCAACGAGCCGGTTGAGGACATTTTCACCACTGCATTACAGCGATAGCCTGCAAACTTGTACAGCCCGAGACCCGCATCTTTCATGTGAGCACTTAGCTGTTGTTGTAGCAATGCGTTAGCACGAAAATACGCGTTTTTACGGTTGCCTCCTCCAGCTCCAATATCTCAGCAGTTTCGCCCACACTACACTACTCAATGGCGCGCAGCATGAATACGCCACGAAAAGCATCCGGCAGTTTATCAATACAGTTTTCCAATACATGTCCCAGCTGCTTATTTGCTAATTCATTATCCGGTTGGTTCTTAATATTAGCCATAATTGACGAACTTTCTTTCGCCATTGCCGTTACCGCTAACAAAGTGCCAATTGCAAATATACATACCTTAACCATTAAGAGAAAAACGCAGCAGGAACAGGATCAAGTCCTAACACACTACGTAACACGGCCCAGTGCATCGACTCATCAGCCAGGATACTCGCCGCTGCCAATGATAAATCGCGGTTATCGAAGACCGGAATTGCACCTGCATAGGCGCTCACTGCACCACGTTCCAACCCTGCCGCGAATTCCAGCACATGGATTTGATTTTTAATCTTATGCATGGGAAAGTCATAATCAGCCTTGGCTTCTGCCGGTGTACCGCCAAGAGACATTACAGCCTTGACCAAGGCGTCAATATGTTCTTTATGGTGCCCCTGAAACTGCAGCGCAACTTTTAATACGCTACTGCCCAACAAGCCACTCTCTGCACCCACCTGATAAGCGGCTACAGCTTCATGCTCTGCACTTATAGCTGCATTAAGAATACTCACATCCTGATTAACAGCCTCCGCGTAAGCCCCATAGGCTCCAGCATTGGCGCAACCACTCAGTAATGCCACACCCGTTGCTGTTAATGTGGCAACCCCCGTGCGTAATAAAAAATTACGCCGTGAACGCAGTGACATTTCTTCAAGCAATCCTGACTGTGATACTTTCGATTTTAAAATTCTCATAGTGCTCTCCATTGGCTTGAATAACGTATCGAGAAAATTTCTCGGTCTTAGCCAACAGGATGCACGGGCATTCAGAAAGGTTCCCGAAAAAACAAGGGAAATGGGGTATCGTTGAAAAAAGGCCCTTCGCAGGGGTAATTATTAGACTATTTTTCTCCAGACCAGGGGAGTTTGTTTTCCTCTCTTGCCGCATAGGAAAACCAACCTGCAAATCGCTTTACAAAAAATGCGCCGCCAAAGCCATCATTTTTATCGTAAACAAGATAGTCTGTACCACCGCCACGCAAATTAGCAGGCTTCTTTTCCTGTGTTTCCCAATAACTCATTGCGGTAAACAGGTAATTAACAAGAAAACCGATGAAATTCGGCAGATGGTGGTAACGGTAGATTTCGATTTTTATATTCTGATAACCTTCCCGGGCTAGTTTTTTCTTGGCGAATTCAATTTCTTCAATAATGGCATCAACCGTGGAATAACGTGTTCGTCCATCACCTAATTCACTGAGCACTTCATCACTTACCAGCGCAACTCTGATAATTACTTCACGTTTATTTAATAAACTTAAATCGTTTTCCGGGTCCAGGAATTTTGCCAGAATTGTGCTCTGACCATGTCGCCCGGCTATCGCCACATAGTCAATTTCAACGTTCCTCTCACTCTCAACCAATCTATTAATATTTTCAAGTAAGTCATTGGACTTGATGATTTTAATGCGCTTATTTCCTTCTTTAAGACGCGCGTAAATATCAAACACAACTTCCAAAACAATCAACGACAATGTAAAAATAAGACCTATCTGAATACTCTCAATACTGTTGCCGGGAAACAACTCACCAGGCAAAACATCCACTAAAAGAGCGACGAAGATTATCGCCATCGCCAACTCTTTTTTCATATTTTCGTAGGCGTCTTTTAACCGCTCTAAAAAACTTTTTTCTTCTCCATAATCGCTCGCCTTGCCAACTTGGTTATACAGAGGCCCTAACAACTAACCGATTATTCAACCGGTGACAGCCTCTTCGGCATCGGATAAATCGTGTGGTCAAAGGGTCGAGGGTAACGCAGATAAAAAACACAGGGATCATCACCACAGACGATGGCGTGAGGCGGTGTATTACCCGGCAGACTGATGAAGCCTTGATCACTCATGGGTGCCGACTTGCCGCTTTGCCCGTCAATATATGTGTAGGAGCCTTTGAGCCAAATATAGGTTTCCGCACTAGTATGATTATGGTTTGGGATTAAATAACCCGCTGGCACACGTACGATCAATTCAGAGCTATTTGCCAGATCACCACGCAATACTGCCACTTCTGCTCCCGGCTCAAAACCAGTCAAGTTAAGCGGAGCCCACTCCACCTTGTTTAAATCAATAATGGTTTGATCCTTGGCAAAGGAAAGCGGGCTGGAGCTGGTGGCATATTCTGCCGAGGCCGAGCCAACAAGGCCGAGCGCAATTATAGAAAGGGAAAGTTTAGTGAATAGAGCTGTTTTCATTGTTTCCTCCGGGTGACTGTTTAACCACTGACAGTTATAACTGTCAGTTCCAACAGACCTCGGCATAGCACAATTATTCAGTTAGCTATGGAGGGGCCGACCTTAGACTATTCAGCCCAAGTGCTTTAACATTTTCAAACTACTGAAGTCGAATTGCAACTTTCGAATTTTAAGCAAAACCTATTACTTGAAAACACGAGACACAAACGTTCAATCACACCCGCCTTAAACAGCCGGTAAAACGCTAATGGTTCAGTTTCCTCCCTTATTCTATAGTGCTCATTTCTAATATTTGCCGTGAGGAAATACACTTAGAAAAAATCATCGCCCTTACCGCTACCCTGCTGTTACTTTCATTTCCTTTAAAGCCGTGACATATCCCGCGGACGCCTACCAACAATACACAAATGAAAGCACCGCATACCGTTGTTACGATGTTAATGATCAAGCCTTAAGAGGCCTGTATTGAACGTGGTCAAGATGACGATGATCTCAGCAACCTGGAAGCTGAAGCCCTATCAACATAAAACGAAAACTCTAAATTCAAGAAGATGAAAGGGTGCGTACAAACTCGTCATAGGCATCGGTTTACCCAGCAAAAATCCCTGTATCACCTCTACACCAATGCCTTTAAGCACATCGAGTTGTTCAATAGTTTCAATACCTTCAGCATCACCTCGCTCTCTAATGCGTGAGCCATACTTACAATTGTCCGAACAAGTAACAGTGCTTTTTTATCGCCACACATTTTTGCAACAAAAGAACGATCGATTTTTAATTCATCAAAGTTCAACTGAGACAGATAGGACTTTGAAGAGTAGCCCGTACCAAAATCATCAATCGATATCCTTAAGCCATTTTCACGTAACTGGTCCAGCTCTGAAACCATTCTCTCATTGAAATTCACTAACTGCGCTTCGGTAATTTCCAGCGTTAATGCATAAAAAGGTAACTCGGTAAATGACAGTTGTGCCTTAATACGTTCGGGCAAAGATGGCTAGAATCCAAAGGTAGCGTTGATACAAAATTATAGAAGAACAAATAAAGTATGCGCATTTTCTTCGGTATGCTCTCAATTTAAGACGAATATCTCCTGTGCGTATAACTGCATACCTCGCAACTCGAAAACATCTTGTGCTCTGTGTATAATCGCGAGCCCAGCCAATAGACCTAAAAACACTGTGCCTAATAATTCAAGCAAACCAGCAACTTCATCCATCGAGCTAAAAAGTAGTATTAATCGCCGTCTGTGCGTTGCTCCCATGCTCGATTGGACAGATCGACATGACCGTTACTTCCTGCGCCTGTTTAGCCGCCATACCCTGTTGTACACAGAAATGGTCACCACTGGAGCCATCATTCACGGTGACCGCGAATACTTACTCGGCTTCGACAACACTGAGCACCCTGTTTCACTTCAACTAGGCGGCAGCTCACCAACGGATTTAACCGAATGCAGTAAAATTGCCGAAGATTGGGGTTATGACGAAATCAACTTGAACGTTGGCTGCCCCAGCGATCGTGTACAAAATGGTGCCTTTGGCGCCTGTCTGATGGCTAAACCTGAGCTGGTTGCCGAATGTCTAAACACCATGCAGCAAGCGGTGAATATTCCGGTCACTGTGAAACACCGCATCGGTATTGATGATCTCGATAGCTACGAATTGCTACATCGTTTTATGGAAGTAGTCAGCAGCTCAGGCTGCTCAACCTTCCTTATTCACGCCCGTAAAGCCTTTTTACAAGGCCTTAGTCCCAAGGAAAACCGCGATATTCCGCCACTGAAATATGATTGGGTCTATCAAATCAAAAAGGAATTTCCGGCGCTGGAAATCATCATCAACGGCGGCATTAAAACGCTGGAGGAAACTCAATCGCACCTTAAGCAGGTAGATGGAGTCATGATTGGCCGCGAGGCTTATCACAACCCCTATATTCTGGCAGAAGCTGATGCGCTGTTATTTGACGATCACTATGAAATGCCCAGCCGACATGAAATTCTGCAACGGTTCCTGCCCTACATCGAAAAAGAAATGAGCAAAGGTATACGCCTGACTCATATGAGCAAACATGTTCTTGGGCTATTCCATGCCCAGCCTGGCGGGCGCAAATTCCGCCAATATATTAGCGAAAATGCATTCAAACCGGGTGCAGGCATTGAAGTTCTCGAAAATGCCGCCAAATTAATTAACTAAGCCTTCAGAGCATGACTATAATCAAGGGTTAAAGGCCAAACCTACCATACCCTCTGACGCTACGGGTTTAGCCAAACAGAACCATTCGTTTATCCAAAGAGATGCGCACGTGACCACTAGCAACAAACTTGAACAGCTAAAAACCATGACCGTCGTAGTAGCTGACACCGGCGAAATTAACGCCATGAAAGCCTACCAACCGGA
>Ga0105355_10004264_pt1 | contig 12292 bp, 13 predicted proteins | sample GOMGulsemesocosm_2_FD_83508 | JGI IMG/M metagenome (GOLD analysis project Ga0105355, IMG submission 83508) | Methane-oxidizing microbial communities from mesocosms in the Gulf of Mexico - GOM9C Gulf of Mexico | ecosystem: Environmental > Aquatic > Marine > Cold seeps | place: Gulf of Mexico... | reverse complement strand
TTGAAAACCTTCTGCAACGTCGGCCCAACATGCGAAAAATGACCCGTTTCATTGATCAGCGCATTCATCGGCATCAAAAGGTCAAGTGCCTCAGCACCAAGGATTCCTGCCGTATTTTCCACCTCGGTATTTTCAACTTTAGCCATGTGCAACCTCCCCTTCATTGCCAAGCATAAATGATCTTCCCTCAGCAAAATCAGCTTCAACCACTTCAATTGAAATCAATTCCCCCGCGTCACACGCCCCCTGGTGGTCCAAGAAAACAAGCGCACCGTAGTCATCGGCCATCCCGCGCAACAACCCCATCACAACATAACCAAAGTCCGGATGCATCCATGTGCAGGTCAAGCTGAATTGACCGGCCGCATGCTCCCGCAAACTAAGTTGAGGAATATGTAAATCCGGCACAGCGAGGCGCACCCGATCATGCAATTCATCGAGAGAGTGCAAAAAATCAGCAAAAGTTACACCGCAAAAACGCAAGAGCCGCCGCACCGCGCCGACTTTTTCATGGCTAACCAGATAGGTGCCAATGTCTTCCATCACTTCTTGGCGAGAACGATTGAGAACCGCCGCGAGCGAATCTAAAAATTCATATGTAATTTCATCTTCATAACTCAGCATTGCCTCGAAACCATTGTGGTCAGTTTCGGCGCGCTCAACCACCTGATCCCACACCTGCTCACCATAGGTGTCGCGGGTGAAGCACTGAATCGATCTGTTAATCAGCCCATGCATAGAAAACCCCTTTTCCTCGTATGCAAATTGGCAGTTATACGTTAATAATCAGCTTAATTATCAGGGGTATATAAAGGTTGAACTATCTTCTGAGGCATCCCTTGAAATGTAAAAGAGCCGCAAAACTGCGGCTCTCTCTGTAAAGTATATGGCAGATTAGAAATCTGTTGGTGCGCCACCTTCTGATTTACGGCGTTCAACAAATTCTCGTAACTCTTCCGCATTGGAAGCATCCATCGCGGGGGCTTCGAATTCTTCCAGTATCCGCTTATAGGTCCGGTGTGCGCGTTCCGCCGTCCAGACCCCGCCTGTGGCCTCCCAGGCTTCATAATTGCGCCAATCAGACACGAAGGGCTGGTAGAACGCCGTTTCATAGCGTTCCTGAGTGTGCTCGATACCAAAGAAATGTCCGCCAGATCCGACTTCCTTGATCGCATCAAAGGCCAAATCGCCTTCAGATACCCCTGTGATCGAAGGTTCCATATAACGCTGAATCATCTGGATCACTTCGCAATCCATGACGAATTTCTCAGGGCTGGCGATCAGCCCGCCTTCAAGCCACCCTGCCGCGTGATAGACAACGTTGGTGCCAGACTGCACCGCAGACCACAGCGCGTTGGAGGTTTCCCACATCGCCTGACCATCAGGAACATTCGCCGCACAAGAACCAGAGGCACGCATTGGCAGTTTATAGAAACGCGCCATCTGGCCGGTCATCTGGGTTGCCCGCATGTATTCAGGTGTACCAAAGGCTGGTGCGCCAGATTTCATATCAACGTTAGATGTGAATGTACCGATCACGCAGGGCGTGCCGGGGCGTACATATTGGAACAGTACAATCGCTGCCAAGGCTTCGGCAATGGATTGCGCCACAGCACCCGCCATGGTCACAGGGGCCATAGCACCAGCCAGCGTAAACGGTGTCACAAAGATCGCCTGACCACGACGCGCAAGACGCAGACATCCGTCAATCATCGGCTCATCATGTTTAAGTGGCGAGGTGGAGTTGATGTTGGTATACATATGCGGTTTGGATTCGAATTCCTCATCCGTCATGCCACCGGCGATGCGCACCATCTCCATCACATCTTCAACACGTTCCTTGCCAAGACAATAAGCATGCACAGCCTTATCGGTCAGCATCAGCTTATCGTGCACCACATCAAGGTGCCGAACTGACGCGTGAATATCGACAGGTTCCACAGGATAACCGCCTGCAAAGTGAATACAGTTGAAATACTGCGTCAACTTCAGCAGGTTAGCACATTGCTCGCGGGTGCCTGGCGTTTTTCGGCCCTGCTCAATGTCGTAGTAGTTGGGCGGCGAAGACACGTTGCCAAACAACATCGTCTTGCCCCCGATGTGGATTTTACGATCCGGATTGCGCGGCGTAATGTGGAAATCTGCTGGCGCTTGAGCAAGCATTTCCATGACCCATTCGCGGTCCATTTTGACGTTCTCGCCGTCAACCTTACAGCCCGCTTCCTTAAAGATCTCAATGGCTTCCTTATTCAGAAATTCAATGCCAATCTCTTCTAGGATACGCATGGCAGTGTTGTGGATCGCCTCAACACCATCTTGATCAAGTGGCTCTGTGGGGCGATCAATATTCTGCGGCATGCGCCACGGCATTTGATCAATTGCTGCGCCGTCACGCCTTGTGTTGCCCGCGCGGCCACCGGACCGTTTTTTACGCTTGGGATCTGCCATGTTGCTCTCCGTCTGTAACTGTTGAACACAGAAAACCCGGTGGCACAGGGTAAAGCCCCGCCAGTTGCGACGCTAAATGTCGTTTTTTGCTAGCCAAGCGTCATGCTTCGGCCAACCAAGCCGGAATATGGCTAATATCCGGCAGAACCACATCCGCAAGCTGGGCGAGTTCTTCGGTTTTCGCCACGCCCGTCAGCACCGCAATCGTCACCATTCCGGCAGCACGCCCTGCTTTCAAATCATGAAGACTATCGCCAACCATGGCTACTTTGGCAGGGTCCACGGCAACCTTCTGTGCAAAGGCCAACAGACCATCAGGGGCTGGTTTCGGGATGTGACCACTGTCGGACCCCAGCACCATATCAAAGGCATCCGCGACCCCCGCATGGCCAAGGTTGGCTTCGGTCGGCGCAAGCGTGTCATTGGTGCAAACCCCCAGCGCCAACCCCATGTCGCGGAAACGTTGCAACAGCGCGGGCAGTGGCGTGATCTGCACAGGGATCACCTCGGCCGCGACCTGATTGAGCGTGTCATACACAGCGTCTTCATCGAAATCTGGACGCAAGAGCATAGCTGAGGCCACGATTTCGCGCGGGGTTCCAGCGATGATCACTGAATCTGGCGCAAATTTACCTGTTATCGCATCAACCCCAAGGTGACGGCCCAGCGCTTGGGCCTCTTGCGCTGTGTCAGTCACTTGCGCCAAGGCCTTCACCGCCCATTGGCCCCAGGTGCCTTCAAAATCAAAAAGCGTTCCGTCTTTGTCGAAAAGGAGTGCCTGAATATCGCGTGCCATTTTGCCTCTCTTGCGCCCCAAGGGCGGCTTAGATGTTTCGTTCTGTTTAGGCAGAGGGTTGCCCCAAAGCCAGAATTTTCTTGACGCGACGCAAACAAATTGACATTGTCAACTACTATGACTGATGCATATGACCTTCATGCCGCCCTTGGCTATCAGATGTCCGTTACCGCGCGCCTATTGGAACGTGGTTTTGAAACACGCCTGAAAGAGATCGGGTTGACCCGTATCACTTGGTGTATTCTTCTGGCTGCAGGGCCACAGAACCTATCGCAACCCTCTGATATCGCGAACTTCGTCGGCATTGATCGCACGGCAACTTCGCGTGCACTGCGCCAAATGGAAACTGCTGGCCTGATTGCGCGCGCGGGTGGTGACAAGGATCGCCGCACGACGCTTGTTAAGTTGACAGCAACCGCCGAAGGCAAGCTGCAACAAGCAAGCATACATGCGCAGGAAAACGCCAAGCATTTCGATGACAAACTGACCCCGGATGAGAGCGCAACCCTACGAGCGCTTTTAACAAAATTACGGACCGACGAAGACACCTCGCTCTCACGTCTCTGATCCTTCACACATTCTAACGCCAGCCGGAGAAAACGTTCTATGGGCAAGCTCTTTTCGTACAAAAACCGCCCCTTCTATCAGGGTGCATATCCGATGGAAAAACTGGCCCGTATTGATGTGGTCCTTGGTGCGGATCAATTGCCTGCACAAGCCGGCCTATCTTTTTGCCGCCCGGAAGATCCCCTGTCGATTGTCAATGCGATGCAGGACTATCAGGCGATGCTTGATGCCACCCGCGAGGGCCTGATCAAGAAAGAGATCGCCGAGATTCCCGCCGATCCACAGGAACGCGCCAACCACATGAAATCATTTGCGTATTTCTGTGACACAGCCATGGCTGGCGTCTGTGAAATCCCGCGAGAGGCCTGGCTTGAAACGCCCATTTCGAATCCTGATGTTGATCGTCTCTCCCATAAACTCGAAACCATGCAGGTCAAAACTTTTGCCGCAGGTGTCGACGTGATCATGGCCGGTTTGCGCGAGGCTTTGCGCACGCCAAATCCCGACTGCCGCCACCATACCCACGCCTTGGTTTTTCTCTATGACCACCAACGTGATCCGGGCAATGATGAGCTGGGCAACGACTGGATAAAAGACGCCCATGAACAACGCGCTTGTCTGCGGGGAATGGAAACTGCCGTGACGCTGGCCAGCTATATTCGTTCGCTTGGTCATGATGCCCGCGCCCATTCTGTGGCCGCGACCGATGTACATCTAAACCATCTTGCCCTGCAATCGGGTCTTGCGGCGATGGAAAATGGTGTCTTGACCAACCCGTTTGTAGGCACAGATTTCACAATCTCGGTAGTCACCACCACGCTAAATATGACCCCGGATCAACCGATTTCGCCGGATCAAAGCGGCGGGATGGTCTGGTCACGGGGGCTTGGAAAACAAGCAAAATCCGCCCGTAATCGTGACCCTTACGCAAACCGTGAATTCCGTGATGGCCCACATCCGTTTGAAACTTTGAGCCGCGTAGATACTCCGACAACCTATATTGATGCCGCCAATGTCGCCCGTGTTCCCAAACGAGCCAATATGTTTGCACGTGGGTTGTTTGGTGACATGGGGAAGCATGTGCAGGACGCCGGGAAAAATGGCAACTACGTACGCAAATCTGCCTCTGCCTTTGCCTTCCGCCCCTCCCTTGGGGCCTTCATCTTGTTGCAGGATGGCGAGGCTCAAGAGGTGCACCCTTCCACCCTCAACCCCGACACAAATGCTGCCAATATCAAGGCGGCGCTCTATTGGTTAGGCGTTGATGCCTGTGGTCTCTCGGCCTGTCCGGACTTCGCGTATTACAGCCATGATGCCGCTGGTGAAGTCATTACGCCCTATCATGAAAGCGCGATTTCCATGATCATCGATCAAGGTCACGAAACCATGGAAGGCGCCTCCGGTGACGATTGGATCGGTTGCGCTCAATCCATGCGTGCCTATCTGCGGTTTTCACTGCTGGGCGGGGTTCTGGCGCAGCATATCCGGCGCCTTGGTTATACGGCACGCGTGCATTCAGTGATGGATGACGAAGTGTTGCATCCGCCACTTTTGCTATTAGCGGGTCTGGGCGAGGTTTCCCGCATTGGTGAGGTCATCCTCAACCCATTCCTTGGACCACGTCTGAAATCCGGCATTGTCACCACCAATATGCCAATGACCCACGACAAACCGATTGATTTCGGTCTGCAAAAATTCTGCGAGGCCTGTAATAAATGTGCCCGCGAATGCCCTTCTGGCGCGATCACTGCAGGGCCAAAGCTGATGTTCAACGGCTATGAAATTTGGAAATCCGACAGCCAGAAATGTACGACTTATCGCGTCACCAATAAAAGCGGAGCAATGTGCGGGCGGTGCATGAAAACCTGCCCTTGGAATCTTGAAGGACTGTTCAAGGAAGAGCCCTTTCGCAAGCTCGCAATGGCCGCACCCGGGTCTGCAAAACTATTGGCAAAGCTCGATGATTTCGTTGGCAATGGTGAAATCGTGCCCGGCAAGAAATGGTGGTGGGACCTTGAGATGGTCGATGATGGGGCCTACCGCGCCCCCGCGGCCCCTGTGAATACGCGTGGTTTGCAAAAGACGCTTGATCTGAAATATGAAGAACAGACCTTGGCCGTATATCCCGCCCCCCTCGCTCCGCCACCTTGGGGCTGGCCTTTTCCAATGGATCGCGAGGCCGGGATCACAGCTTATGAAAACATGATCTCTGCCGGGGAACATAAATCACGGCGTGCGCAGGGTCAGCCCCCTGAACACATATATACGGCGGATAAAATGGATGCACCGGTGATCCAAGTCGTGCTGTCGAAAGTCGACAAAATGACTGCGGGCGTGACAAAATATGAATTCTCGATGCCTGACGGATCCGATTTACCCGAAGTTACCGCTGGCGCACATATTGATGTGGTGGTCGCACCCGAATTCTTCCGCCAATATTCGCTGTCAGGTGATCCAGCAGATCGCAAAAAATACCAGATTGCTGTGCTGCGTGAAGATGAAGGCCGGGGCGGATCAAAACTTATGCACCGGATCTTTGAGCAAGGGCGCAAGGTCTTTATCTCCAAGCCGATCAACCATTTCCCGCTTGCGGAAGACGCCAGCTTTACCTTCTTGATGGGCGGAGGTATTGGCGTCACCCCCATGATCGCAATGGCGCATCGCCTGCATGCCTTAGGGCGTGATTTTGCTCTGCATTACAGTTGCTCCAAACGTGAAGATGCGGGCTTCCTAGCGGATCTCCCCAACATGCCTTGGGCCGATCGCGTGCATCTGCATTTCTCCGATGAGGGCACCCGTGCCGATCTGAACGCAGTACTGCAATATCGTGACACCATGCATGTCTATACTTGTGGGCCAGAAGTTTACATGGGGGCGGTAATGGATGCGGCACAGGCCGGTGGATTTCCCGAAGAGGCCCGTCATCTGGAATATTTCGCCGTACCCGAGGCCCCGGAATATGAAAACCACGACTTCACCCTGAAACTGACGAAATCCGGCAAGGTGATTGAGGTGAAAGCAGATGAGGCCCCCACCGACGCGATCCGTGCTGCGGGCGTTCATATAGATGTGAAATGTTCCGACGGGCTATGTGGGGTTTGTAAATGCGGAGTGATCGCAGGTGAGGTCGAACATCGTGATTTCGTACTCTCCAATAAAGACCGCGAAACGTCCGTTATATTGTGTCAGTCACGGGCTGCAAAACCCGGTGGCGTGCTCGAAGTGAACCTATAACGGGGAGAATCACCCGAAAAATTGGTTACCCATATCTGGTGAATTGATCACGTCCAGTTAACCACTTCACCGCCCGGCAGTGACATCCGGGCCTGCATCAGGGCGTCATAGGGTGCCCCGATTGCATCACAGGCCTGTTTAATCCAAGCGTCATCCATCAATAGAAAATCCAGAACGGACCCTAAAAACTCAGGGTTTCCAGCCTGTTGGCGCATATCATCTTCTGATGCACCTGATGATCCAAGGAAGGTCGGCAACAGATCTTCGCTGGTCACGATCCAAGCCAAAGCCTGCAAACCAATTGTCTCGGCTGATTCCCGCGTCATCGTCATTTTGTTAACCCTTGTGAAAGTATTTTTTTAGTATTCTGGCTGACAACATATGAACAGTTAATTCTAACCCCACGAGAGGAAAACATGGCAGGACGCATCCTCATAGTTGATGACGTCGCGACCAACCGCATTATGCTGAAGGTCCGGCTCACAGGTGCTTGCTATGAAGTCCTTCAAGCTGACAACGGCCATGATGCCCTGTCTCTCGCACGGTTGGAATGCCCCGACCTCATTCTACTTAATTACGACATGCCCGATATGACCGGTATCGAAGTTTGTGAAATCTTGGGAAGAGATCCGATGACACGCGCCATCCCGGTGGTAATGACCATCGCGCAACAGGATACTGAAGCTCGCATTTCAGCGTTGCGGGCAGGTGCAGAAGATTATCTGACAAAACCCTTTGATGAGATGACTTTACTTGCCCGCGTTCGCAGCATGTTGCGCGCGCAAGAAACCGAAAAAGAACTTCGCCTACGCGATGATACGTCGCGCGAGCTGGGCTTTGCCGAGGCATCACCTATGTTTCTAAACCCTGCGAACATAGCATTGATCGGGAATGGTCGGGAATCAATTGCATGGAAATCGGCGCTTGGCACGCTCGGATGCCGTCACCACATCAGAGTGATCGCCCCTGAAGACACCCTAGCTTGGCCCGCCCCCGGATCCAATGCCGAGAAAGAGGTAGCGGGAACATCAGCACAGACCCCTGATGTTTTTGTTGTTTCCGGTGATCTTGCAAACCAAGACGAAGGTTTGCGCATGTTGTCAGAACTGCGTTCCCGTCCGGCAACTCGGCACGCGGGGGTCATCATGGCCTTACGGCAAGATGCGCCGCAGCAAGCCGTTATCGCGCTAGACTTGGGGGCCAACGACCTGATGACAGGTAAGTTCGACGCCGAAGAACTGAAAGTCCGAATTGATGCTTTGGTCGCTCGGAAACGTCGATCTGACCAATTGCGCAACGCGGTGCGGGATCGCCTGCGCCTCGCGATGCAGGACCCTTTAACAGGGCTTTATAACCGCCGGTATGCCTTCACTCACCTAGCGCGAATTAGCAGCCATGCCCGTACATCCGGCCGTCCTTTTGCCGTAATGATGCTGGATATTGACCGATTCAAACAGGTGAATGACACTTGGGGGCATCAGATTGGTGACCAAGTACTGTGCGGCGTGGCCAAACGCCTGCAAGAAAACATACGCGATGTGGATCTTGTCGCCCGCATCGGCGGCGAGGAGTTCTTAGTTGCGATTCCTGACACCAACATTGACCACGCACGCCAAACCGCTGAACGGTTACGCAGCTTGATCGAAGAAGTCCCTATTGTGATCGCTCCGGACAGGCCCCCGATCAGTGTTACGATGTCGATTGGCGTGTCTATGGGCTGTGTGAGCGAAAACGGTCTGCATCAGCCCGAAGGTCTGTTACGGCTTGCCGATCAGGCGTTGTACGCATCCAAAAATCAGGGGCGCAACACCGTCAGTTTCAGCCTAAGCGCTGCCTGAAGTTCGGTCAACGCAACTGGCGGCGACGTAGGCTCAAACGTTGGACCTCTTGCGCATATGTTACGCGCTCGGCCTCAGACATATCCGCAATCACAGCAGAAATCGCTGCCGCCCCGCGTTGCATACGATCTCCGCCACCTCGAACCTGCGTGTTCAGCTGATTTTCAAACGCTTCAGGGTCAAATGGCGCGCTTTGCAGAAGCACAATCAAAGCCTCTGTCTGCTGCTTCCTATCCACATGTGGATGTGGGCGTTCCCGTTCAAAACGTGTCCGTAACTGGCGTCGGCTTGCTTCAGGAAGTGCACGGATAAGCATAAATGCTTCGCCCTGCGGATGGCCCCGACTATACTTATCGTCACCGCCCCAACGCCATGCCATTGCGCCAAATGCGGCAACAATCAAAAAATTCAATGACAGCGAAAGCGCAAAAACCACCTTGATCCAGCGTCTCATCCCTGATGCCGTACTGTTCTTATCCATATCTGTCGACATGTTATCCTTCCTCCTGCAAGCTATCAAACCCAGAGACAAACCCAAAAGCTTCCGCCAAGGCGATGCTATCTGAATCGGCCTGTGCCAATGGTGATAGATTTGTTAACGCCGCGGGCTGAACAGTGCCAATCCAGAGCCCTGCCAAGGTCGCGACGGCCATTCCAGACATGGAAGGCCACCCGCCAATAGCTTCTAAGAACACGGCGAAAAGCGATTTTCGAGGGGGAACCCGGCGCGAGACGACGTCGGACGAAAATCCGAAAATCTCATCCTGAGCATCAAAAGCATTTTCCATCATCCGTGCAAGGAATGCATCATCTGCCGAGGTGGCGTCGGGAAGAGAATCCATCGCGCCCGGTCTTGCGGACTGAAACAAGTCTTCAAGCATAGCTTCACTATCAACCTGCGGTTTTTCTGTTCTATCATTCATCATGAAACCCCAGTTCATCCTGTTTTCCCGCCAGCTTTTCGACCAGCGCCCGTTTACCCCGAGCCGTTAGGCTTTCAACAGCCTCAACACCGACCCCAATGACCGCCGCAATTTCAGGGTTTGAGAAGCCTAAAATATGACGCAATTCCACCGCGATGCGCTGCCGCTCCGGCAGCGTTTCCAACGCGTTATACAGCGCCTGACGCCGTGCGCCCTGTTGCATCTTGGCCTCCGCACCATCTTCAGGTTCGGTCGCGGGTTCCGGCAAATCATCCGTATTCTGCACGCTATCGCGTTGCTTACGATACCAATCGATACATAAATTGGACACGACCTGATACAGCCAGGTTGAAATCCGTGCACGATCTTTTTCCCAGCTTCCAGAGACTTTCCAAAGCCGCAACAGGGCCTCTTGCGCGATATCTTCCGCAACAGCACGATTGCCAATTTTACGCATCGCAAAGCTCAGACTGATCGGCGCGAAACGTTGTGTCAGCACACGCGCAGCCGTACGATTCCCGGCCGCAAACTGTGCCAACAGCTGCGCTTCGTCTTCCGGCGTATTGCAATCAAACGGCATCGTCATTCTCGGATATTAGCCCCTACCCATTGGCGGCGTAAACCTCCCCCATGCGTATCGCTGGGGGAGGTCCATTGGTAGATTAGTTGCTGTGATGGCCACCCTGACCTCGCCCACCGCGGCGGCTCTGCATGTGTTGTTTTGCAGCCTCAAACTCCGTGCTGGATATTGTACCATTACCGTCTGCGTCAAAGCGTTCAATGAAACCCTGCCGATTTCCAGATTGACCACCTTGTCCGTGGCCACCACGTTTGCCCCGGCGACCTTCGCCACCTTCCGGAAGTTCATCCATGGACAACATACCATCATCATTTTCGTCAAAGCGCTCAATCATCCGCGCGCTGCGTTGTGCTGCGCGTTCGCTCGCAGCCTGTTCAATTTCTTCCGCACTCAACAGGCCGTCGCTATTGGTATCGGTCATGGCGAAGCGTTCCGCTTTACGCACAGCATGAAAGGCTGTGAACTCTTCCTGCGTGATCTCACCATTGCCATCTTGGTCAACTGCGTTGAATTCGATCACCGGGCGTTCTCCGCCGCCATTGCCAACAGACATCGCAGGTACAACCGCGCTCAAAGTGAAGCCCGCAGCAATTGCACCCACGGTCAGGGCCAGCTTTGCAGTGCCTGTTTTATTTGTAGAACGTTTCATGTCGTTACCTCATTTTAGCCAACGCCTTGTGACGTTTCAAAAGTAAAACGCGCCACCGCCAGATTTCCGTCGCGCAAAATCAATGTTTTTTTAAAGCTCCCCTGCGACATCGGAGACCTTAGCAATTTCTTATGAAATCCCGTATGAGATCCGATAGCTTACTGACCTCTGAGGAAACGCGAATGACAGATTCAACAAGCAACATTGGAACCGTTCTCCCACTCGAGGATCGCCCGTTAAAGGCGACTTTGTTGCGTGGATGGCGTCGCCGGTGCCCGAATTGTGGTTCTGGCCCTATGTTTAAAGGGTATCTGAAGGTGCGTGACACCTGTCCTTCCTGTGAAGAAAATCTGTCGCATCACCGTGCAGATGATGGCCCTGCTTACCTGACCATCCTTGTTGTTGGCCATCTGATGGCCCCGCTGATTCTTGTGGTTTATGAGAATTTCCGACCAGAACCCCTGACCCTTGCCACAATATTTACGGTTGGCTGTGTCGGTGCATCCCTGTATCTTCTGCCGAGATTAAAAGGCATTGTCGTCAGCTACCAATGGGCGAAGCGCATGCATGGATTTGGAAAGTAACTCCGATCCAGAACCAGCAGGAGAAAGCGATGACCATCGATAAAACGGCAATCCGCAATGCCTCGACCATCATTCTTGTGCGCAAGTCACCAGAGGGGAAACCCAGTGACGCACAGGTTCTAATGGGGCAACGTGGTGCCAAGGCCGCCTTCATGCCAAACAAATTCGTCTTTCCTGGTGGTGCCGTGGATGCGGGCGACGCAGATATTGCACTCGCTAACGAAATCTCAACCAGTTGCAAAACACGCTTGGCTGAGGATGCTGATCCGAACCTCGTTTCGGCATTGCAAATTGCTGCTATCCGCGAGTTGTGGGAAGAAACGGGTCTGATCCTTGGGGTTCCCGGTCGCTTTGAAAATCCGCCGGAAGACTGGGAGAGCTATGCGGCTTCCGGTTTTGCGCCTGCAGGCGACGCACTAAAATTCGTCTTCCGTGCCATCACCCCCCCTGGTCGCCCCCGTCGGTTTGATGCACGTTTCTTTATGGCCGATGCCAGCGCGATCCAAGGCGACGCAGATGATTTCACCCATGCCTGCGACGAACTTTCCGCGTTGCAATGGATCCGCCTAGAAGATGCGCGTCACTTTGACCTTCCCTTTATTACCGAAGTTGTTCTGGCCGAAATTCACGCCCGCCTTAGTGGTGAAAGTCGTGATCCGGGTGTGCCGTTCTT
>Ga0105355_10004261_pt1 | contig 12297 bp, 10 predicted proteins | sample GOMGulsemesocosm_2_FD_83508 | JGI IMG/M metagenome (GOLD analysis project Ga0105355, IMG submission 83508) | Methane-oxidizing microbial communities from mesocosms in the Gulf of Mexico - GOM9C Gulf of Mexico | ecosystem: Environmental > Aquatic > Marine > Cold seeps | place: Gulf of Mexico... | reverse complement strand
CTCAGGCTCAACACCTGAAATTGCAGACTTTATTGATAGTTTATACAAGTCAATTATCACTGCGGGTACTTATAAAGCCTCAAGTATTCAAGTAGCTGAAGCGGCAAAAGTTATTGAAAATACCCAACGAGACCTTAACATAGCCTTAATCAATGAACTTGCGGTTATCTTTAATAAGCTAAATATCGATACCGAAGAAGTCTTAAAAGCGGCAGGAACAAAGTGGAACTTCTTACCGTTTAGACCGGGTCTTGTTGGCGGCCATTGTATTGGTGTTGATCCATATTATTTGACCCATAAAGCACAAGCGATAGGATACAACCCCGAAGTTATTTTAGCAGGTCGTCGTATTAATGATGCTATGGGTGAGTATGTTGTATCACAGTTAGTGAAAACTATGCTGAAAAGAAAATTACCTGTAAATGGCGCTAATGTTCTTGTTATGGGCTTGACTTTTAAAGAAAACTGTCCTGATGTACGTAATACTAAAGTGGTTGATATTTTGGCTGAACTTGCCGAGTTTGACATCAATGTTGATGTATTTGACCCTTGGGTAAATCCTGATGAAGCAAAACATGAATATGATGTTGATTTGATTTCAGCGCCTAAGAAAGAACATTATGATGCGGTTATTTTTGCTGTAGCACATGATCAATTTAAAGCGTTATCTGTAAGCGATATCAAGGCATTAATGAAAAATGAACATGTTATTTATGACTTGAAGTACATGTTTGACGCTGAATTATCAGACATTCGTTTATAAACTTTATTAAGGGTGACTTCACCGTACGTTAATCTCACTTTAATGCTACGCTAATCACGCCATATATACCCTTTAGCTGTTTGTCAGCTGAGGGGGATTTTTCTCAAGGATTACTAAAATGACTCAGTTTCAAAAAATAAAGCAAGAGCTTATACATAGCCCTAAGACCTGGCTTATCACCGGTTGTGCTGGCTTTATTGGTTCAAATTTATTAGAAACATTACTCTTATTAAATCAAAAGATTATCGGCTTGGATAACTTTGCTACGGGTCATCAACATAATTTAGATGAAGTACAAGGGCAAGTCTCAGCAGAGCAATGGCAAAATTTTCACTTTATAAAAGGTGATATTAGAGAGTTAAGCGATTGTCAAAAGGCATTAAGCCATTACGGTAACGGTGTTGATTTCATTCTGCATCAAGCAGCATTAGGCTCAGTTCCACGTTCAATTGCGGACCCTTTATTAACCAATTCGGCAAATATTACCGGTTTTTTAACTATGTTAACTGCTGCTAAAGACGCTAACGTTAAAAGCTTTGTTTATGCTGCATCAAGCTCAACCTATGGCGATCACCCTGCATTACCAAAAATTGAAGATAATATTGGTAAACCGTTATCTCCTTATGCGGTAACTAAATATGTGAATGAACTCTACGCAGATGTTTTTTATAAAACTTACGGCTTAAATTGTACTGGCTTACGATACTTTAATGTCTTTGGCAAAAGACAAGACCCTGATGGTGCTTATGCCGCAGTAATCCCTAAGTGGACCGCTGCAATGATCGCAGACGAAGAATTACTTATCAACGGTGATGGTGAAACAAGTCGAGATTTTTGTTTCGTTGAAAATGCAGTACAAGCAAATATCTTAGCTGCAACGGCTAACGATGCGGGTAAAAACCAAGTATATAATGTCGCCTTGGGTGATAGAACTAGTTTAAATACCCTATTTGATAGCTTAAAAATAGCCCTGAAATCCAATGGGGTTGATTATCTCAAATCACCAACCTACCAAGACTTTAGAGCGGGCGATGTTAGACATTCCCAAGCTGATATTTCAAAAGCCAAATCTTTAATTGGTTTTGAACCAGAATTTAAAATTCAACAGGGCATTGATAAAGCGATGCCTTGGTATATAAGTTTCTTAAATTCACAAGGTTAACTTATAACAATGAACACTCATAGATAAAACAGTGAATCCGGTTGAACTACACAAAAGGCAACTTTTGTTGTAAGACAGCCATTTAAAATAAAAAGCAGCGCTATCCTAAGTGCTGCTTTTTTGTTTTCAAAATCTATATTTTTAAGCAATTGTATAGCTGTAATATAATTGTCATATAACTGACTTATACTTTGCCTCATTATTATATTGTATCTCTATATTAGATAAGCTGCTTGTTAGTTTATTGAAAATAAGGTTAATTAAGTGGCAACTCTTATTAGTTCGAACCGCAGTCGTGGGATTAAAAATTCTTTAGCAAAATGGCTAATCACATTGGGGGGGATAAGCGTTTTATTTACCCTCGTATTGATATTTATGTATTTACTGTATGTGGTAAAACCAATTTTTGAATCAGCGAAAATTGAGCAAACAGTTAATATTAGTATCGATTCAACAAGTAATGAAAAAGTTCTAGCGAGTGGTGTTGATGAGCTTAAAGAATTGGCTTATCAAATAACGGCCGCGGGCAATATTGATTTTTATCATTTAAAAGCTAGCGATGCTAAATCAAATAATCAATTTTCTGTTGGTGATAACTCGCTTTCAACATATCTATTTGACAGTGCCGACTTTGAACAAGAAAAGGTTGTTAAGGTAGTTAACTCTTTTTCTGAGAATAAACTACTTCATACTACCAAAGGTAAAACGTTATTAGTACAGCCAAGTTTTCATGCTAAATACGAGAATGATACACGTGAAATAATCCCGCAAGTCAATTATCCACTTGGTCAAGATTCACTCATCATTGATGAACAGCAACTACCGCTTTCTCAATTAGCTTTTGCTATGGATGATGAAAGAATCGTATTTGTTGGTTTTACTCAAGATAAACGCCTAATAAAAACTAGCTTTGTTGCTGAAGATGATTTTAGTTCTTCTAGCGATGGTGATGATGTTGAATATGAAACTATTTTTCAACAAATTGAAATTTTTGATGATGTCATCGATGAAATAAAAGTGACACCAGATTTAGGTTTAGCATTTATTCGAAGTGCTTCAACCGTGTATGTGTACTCGTTAAATGATGACGAAGACGTTAGCCTTAAAGCAACGATCAGACCAATACTAGACAATGAAAACACTTACCTCACCTCAATGGGATTACTTTCCGGCAGTAGCTCAGTTTTACTCGGTGATAGCAGCGGAAAAGTGAGCCAATGGTTTGAGGTCGCAACAGATGAAGGTCGCCAATTTAAACAAATTAGAAGCTTCATATCAGATGATGTTCAAAATAGCGCTAATAATAATAATAACAATAACAATAACAACCAAACAACCAGCGCGATAACCGCAATTTATACTGAGCGGTATAGAAAAAGTTTCTACACTATGACACAAAGTGGCATGGTCAATGTCTTTTATACCACCAGTGCTGCGCATTTATGGCAAGGTCAGTTAACATCAAGCCAACCTGAAACGTTTACTATAGCACCGCGAGCTAATGGCTTAATCGTTATTGTTAATGACCCTATTGATGCTAATAAGAAAAGTTTACAAGTTTTTAGCGTACATAATGAGCATCCAGAAGTTACCTGGCAAGCATTATGGCAAGAGGTTTGGTATGAAGGTTACCCAGAGCCAGATTATGTTTGGCAATCGACATCAGGCTCTGATGATTTTGAAGGTAAGTTTTCTTTAGTACCTATCTCTTTCGGTACCATTAAAGCTGCTTTATATGCAATGTTATTTGCGGTACCGATCGCCTTAACTGCTGCGATATATACGGCATACTTTATGACACCAGGCATGCGTAAAAAAGTAAAGCCGACCATTGAAATGATGGAAGCATTACCAACGGTTATTCTAGGTTTCTTAGCGGGTTTATGGTTAGCACCGATAATGGAAGAGTATTTACCAGCAATATTCTTATTATTTATTTTATTGCCTTTAGTAACACTAATCACTGCGTTTTCTTGGCATAAATTACCAAACCAGCTCAAAGAGAAACTTCCAGAAACATTAGCACCGGTTTTGTTAATTCCTGTGATAATACTAGCCACCTATGCGGCATTTTCTTTATCACCACTGCTCGAAGATAGTCTCTTTAATGGTGATATGCGCCAATACCTAACCAATGATTTAGGTATCAACTTTGATCAACGTAACGCTTTAGTTGTTGGTATTGCGATGGGATTTGCTGTTATACCTACTATTTTCTCTATGGCTGAAGATGCTATTTTCAGTGTGCCAGGTCATCTAACCAGCGGTTCCTTAGCATTAGGGGCAACACAATGGCAAACATTAATCGGTGTGGTACTGCTAACTGCCAGTCCTGGAATATTTTCTGCCGTGATGATGGGCCTTGGTCGTGCGGTTGGTGAAACTATGATTGTCTTGATGGCAACAGGTAATACACCGATTTTAGATTGGAGTATCTTTCAGGGTATGAGAACACTTGCAGCAAACATTGCGGTAGAAATGCCTGAATCTGAAGTAGGCAGTTCCCATTACCGAATATTATTCTTGGCAGCATTTGTACTCTTTATCTTCACCTTTATTTTCAATACCGCAGCAGAATTTGTTCGTCAACGATTACGCGAAAAATACAGCTCAATGTAGCACCGTAAGTTATAAATTTTAGAAACGAAGATTAATTTAATGAATTACATAGCTGCTCACTTTTAAGCTGTATGGTTCAATTTAGAGGAGGAAGCACGGAGTTGATGACCATCAATGAGTACTTTCGACAAATAAATTGGGCAAAACAGCAACAAAGTGTGCAGTTATAAACTAATTATAGAGTTTATTTATGAATAAATGGTTTAGGTCGGGTTCACCCTGGATATGGCTATCGGCAGGTGGCGTAAGTATCAGTTTAATTTCAGTGTTAGGCCTTTTATGGCTTATCGCATCACGTGGCTTGTCATATTTCTGGCCAAGTGACTTATATCAATTTGATCTTACCGATCAACATGGCGCTAAGAGTGTTGTTATAGGTGAAATCTACGATAGAGAGCAAATTCCGGTAAGCCAATTAGCACATTTAAATTTGGCGCTTGATCCAGAGCAAGAAATATTAGAGCGCCTGTTAATCAAAACAGGTAACCGCGAGTTGGTGAGTTTAGATTTTCGTTGGTTGTTAAGTCATAACATTCAAAAGACACAAACACCAAAAGATTTAGTTGTCGTTGAACGTCGCACTCATGGTAACTTTTACGGTTTTATTGAAAGTGTAGTGGTTGATGGAAAAGAAGTAGATAAAAACGAATTGGATGAATTATTAACGCGTGTTGATAATTTTCAAGACCAGATCGATGATTTACAAAAGTCAGATATTGGTGCTATCAACTATCAATTAGAACGTTTGCGATTAAAAACGCGTAAATATCAATTGCAAGATAAGTTAACAGCTGAGTTACAAGTAGAAATTGATAGCGAAATAGCAGCACTGAATCAGGAATACGAAATATTAGAAAAAGAGCTGATGGGATATCGAGATCAGATATCTCGTGATCATATCGTGATGCGTGCTATGGACGGTCAACTCGTTACTATTAACTTTGAAAATATTCTTAAAGTCACATTTAATAATCAACTTAGTACTTTTGAGAAAACGGTTTTATTTTTTAGCCATATAGGTTCATTTCTCATCGAAGATCCTCGCGAAGCGAATACAGAAGGTGGTGTATTCCCAGCTATTTTCGGTACCGTGCTTATGGTGTTATTAATGACAGTCATTGTTTCACCATTTGGTGTTATCGCGGCTATCTACCTACATGAGTATGCCGGTAAAAATGCCTTTACTAAGCTGCTACGCATTGCTGTTATCAACTTAGCCGGCGTTCCTTCTATTGTTTACGGGGTATTTGGTTTAGGGTTCTTTGTTTATATGGTGGGTGGCTCACTCGACCAACTCTTTTATTCAGAAAACTTACCTAGCCCTACTTTTGGTACGCCTGGTGTTTTATGGTCAGCACTAACATTGGCGATATTAACCTTACCGGTAGTTATTGTTTCAACAGAGGAAGGCTTATCACGCATTCCATCGGCGATGCGTCATGGTTCATTAGCATTAGGTGCAACCAAAGCTGAGACCTTGTGGCGGATCATTTTACCTATCGCTAGCCCTGCAATTATGACAGGTATTATCTTAGCGATTGCGAGAGCAGCTGGTGAGGTTGCGCCATTAATGTTGGTTGGTGTCGTTAAAATGGCACCTAACCTACCTTTGGATGGTAACTTCCCGTTCTTACACTTAGATAGAAAGTTCATGCATTTAGGCTTTCATATATATGATGTTGGCTTCCAAAGTCCTAATGTTGAAGCCGCACGTCCATTGGTTTTTGCAACAGCCTTATTATTAGTGACTATCATAGTTGCTTTAAACATGACCGCCGTTTCAATCCGTAATAAATTACGTGAAAAATATAAGATGCTAGAGCACTAGTTTGCTTTCACAACATTTAGCAATGGTAACGGGTAGTTACTCATTGCAGTTATTAATCGTAAATTAGTAACGAGCAATTAATAATTTTAAATTCACAGCTATCAATTAGTAAATAAAGATTAATCAAAAGTAATTAGAGAAACACCTATTATGATTTCTATTAGCCCAAAAGCGTTAGCACCAGGCTCAGATACATCCTTTGAAAAAAAGTTAGATTTAACTAATTTAACACCAGATCAAGTTGCTTTAGATATTAATAAATTAAATTTATTCTATGGTAAAAAACAAGCGCTAAATAATATTACTATGTCTATTCCCAAAGGGCAGGTAACGGCGTTCATAGGTCCTAGTGGTTGTGGTAAATCTACGTTATTACGCTCTATTAATCGTATGAACGATTTAGTTGATAATTGTCATATTACGGGGGAGATAAACCTTCATGGTAATAACATTTATGACAAACATGTAGATGTAGCCGAGCTAAGACGAAAAGTAGGTATGGTATTTCAGCGCCCTAATCCTTTTCCTAAATCCATCTATGAAAATGTTGTTTATGGACTGCGTATCATGGGTGAAAATAACCGTCGACGATTAGATGAAGCTGCTGAACAGTCGTTACGTAGTGCAGCACTGTGGAATGAAGTGAAAGACAGATTACACGAAAGTGCCTTAGGCCTTTCTGGTGGACAGCAACAACGTTTAGTGATTGCCCGCGCCATTGCTATTCAACCTGAGGTATTACTGCTTGATGAACCTACTTCAGCACTAGACCCAATTTCAACTTTGACCATTGAAGAGTTAATCAATGATCTTAAAAAGCAGTTTACCGTGGTAATTGTTACACATAACATGCAACAAGCAGCACGTGTATCAGATCAAACTGCATTTATGTATATGGGTGACTTAATAGAGTACAGTGATACTAATACTTTATTTACTACGCCACTGAAAAAGAAAACTGAAGATTATATTACTGGCCGCTACGGTTAACAGTTAACGATTGATTAAGTAAATACTTATTAAAGGACATCCCATGGATAATGTACAAATTGGTCGTCATATTTCAGGCCAATTCAATGAAGATTTAGAACGCGTCATTAATAATGTCATGCATATGGGCGGTTTAGTTGAGAAGCAATTAACTGATGCACTCGCTGCTGTTGAACAAGCTGACGTTAGCTTGGCTAAAGAAGTATTAACTAACGACTATCAAGTTAATGCTTATGAAGTCAGTATTGATGATGAATGCACACGCATTATCGCCAAACGACAACCAGCTGCTGGTGATTTACGTTTAATTATGGCCGTTGTAAAAACCATTGCTGATTTAGAACGAATAGGTGATGAGGCTCAGAAAATAGCGAAAGTTGCCCTAGAAAGTTTCTCTTCACAGCAGCAAGATTTATTGGTTAATTTAGATAATTTAGGCCGACGTGTCCTAGAGTTCTTACAAGCAAGTCTTGATGCTTTTACCCGCATGGATTGTGACGCGGCTATTAAGATTCATCAAATGGATGACAAAATAAATCGTGAGTATGAAGCGTTAATGCGTCAACTTATGACCTATATGATGGAAGACCCTCGCTCCATTCCACAAGTAATGACAGTTATTTGGTCAGCGAGAGCACTGGAACGTATTGGCGATCGCTGTCAAAACATCTGTGAGTACATCATTTATTTTGTTAAAGGTAAGGTTGTACGTCATACCACTGCAGAAGATATAAAAAAATTATAGTACCTTTTAAATAATGTGGTTATTCAAAATCACAATAAATTCAATTGATTAGCTATGTACTAAACTAGTGCTTAGCAAAAAATAATTTACACTGTTGCGGTTAGCTAATAAAGACAAAAATTTAAGCCGACATTAGCATTTAACATTAGAAGTTAAATGGGGTACTATCCGCGACGAATTGCAATGATGAGAGTTATACTGACTGGAAACACAATTATGGCTAAAAATTCAATCTTAGGTGTATTTGCAAAATCACCGATAAAACCGTTAGAAAAACATATTCAAATAGTTGTTAAATGTAGTAAACAACTTATCCCATTTTTTGAGGCATGTACTGCAAAGGACTGGAGTGAAGCGGCAAAAGTTCGTCGTAAACTCTCAAAGCTAGAGCAAGATGCTGATGTATTAAAACGTCAACTTCGTTTAGAACTACCAGGTGGCTTATTTATGCCAGTTGATAGGGCTGACTTACTTGAGCTTCTTACCCAGCAAGACAAAATAGCAAATAAAGCGAAAGATATTGCAGGTCGCGTTTTAGGACGTAAACTTGAAATACCCACTAGCTTACAAGCTGAGTTCTCTATTTATTTAGGACGTTGTCTTGATGCAACTGAAAAAGCTGCTGAAGCAATTAATGAATTAGATGACTTATTAGAAACAGGATTTCGTGGTCGTGAAGTTGTATTAGTTGAAAAAATGATCGTGCAATTAGATGAGATTGAAGACGACACAGACGACTTGCAGATTGTTTTACGTAAAAACTTATTAGCGATTGAAAAGGATTTGAATCCAGTTGATGTAATGTTCTTATATCAAATTATTGATTGGGTTGGCGACTTGGCCGATCTTGCTGAACGTGTAGGTGCACGTTTAGAAATTCTTCTGGCTAGAAAATAAGGCTTAACTGATGGAAATTATACTTAACTCAGGCGGCACTTTTGTCATCCTCGCTGCTGTAGTTGGTTTTTTTATGGCATGGGGTATTGGTGCAAATGATGTTGCCAATGCAATGGGAACCTCTGTAGGTTCAAAAGCATTAACGATAAAACAAGCGATTATTATCGCCATGGTTTTTGAGTTTGCAGGTGCATACTTAGCGGGTGGTGAAGTGACTTCGACCATACGTAAGGGCATTATTGATGCAAGTTACTTTATCGATTCACCTGAGCTCCTAGTGTACGGCATGATTTCGGCATTATTTGCAGCGGCTACGTGGTTATTAATCGCTTCAGCTTTAGGTTGGCCTGTATCTACTACCCACTCTATTGTAGGTGCTATTGTTGGTTTTGCTGCCGTCGGTGTAAGCGCTGATGCTGTTGAATGGGGTAAGGTTGTTGGTATTGTTGGTAGTTGGATTATCACACCACTAATATCAGGCATTATTGCTTTTATCATCTTTAACAGTGCACAAAAACTTATTTTTGATACGGATAAACCACTAGTACAAGCGAAGCGTTGGGTTCCTGCTTATATGTTCCTTGCTGGTTTTGTTTTGTCGCTAGTAACTATCAAGAAAGGTCTTAAGCACATTGGTTTGGAAAATGTAGATTTAGGTTTTGTTAACTTCGAAATCAAAGGTGCAGGTGGATTCTACTTAGCCACTATTGTTGCAGCTATTGTTGCAGCCATTGGAAAATACTTTGTTAGTCGCTTAAAGTTTGATGAAACACTTGCCAAAGAAGCACATTACGCTAACGTTGAAAAAGTTTTTGCTATTCTGATGATAGTGACTGCTTGTGCTATGGCCTTTGCTCATGGTTCAAATGATGTGGCAAACGCTATTGGGCCATTAGCCGCCGTTGTTAGTATTGTCGATAATGATGGACAAATTGCAGCTAAATCAGCTATCGCTTGGTGGATATTACCACTAGGTGGTTTTGGTATTGTTGCTGGACTTGCTCTGTTTGGTCATAAAGTTATTGCGACCATAGGTCAAGGTATTACCCATTTAACACCAAGTCGTGGTTTTGCCGCAGAATTAGCTGCAGCGAGTACGGTTGTTATTGCTTCAGGCGCAGGTTTACCTATCTCTACTACACAAACTCTTGTTGGTGCTGTGTTAGGTGTGGGTATGGCGCGTGGTATTGCGGCAATTAACTTAGGTGTAGTTCGAAATATCGTTGTTTCTTGGGTTATAACCCTACCGGTAGGGGCTGGTTTATCAATCATCTTCTTCTGGATAATGCAGGCAACGTTTAGTTAATGTGATTAACTAAACTTCCTACAGTAAACAGACATAAAAAAGCCGCAATTAATTGCGGCTTTTTTGTTTCTGTTAAGGTTGCGTTAGTTTACCTTAATTAAAAACAGTCTTTTAGCTGCGTTCAGTTACTTCTAATAAGTGATAACCAAACTGAGTTTGAACTGGGCCTTGCACCGTGTTTAAAGGCGCTGAAAAAACAACCTTATCAAATTCAGGAACCATTTGGCCTGGACCAAAACTACCTAAATCACCACCTTGAGCATTAGATGGGCAGTTCGAATGTTCTTTAGCTACTTCAGCAAAATCTTTACCCGCTTCAATTTCTGCTTTTAACGCTAAACATTCTTCTTCTGTATCCACTAAAAGGTGGCGTGCACTTGCTTGAGACATACTTGTTTCCTATTTCTGTATTATTAAATTATATTTATTTGAAATATTTATATAATTGAGCGCTTGTACATTAACGCATCTAATTAACAAATGAAAGCGGACTAATTGAGTTATAGCTCTATAACTATGAAGATGTTCGTATATTACTTAGCAATGTATCATTTTTTAACTATCTGAGTTCCTTAGTTATTATTGGTTGTAGTATATTCAATTAATTTTATGTTGATGGTTGATGGCAACTATATACCTTGTAGAACTTCGCTACTTAAGTTTAGTTATCTGGCATAAAGGAGAGTGCAGGACGCAATTCTACTGAGCAAACTGTCCTGATACTTGTTTAGTGTCCCATAGAAGAGGGTAGGCATCTGCGCATTAACACGTAAAGCCAACAGAGCCATAATGAAATAGATAAGGTGCTGGTATTAGTGATTAGCACTTCATTGCAAAACTAGGTAGAATAACGCCAATTTCTATTTACCTACGTATTATCGAAATATGATATTTACGTTAGCAGTGCTAAAGCAGTAAGGACAACCGATGGCTTCCCTTCAAGAACAGTTACTTAAAGCGGGTTTAACCACCAAACAAAAATCACGTCAAGCTAACTCGGATCAGCGTAAAAAAAATAAACAAAAACGTAGCGGTGTGCAGCATGGTGCAAGTTTGCAAGAACAAGTTCAGCAAGATCTCGCGAAGTCACAAGCTGAAAAGCTAGCTAAAGATACCGCTCTTAATGAGGCAAAAAACAAAGAGCTGGCCGATAAAGAGCAAAGCTTGCGTATTAAACAAATCCTCGAGCACCACCAACTAACAGGAGTTAATGGTGACAGTGAATATAACTATACCTTTAATAATAAAGTTAAGAAGTTATCACTTAATACCATTACTCATAAAGCCTTAGTAAATGGTCGTCTAGCATTGTGTGGTTTAAATGATGTTACCTTTCTTGTTACGAGTGAAACGGCAGGTAAAGTTGCAGAGCTTGATAACACTATAGTATTAGTTCAAAACGATAAAGTTGAAGAAGAAATGGATGAAGATGATCCTTATGCCGATTATCAAATTCCAGATGATTTAATGTGGTAAGTACTAGGCCAATACATAACGTTAATCTATGTTAGAATATTGCAACTTTGGTATTTATTACACCGAATAAACAAACACCATGTTAATCACTCACATAATCAATATGTTAGTCATTAATAGTTCATTTGATTTACAAGAGTTATATTTATTATGTTGATGAAAGCTATTCGCTGGCCAATAGGGCAGCTAATTTTAATATTAAACTTTGTTTTTTCTCCCCGTTCACCAAAACGTGCAGCAGAAGAACAAGCTAAAATTGATGGCAAAACTGAAACGTTGAGTTTGTACCAACTGCCATCATGCCCATTTTGTGTGAAAGTACGCCGCACTATGAAACGTGAAGGTCTGAAAATTGAACTACGTAATATAAGTGGTAAAAATGACTTTCAACAAGAGTTAATACGTGAGGGTGGTAAACGTAAAGTCCCTTGTTTACGTATTGAAAAAGAAGATGGTCAAGTACAGTGGTTATATGAATCAAATGATGTGGTAGCTCACCTACAAGGTTTAT
>Ga0105355_10004251_pt1 | contig 12319 bp, 10 predicted proteins | sample GOMGulsemesocosm_2_FD_83508 | JGI IMG/M metagenome (GOLD analysis project Ga0105355, IMG submission 83508) | Methane-oxidizing microbial communities from mesocosms in the Gulf of Mexico - GOM9C Gulf of Mexico | ecosystem: Environmental > Aquatic > Marine > Cold seeps | place: Gulf of Mexico... | reverse complement strand
CCTGCTGAATTAACCCTCCCCAAGCTTTATAACCCGATTCTTGATAGTTAAGACCATAACCGCCTGAGCCACGAAAATTGACTTGTAAAACAGAATAACCATGAGCCACTAGATACTGTACTTGTGAAGAAAACTCCCAGTAATCTCTCACACCATGGGGACCGCCATGTACTAAAACAACGGCTGGTGCTAGCTCACCTTTTTGTTTTGCTTTCGCTTGGGTAAAAAAACCGTGCAACATGGTGCCATCTTCTGCTGTAAAATTGATAGGCTCAACTTGGGCAAAATCAGCACTCTTAAATTTAGGTTTAAACTGAAATAACTGGCTTAAACTATTTTTTTTCTTATCGAATAAGTACAAACTTCCTGGGTCAATATCAGAGGAAACTAATATCACATAAAACTGTCCATCCGATGTTTTACTGGTTACCTTAACTTCACTATAAGGGAAAGATTTTAATAGTTCTTTAAAGACTTTTGCTTCTTCATGTTTTTTATTTAGAATTAAGTAGGCAGGGTAGCCATCATCAACCCGAATTGCATAAGCTGAACGATTATCAGTGGTCATTTCCACATCTGTTATGCTTACTTTGTTGTCTGAGTACACCGACTTATATTGATAGTTTTCTAGGTTTAATTTGAATATGCCTTTAGTGTCTTGGTTATAATTGTCAATCGTGTATAAATACTTGCCTGACGTATCTACAAATAAAGGAGTGACTTTATTACCAACAGTATCTTCAGGGATAGCTTTCCATCCACGATCTTGTTTAGAATAGAGTTGAGCATTATTATTTTTATCTACACCAGCCACTAACTTTAATTGACCTTGGTTGTCCGTTAAAAATCGCGAAAATGATACGGGAGACTTAGCTATTTTCTTTTTAGTGATACCTGTATAAACATTGAGTTTTAAGACTGTAGCCTTTCTCTCACCGGTACTACTCATAGGTGTTGAGCTAATTAAAATATGCTTTTTATCTTCTGGCAGGATATCAATAATTTCTCCCCAGCCCAAAGTCGACTTTTTCTTTTTCACTAAAGAGCCTGTTTGTTTCTCTCCAGAACGATAGCCATAAATCATCTTTCCTCTGGAGCCATCAATATTTATTGCAAATAATTCACCATAAAACTGAGCTTCTTCAAGCCACGGTTCTCGTTTGGCAAGGCTTATTACTACGCGTTCATTATTGACCCAATAGTACTGAGCAATTTCTAACTTTCCAGGAAGTTTAGAGCCTGAAATGGCTTTTAATGTTTGACTATCTAAAAAAACTAAAGTCGCTTCCCCTTTGCTAAAAACCGACACAGCTAAATGTTTACCATCTGGCGATATTTTTGCATTTCGATACTGAGATCGATTGAATAAATCATCCCAATTTTTGGCGTACCCTGTCGCTGAAATTAAGATTAAACCAAGCAGAATTGCTCTTCTAAAAAATATAGACACACTGTTATCCTTTTAATTAAAACTGATAAACAATCAATTACCTAGGTAAAAAATTGAATTAACTTATACTTCCGATGTAGAAATCGATATAAAAATCGATGTGAAAAATTGAAATAAACATACCACAAACACAAACACAAACACAAAATGTAACGGAACTTAATGCGCTATGATTGGGTTTTCTTTAGTTGATTCGAAATACTTAATAAAGCAATTCCATCAAATAAAAAAGTCACACCAATAATGAGCCCAATGACCCACGCACTGGAAAAAGGCCAATTAGTCAGTACAACTCCCCCTAGAATAAAAGAAATCACACCACTTAATAAACTAAAAAACTTGGCTGATGAGTTAAGTCCAAAAGAAACTACAACAGCACTAAAACCACTGTTCAAAAAATAAATGGCTATTAACAAACCCAATACCCCCAGAATAATTGCTGGATGAGTAAAAATAATGAGTGCCAAAGCCAATAAAGTTAGGTAACAAAATACATAAGATGCCAATAACGATCATCACTATGCCAACGGTTTTGGTGTTTTTGATAAACGCGAGATTGATGTGCTGATCGGCTATTTCACCTGTTACTTTTTACATCACTTCTGGCTCGGTTTCTGACGTACCTTTCGAGTGAGGGACTATATCTGTCATAGTGAATTATCCTTAAATTGACATAATGATATTTGTAAAAATAATGTAACAGAAATACTGAGTAAACTGTATTCATAATTGACCTCTAACAAAGTCATACGCTTAAACCTTGTTGTTAAGACGATCTGTTTCAACATAAAGCCTAATGGGTGCCTTGACTAACTCAGCCCTTGATAATATTTATCTCAGGATGACTAAATTGATAGATACTGCTTGTATTTAGCTATTTTCAGCATAAATAGGCATGAGTTAGTAAAGCGTTTTTCAACAAACATCCTAAATTATTGAATTTTTCGATTCATATATTTTATAAATAATTTTGGATAGTGGTTATGAAAAAAATACATTTTGATTTTCATTCAGTTGGTACTTTTATCAATGTTGTCGTTATTTGTTTGGCAGTCATCATGGGGAGTGTTGTTGTTGCAGAAGAATACAATACTGGCAGTATGAGCCTAAGTATTGATAACGATGGTTTTCTTGGCTCTGACAGAGGCTATACCAATGGGCTATTTTTCAAATTCAACTCAAACAGTACTATTGATATAAAACAAAACTCTCCATTGCTACTTAACACCATTGGCCGTTGGTTACCTTTACATCATCAAAGCAACAAAGGCTGGGGGATCACAATTGGTCAACAAATTTGGACGCCAACCGACTTAACTTCTCCTGTTGAAGGAGAGAACGATAGACCCTATACAGGTTTTTTATTTTTTGAAGCCAATATTTTTGAATTTTCAGCGCATACAGCCAATAAATACAGCTTGATGCTCGGAGCTGTTGGTCCTGATGCTTTTGGCGAGAATTCACAAAAGTCTGTTCATAGTTTAATCGGCTCACCAAAACCCATGGGTTGGGCCAGACAAATTGAAAACCAAACAGTGTTTAACTTTTCTTATGAAGGCCAAAGATTGTTGACCAGATCACAAGGTTGGCTCGATAAAGATTACGATAGCGGCTTCTCAGGTAGAATTAATGTTGGGAATTATCAAAGCGAAATCGCATTGGGTAGTACCATTCGATGGGGAAGTTCTTTAGATGAGAGTTTTGCCAGTGTTGGGGTTATGCCGGGCCATTATATTGATATAAGTGTCTTGTCAAAAAGTCGCTCCGGACAATTTTACTACCTGTCAGTAGAAGGTAGATATAGATTTCAGGATATTACTATTGATGGCGCACGCCCTAAGCATTTATTTGATGTACATATTGAACATTGGCAAGCAACAATATCTACTGGTACCGTTTATTATCAAGAATCATGGGGATTGGCATTTAGTATTATTACCAGTTCTCCTGACTATAAAGAAGACCTACGTGAGTATAATTCGACCGCATCGCTAGAAGTATTCTGGCGTGCTTAACATCAGGATTTTAACACTATCCAAACTATTACTACTAATGTTAGCTACATATTATATTTCCTTTTCGCTGCAATAATCTAGTTTGTTTTTGCAGCGTTTTTTTATCACAAATAGGCGTAATTAGACAGATAGTGGCGATTTCTAGACAGCTAGTCGCCTTTATCACCTGATGAGCAGGTATATTATGGTTTCAGCTTTTAAATACTATACGAAACACAATCACTTACTTGAGGCCATTCATGCACACGAAATGTATGCTCAAAGTAGTTAAATTTAGATTTTATCACCAAGGAAAATTATGACTTTATCAACAGTACAGGCAAACGATATGGCACTTTATCATTATGACAGCTGTCCTTTTTGCGCCAAAACGCGTCATGCAATACATGAACTTGATATCAGCATTGAACTACGAAATATTCAAAAAAACCATCAACATCGTATTGAACTGCAACAAGGCGGTAATAAAACACAAGTACCTTGTTTACGTATCGAGCAAGCAAACGGTAAAGCACAATGGTTATATGAATCCGACGACATTATTAACTTTTTACGCAGTAGAAAATAAGCCATTTCATTTACATTAACCTCATAATTTACATAGGACTATTCTCATGAAAGTAATCAACGTCGATGTTGCCATTATTGGTACCGGCACTGCAGGAATGGGCGCTTATCGCGCCGCAAAAAAACATACTGACAAAGTGGTTTTAATTGAAGGCGGAGCTTATGGCACGACTTGTGCCCGCGTTGGTTGCATGCCGAGTAAATTATTAATTGCAGCGGCAGATGCCTCTTATCACACGAGTCAAACAGATCTGTTTGGTATTCAAGTTGACCACATTAACATTGACGGTAAAGCCGTAATGAAGCGCGTGCAAGCTGAGCGAGATCGATTTGTTGGTTTTGTCGTTGAGTCAGTAGAAAGCTTCGATGAACAAGATAAAATTCACGGCTTTGCCAAGTTTCTGGATGAGCAGACTTTACAGGTAGGTGATCATAGCCAAGTGATCGCAAAACGTATTGTCATAGCCACGGGCTCTCGTCCTAATTACCCTGAATTTTTGACTGCTGCCGGAAGCCGCTTATTAACTAATGATAATTTATTTGAGCTTAACGATTTGCCAAAGTCTGTCGCAGTCTTTGGCCCTGGTGTTATAGGGCTAGAATTAGGTCAAGCGTTAAGTCGATTAGGCGTAAAAGTCAAAGTATTTGGCCGAAGTGGCTCTGTTGCCAATTTGCAAGACGAAGCAATGAAGCGTTACGCTGAGAGAACCTTTAACGAAGAGTTTTATTTTGATGCTAAAGCAGACGTCATTAGTACCATAGAAAAAGATGAGGCTGTTGAAGTAATATACGTCGATAAATCAGGGCAAAAAATCACTGAATCATTCCAATACATTTTAGCGGCAACCGGCCGTAAAGCGAATGTAGACAAGCTGGGGCTAGAAAATACCAGCATTGAACTTGATGACAGTAACAGCCCATTATTTGATGAATTGACTCTGCAAACCTCAGTTGACCATATTTTTGTCGCAGGAGATGCCAACAATACCTTAACGCTGCTGCATGAAGCAGCCGATGATGGAAAAGTAGCAGGAACCAATGCAGGAGCGTACCCAGTTATAGCCCAAGGACAAAGACGAGCGCCATTATCTGTTGTTTTTACTGAGCCCCAAGTTGCCAGTGTCGGTTTATCATTAAGAGAAATAGAGGAGCTATATGCCGATCAAGATGCGACAAATTATGTAGTTGGCCAAGTCAGTTTTGAAGGGCAAGGTCGAAGTCGCGTTATGGGTAAAAATAAAGGTTTATTAAACATCTACGCAGATCAAACTTCAGGTGAATTTTTAGGTGCTGAAATGTTTGGTCCCGCTGCTGAGCATATTGGCCACTTACTCGCTTGGGCAAGACAACAGCAGATGACGGTTCAAGGGATGCTTACCATGCCTTTTTACCATCCAGTAATTGAGGAAGGTTTACGTACTGCACTGAGAGATGCACAGCATAAATTGTCGGTTGATAAACAGAGTATGAATGAATTTATCATGACACATGACAATGCAATGAAATTAGTCATATAACTCAGCCTGACAAAATAAGATCAACGTCAATTGTATCTAGAGACAACTCAGTAGTTATTACTCACTGAGCTGTCTCTGTCTAACAAGTTGTAATTATCTTAAGGCTTAATTCCGACCTGCCATGACACCACCATCAATATCCCAAATAGCTCCTGTTACCCAAGAAGTCTCCGATGATAATAAAAATCCAATGGTATTAGCTATATCATCCACGGTTCCTATTCTTCCAATCGGGTGGAATTCGTTGAATCCTGCCAAGGCCTTATCTAATGCACTAGGCTCAATAAAAGAATGATATATAGGTGTTTTTACTACTGCTGGAGATACCGCATTAACACGAATATTATCTTCTGCTAGTTCCATTGCCATATGCTGAGTTAGTGCGTGTAAACCGGCCTTTGCCATAGAATAAGCCGAAGAAGGCGTCGCTTTAATCGCTTGTTGTCCCCACATTGAACCAATATTTACAATGTTACCGCCGCCTTGATTTTTCATATTTTCAGCAACGGCTTGCGCAATAAAAAATGTCGCTTTATTAAGCTCCATATAAGTATTATAGTCCTCAACATCATGCGCTAAAAATGCTTTAGGACTAAAATATCCAGCGGCATTTACCAAGTAACTTAAATGAACATCCTCTTGGTTAATATACAACAGTAGTTTTTCTAGGTCCGTGCTTTGATAAAGATCTGCTTGAATCGCTGATGCTCTTCCAGTCTCATTAAGTTGGTTTAATGCTAGTTCAAGTTTTTCAGCATTACGCCCGACAATAATAACCTCGACATTGTGTTTAACTAATAATTTCGCTGTTGCTAAGCCCATACCGCTTGAGCCACCAATAATGATTGCTTTTCCTTGATGGGTAAAGTTCATCATTTTTCTCCCGTTAGTTATTTAAAAAAGTAAAATAGATACCACTAAATAATAAGGAGATAAAACTGGTAAAAAAAGTAGGTACAATTTAGTAAGCTAGGTACTTACTGGTATAGTTTACTGAATAATAAAGGAATATTTTTTAATTAAAATACATCAATGAGCTTATAGTCTTTCTATTTAAAGTTAAAAGTACAAATAACGGCGATAAACTAATACAACAAAGTAAACTTATAAATGACTGTCATCTATTTCTGCTTGCAGCTTTTCTAACTCTGTTAGTATTTTAATAAATTTATGACCAAAAGTTGTGACTTTATATTCAACCCTAGGTGGAATTTCATTAAACATTTCTCGTTCGAGAATACCAAATTCTATATTGCGCTTTAAGCAGGCATTCAGCACTTTGGTAGTTAAACCTTCGACACTTCTCACCATTTCTCCTGGACGATATATGTCATTATTAAGCAAGTTATAAACGGTGAGTGACCATTTACAGCCAACAATCGTTTCAACCATACGAGCAGATTTTTCTGGGGCCGACTTTCTAGAAAATTTTATAAGCTTATTATTCATAAAGATGTACCTTAAAGTGCCTACCAAACCATTTTGTGCATACTTGGTGTAGTATTTGATAAGCGATATTATATAGCTACAGTTATGAAGTCTTCTTCTTAAAATTACAAGCGTTAAAGGAAAAACAATGCTCAATATGAACTTCGATAAATACGTTGTTATTAATACACAAGAACAGCCGTGGGTAGCAAGTCCTAAAGCCGGTGTTTGGCGTAAACCTTTAGCTAGAGAAGATGCTGAAAGAGGTCATGCAACCAGCTTAGTAAAATTTGATCCCGGTGCTAGCTTTACTGAACATGATCATCCGTTAGGCGAAGAGATCCTTGTACTATCAGGCACTTTTTCTGATCACAGTGGTGACTATCATGAAGGCTGCTACTTTCGCAATCCCGAGGGCTTTCTTCATGCGCCTTTTAGTAAAGAAGGCTGCATATTATTAGTCAAGCTACACCAGTTTCAACCCGGTGATAATAAACATGTTGTTATAGATACTAGCAAAAAAAGCTGGTCTCCTGGCATGGGTAACTTAATGGTTATGCCATTGCATAGCTTTGAAGGTGAATCAACCGCATTGGTTAAATGGCCTAAAGATGAGCGTTTTCAACCGCACAAACATTTTGGTGGTGAAGAGATATTTGTCATTAGCGGGGAGTTTATAGATGAGCATGGTCGCTACCCTGAAGGCTCTTGGATTCGTAGTCCCCATATGAGTGAGCACTTTCCTTATGTAGAGCAGGAAACGATTATATTAGTTAAAGTGGGCCACCTATAAACAGTTTGCTATGAATTAGCTATGCTCTTTTTACGATAATATTTTCAATTAAAGTCAAAACAAGCATAGTGTTTTTTTGCTAGGCACAAATGCAACAGTTTCGTCCAGAGTTCTTAGCTTGGTATAGCGCAGTATCTGCTTGTTCAAATAGCGCAGTCCACTCTGAAATATTATCATTTTGAGCGATACCAATAGATACTGAAATTGGCGGTAAAAAGGTATTCGTCTCTCTTTGTTTTAATCTCATTTTAGCGATAGCAATACGAATTTTCTCAGCAATATTTTTTGCTTCAGCAATGGGCGTGTTAGCCATCACCACCACAAATTCTTCCCCACCAAAACGTACCGCAAGATCTTGCTCACCAATATGGTTTTGAATGGTTTTTGCTATGCGCTGAATAACTTTGTCACCAATAAAGTGGCCAAAAGTATCATTAACCTTTTTAAAGTGATCAATATCAATGGCTAAAGAGCAATGAGTATCAGCGTGAGATAAGTTTTGTAACTTTTCATCACATCCTCGACGATTCAATAAACCGGTTAAAGAATCAACTAACGCTTCTTGTCTTGACGAAGCTAGTTTGTCTTTTAACTGATTAATCTCTTCTTGAGTCGTGGTCAACTTTTCAGACAGTTCTTCATGTTGAGCTTTAGTACTATTTATCGTATTAAAAAGATAACTAACAATATTATCCATTGAGGTATTAGTTTTAGTCTTAGCTAAAATTTTATCTAACTTATCTAAATTAATTGCCGCTTTATCTTCATTACTTACTTGTTTAGTAATTTGTTCTAGTGTTTTACTTAAAGTCTGCTCAAAAGGGGCTAATACTGTATTTTCAATTTGCTCAGTAAAGGATACATAACGTTTAAATAAATCAGCCATGAAGTCTGCGGTGATTAATACTCCCTGCTGCAGTTTTTTATTTATTGCAGCAGATAACATTTCATTTTCATTGCTGATATAGAGATAAATTACTGAATAATTTACGGGTGTTGGGGAAATTAAATGACTAGAGAGGAAGTCATGGGTACGCTCACTGAATTCAGACGTTACTTGATACTCATCTTCAAAAGACATACTTTATTCCTACACTCTTGATTTGTTATGATAATGTTAACTATTTTAGCGTCAACATTTGAGAGTAACAAGATAAAAAGTGATAACCTTGTGGTTTTTATAGACAATAAAAGAATGAAACAGAAAAATTTAGACTAAAGTCTATAGCTTTGAAGAAAATAAACTACACATTTTAAAAGCAAAAATTTAACATTTAAGTGTGTGCTTACGCCATTAGACTTCAACTAGGCGATAATCAATATCTTGTCATCGAGACTATAAATAAAAACAAATCATCGGGCATGGGTATATTAGTTGTGATGGCAATACATTGCTATATCGGTGAATAAACCACGCTAGTTAAGTCCCTAAAGGTATACCTTAAAAGCCAATATCCATGTCATTTCATTATCCTTTCAAGACCTTATTCAAGACGATTTTTTGTCGGTTGTATGGGATCTGGCAAATCTAATTCCCCCAATATTCCTAAAAGGTCGATTTCAATGGATCGAGTCATAGTGCTTAAAGCCAAGTCGTTAGGAGAAAGACCAAATGGTTGACCTAATTCTTCACTCAAGGCATCTAAACCAAAAAAAGTATAGGCAACTATTGCACAAAATAGTGGAGTTACAAAGCCTTGAGAAGCAACAATACCAAAAGGTAATATTAGGCAATAAAGGTACGCGGTTCGTTGAACAAGCAACATATAGGCGAATGGCAGTGGTGTGTTCTGAATTCGCTCACAGGCAGCCTGAACTGACGTCATTGAGGTAATATGGTCATCAAGACTTTGTATTAAGAAATCTGATAATAATTTTTTATGACGACAAGTTCCCAGTTTTTTTCCCATCAGCCGTAGTAGCGCGTCAGGTAAATTCTGCGACTGACGTAACGGTTCAATATCATCAGCCTCAAGATATTTTTCAATGTCACTCCAAGGATCTGACTGTCTTAACTTATGCCTCAGTGCATGGTTAAAGGCAATAGTCAGATATATCATACGTTTTTGTACTTCTATTCCCCCTTTAGCTTTCCCATCGATATATGAAATAACCTGACGGGATAAGCTACGAGAATCAACAATAAGCTGTCCCCATTGTTTACGTGCTTCCCACCAACGATCATAACTAGCGTTATTTTTGAAACCAAGAAACAAGGATAAAGCCACCCCCAATAACGCTAACGGAGCTAATGTAAAGCTTGGGAATAGCAAAGGATAATAATATTGGGTAGCCGCTACAGCCCCCCCAAGCAGGGTAACAAAAATCATTTGTGGAAAAATAAGCGGCACAACAGAGCCACGCAAAATAAAAAATAGCTGGAATGCATTAGGCTTATCTCTAACAATCACAATGGCCTCCGATTTAATATTATACCAATCCGCATAAGAAAGTGATTACTTAGCGAGAGTATAAAGGCTTAGAGGCAAGGCTTTGATTTTAGATAATGGTTATTCCCTTATAAAAATCAATAACGCAGCATATAAGCCTTTAAAACTCGCCCTAAGGAAGTATGGGACACCATGATAACTTTACAAAATAAATAAAATATAGAATGACTATATCTGACTCATTTTACTTGTTCTAATGTCGCCCATACCTTTCTATGTGAGCACCCTTTATGCGGAATGGTATTATACCCAAGCTAACTGAAACACGCATTTTCAAGTGGCTTGGCTATATATGACTTTACTGAAATAAATGATGATAGCGACGAACTAACCGACGTTATCATCTGAAATTTTTATCACAGACTTTGCCGATAAAGAAAGTGTTCAAATGAACTATCATCATTCGCTTCAAGCTGTTGTTGCTGTCTGAATGATTCAGTAGTTTCGTGCTGTAATTGGGTATACATTGCATCAGATAAAGCATGCTCTGAAAAATGAGCTTGATGTTTTTTCACTTGAAACAACATCGATTCAATGAACTCATTGCCATTTTCTACATCTTTCATCATGAGACCTGATGGTGTCAGTTCACTGTTTTCCACCTTATCAAATTGAGCTTTAATTGATTGATCATACATATTATTCTCATTGTTAAAAGGAGCGTTAGATTGTTCTCCATGCGCTTTGTCTAACAAGTTACTAATTGCTTGAACCTCTGTCAGTAGCGATTTCGCTGCAACTTTAACGTCGACTGGGAGACCTTTTTTATTTAATTTTAGCCATGGTTTTCTGCCTTCCAGCACAATTTTTTGCTGATTACTTTTAATTTCTTCACACTCTTGAGGCGATAAAGCAGGACTGTTTGACAAAAGGCAATACAATAAAAATGTATCAAGAAAACGGATTTGCTGTGCATCAATACCTACCGGCAAAAATGGATTAGTATCTAAAATGCGTACCTCAATATATTCAACACCTCTTTCCCTTAGTGCATCCATCGGTTTTTCACCTGCTTGTGTCACTCTTTTGGGACGAATCTCACTATAATATTCATTCTCTATTTGCAGAATATTAGTGTTAAGTTGACGATAACTACCATTAACTTTAACACCTATCTCTTCATAGTCTGGATAACAGCTACTTATAGCTGTGGTCACACCTTGAATATAGCTATCCAAGTCATTATAGCTAATATTTAAATCCTCTTGAGCCTTACTCTGGTAACCAAGGTCACTCATCCTTAGAGACGTAGCAAAAGGAAGTCCAAATGTTTGGTCAGTCAATTCGTTTATTTTGTGGGGCTTTCTTTTGTCTATAAAGCTACTATCAAGTACAGGAGATGCGCCAAATAAATAAATTAATAACCATGAGTGACGACGAAAATTACGGATCAAGTCAAAGTAACATTGCGATTTAAATGCCTGTACATCCCCCTCATCACCCCAAAGTTTCTGACAATAGGGCCAAAAATCATCAGGCATAGAAAAGTTATAATGTATGCCCGCAATCGACTGCATTGTACGTCCATAACGATATGCCAGCCCCTGACGGTACACATGCTTCATCTGACCGATATTCGAACTACCATATTGGGCAATAGGAATACTACTATCTCCGGCCAGTTGGCATGGCATACTAGCAGGCCAAATGTATTCATCTTCGATATGTAGTACTGTAAAACTATGCAAGTCATTCAAATAATCAATACTACTCTCAATTTGAGTGGATACTGGCGTAATAAACTCTAATAATGCTTCAGAGTAATCTGTGGTGATACTGCTATGTGTCAGTGCCGAACCAAGTGCTTTTGGGTGTTCAGTTTGCGCTATTGAAGCATCAGGCGTAACCCTTAATCCCTCTTTTTCAATACCGCGATGGATCTTAGTTAAAAAAGGGTAACTTTCGGGGTTGGTAAGTCGCTGCAAACGAGCCAGGTATAAATCGGGCAAGACAGTTTTCCTTTAAATCAATTAGGGAATTCGATGACAATGAAGTGTAAATCTGCCATCGAGTCTCTCGATGGCAGTAATACCAGTTTCATTATGTAGACGTGATCACTTAGTTAGTGAGATTGGTATGCCTACTTGTTCAGGTGGGCT
>Ga0105355_10004245_pt1 | contig 12328 bp, 10 predicted proteins | sample GOMGulsemesocosm_2_FD_83508 | JGI IMG/M metagenome (GOLD analysis project Ga0105355, IMG submission 83508) | Methane-oxidizing microbial communities from mesocosms in the Gulf of Mexico - GOM9C Gulf of Mexico | ecosystem: Environmental > Aquatic > Marine > Cold seeps | place: Gulf of Mexico... | reverse complement strand
TCACGTGCATGTTCATCAGAGTCAAAATATTTGGCTATGACTGTTGCAGATATGTTCGAGTTATTTAAAGCTATTGGCGACGAAAGACCCGTACCACGTTGATCTACGACTAATATTCTGAAGTACTTATCTAGTTCTGAAAATGAATTCGCCCTCTCCTATTTGATAGTTATAGTTAAGCGCTAGATAACCACTAGAAGGAGCACTCGGTCCACCGTTCATTATAACAAGTATTGGTTTTTATCTGAGTCTAGTGAGAAATTTTTCGATGGTATCAAACGATAAAATATATCTAATTTTTTACCTTTAGGTTTTGAATAATCAAAAGGAATCTCCACAAAGCCTCTTTGCTCAACATTATGAATTTTGACACTTTTATCTACAGGTAAATAAGGCATATTATTGATCAAAAAACTAGAAACATTATCCCAATTCAGTTTTTCTTGAGGCACTAGATTCGAGTCATGTGCCTCAGCTGTAAAGACCGTAGACAAAGTAAAAATAAATGCAGATAGTATTCTTAGGTGTAAAAAATCATTTCATTTTCCTTGGGGTATTTCCGAGCTACTAAGGTATTCATTATTATGGGATACCGGTATATTTCTGCAGACCTTGCGTAGGGTTATTTAGCTGCTGTAATAGCCTTCGCAGTATATTGGCTCCAATGCATACGCCTCAGTTAACCATTCTTTCACATGGGGTCGATCTAATAATCGCTGTATCCATTCTTTAGTCAAAGGAAACTTTTCTGAAACAGCGCAATGCGACTTTAAGCGAAGGACAGATGGAACGAGCGCTATATCAGCTAAAGAAAATTGCCCAACTAAGTAGAGGCCTTTATTCTTTGTTAAATGCGTTTCCCAAATTGAATAGACCCATTCAGCACTCGATATTTCATTTGCCGTAAGTTGTTTTTTTTCTTTATAAAAAGCACTTTCAAATGACAAGCAAGCGCACACTTTACTAAAAGTAGAGTGCTGCCAAGCAACTAAAGAGCGGGCTTGTGCTCTTAATTTAATGTCCTTGGGAAGAAGTGATCCATCTCCGAGTTCGTTCGCATATTCCATAATCGCAGACGAATCATAAATTACACATTCGTTATCAACTAAAACGGGTACTGCCGCAGGTGGAGAAAACGCCCCAATTTCAGCTAAATTCCCCCAACGCTGCGGCCTTCTAATATCGATAATGATTTCTTCAAAGCCAATACCTTGCTCTCTAAGTGCTAGCCATGCACGAAAAGCCCAACTAGAAGCGTTTCGGTTACCTGAATATAAAGTTCTAGCCATTGTAATTCCTCTTGATAAAGCATCGGCAAGTTAATTTGTGATACCGATTAAATTAGATAAAGCTATTTTATATTATATCAACAAGCACTACGCTGCAAAACGCACCTTATGAAGTGTGTTAAACTGCGTTTATACCAAATAAATGCAGGGTTAAGTTTTGTGGATGTATTAGATAAAAAGATACTAAAGGAGTTGCAGAAGAATAATCGGATATCATCTGAGGATTTAGGCATGATAGTTGGCTTATCAGCGACTGCTTGCCAACGTAGATTAAAAAAATTACGACAATCAAATGTTATAAGCAAAGAAGTAGCAGTGCTAAATGGAATTGAACTTGATAATTACGTGACAGTTATTGTTGAAGTAACCATAAAGCAAGGTGCCACCCAAAACATAGATAAATTCAAAAAGAAAATGCTAGATTGTGAACAAGTTCAGCAGTGTTTTTATGTAACAGGGCAAGCGGATTTTATTCTAATTATTACTTCTAAAAATATGCTGGAATATGAGAAGCTCACGAAAAAGCTATTCTTTATCGATAATAATATTCAAAAATTTCACTCAACAGTTTCAATGGATAATGTAAAAGTTGGGTTGAACATCCCCATTTCATGAGAAGGGGTATCAGTTAACTTTATGGAAAGACTTAGTATTTAGAAATAAACTTACACTATTGAATATTACTCAAAGTATGAGCCGCAAAGAAAATTGATGGGATAATGCAGCAATGCAGCAGTTCTTTAGAAGTTTAAAAATAGAAAGACTAAATCAACTGAGTTTTATCACTCACCAATAGGTGGTTAGTGAGACTGAAAGTTATATTCAATATTATAATTATAAGCGTTGTCATACAGGTATTAAATATATGACATCTCATCAAAAATTTAAGCCATTGAAAACAATAAACAAGCAACATATCGTAAATCCAAAGCCGTTTGTATGATTAAAATAGCAATAGCTTCTCCCTTTCATTATCGTTTATTACCAGAAAATAAGCAGATAAATACAGGTGAAAAACATGAGCATTTTAAAATCAAAAGGCCATTGGTCAAGTATAAAAAGAACGGTAGCAACGGTAGTTGTTTTATCATCAAGTATGGCAATGAGTTATTGTCAAGCATCAAGTTACAGTGATATAGAACAAGCACTGTCTAACCCTATGCGTTCGGAAAAAGAAGTAGAATTGGACTCTCTTCGTAAGCCAGCCCAAGTACTTGAATTTTTTCAAATTGAAAAAGGTATGAAAGTTATTGATGTTTTTGCTGGTGAAGGTTATTACACAGAAATATTAAGTCATCTCGTAGGAAGCTCAGGAAGTGTTGCTATGTATAACCATTCACTCTGGGAAGCATATTCTAAAGAAGGAAGTGATAAGCGTGTTAAAGACAATCGATTACCAAATGTCTATCAAGTTATGCAAGATTTAAATAACACGAAATTGAAAACAAGCTACTATGACGCAGCCACTATCATTCTTGGTATGCATGATATGTTTCTAGTTAGCGAGAAAAGTGAATCGGGCGAAAAAATAGATCCAGCAGTCTTTTTATCTTCCCTATACAAAGGAATAAAACCTGGAGGAATGGTGGGTGTAATAGAGCATGAAGCCAGTATTGAGACTACACCTAAAGATTCTGCAGAGCTTCACCGACTAAATAGTCACTTTATTAAAAAGATAATGCTTAAGGCTGGATTTGTTTTTGAGCAGCAGTCAAAGATTTTTAGGAATAAAAATGATGATTATAATAAGATAGTTTGGAGTAAAGGGTTGCGTCGTCACACTGATAGAGCGGTATTACGATTTAGAAAGCCTATTTAACAGCCTAATATCTTAACTGCACATCAAAGAGAGTTTGGTGTGCAGGATACGAGCAATCATTTAGAGTGAGTAGACAGTTGAGTCATTTGAAATTTATTGAAAAACATCCTTTATTGCTACTACAAGTTATAGGCTGGAGTGTTTATTTAATTGCTGATTGGTTTGACCATTTTGCAAAAGGAAACTATTTTTTATTACCTAGTTTGGTGTGTAGTATCACTGCATTTATTTTAACCGGCTCTGTTGCTTATATAACTAACCGATTAGAGCAAAAAGGTAAAAGAATACAAGCAATTTTTTTCATTATCGGGATACTGATTGCTACCATACTATGGCATAAGATTTGGTCAATATTTCATGGGGAAACTGAAGTATTAATAGAAATGTGGCAACAGTTTAAAGACATCCCTAGTTATTCTTTATCGCAATGGTTAACCACTGGCTATTACCCTTTATTTCTATTTCTAGCATGGAGTGGTTTTTTTGTTGGCTGCAAGTGGTTTTTTGCTCTCCAAGCACAACGTTTATTATTAAATGATGCTCAATTACAAGCAAAACAAGCACAGTTACAAACACTACGTTATCAACTCAACCCTCATTTTCTATTCAACGTCTTAAATAATATTGATGTTAGTGTGATGAGTGATGACAAGGTAACGGCCCACAAAATGTTACAGCATTTAAGCAGTTTTCTTCGAAATAGCCTACAACAAGGTGAGCAAGATAAAATAACCTTGAAAGAAGAAGTCTTAGTGTTAAAAGATTTTATTAATATAGAACAAATTAGGTTTGGTGACGCTTTATCTATTGTTACTTCGATAGATACCGCTTGTGAGCCTATGATGCTCCCCCCTATGTTGTTACAACCTTTAGTTGAAAATGCCATAAAATTTGCTTGGTCACAGTCAGAACACGGCGTAATAAAAATATCAGCTACAAAACAATGCGGACAATTAAAGATTGAGATTGAAAACTCTAAAGCTGACATATCCCCACTGAAAACAGGAACAGGAACAGGCCTAAAAAACACCCAAGACAGGTTGACTTTGGTTTATGGTGATGATGCCAAACTTACCACTCAAGAAGAGCAAAAAAGTTACAGTGTTACTATTTTACTTCCTTGTGAAATATCAATTTGTTAATTGCTCATGACTATAAACTAAGAGAGTAAAAATGACTATTCGTTGCATTTCTATTGATGATGAGCCACTAGCAAGGCAAGGCTTAAAGCTAGCCCTACAACCCTATACTAACTTTGAACTTGTTGCTCAATATAGTGCTGCCGATGAATATCTGAAAGAGGTCGTAGCTAATCATGCTCCTGAAGTAGACGTACTGTTTGTTGATATTGAAATGCCTAGAATGAATGGCTTTGAACTTATTGAACAGTTCCCTTCAAAATTACCTTTAATTATCTTTGTTACTGCGTACGATCAATATGCAATTAAAGCATTTGAACAACAAGCACTTGATTATATCTTAAAACCAATTTTGGAAGAGCGATTTTCACAAGTAGTTCAAAGAATAGAAAAAACTATCCAACAGCCAAATGTGCTAGATGAAACAGAGTTACTGAAGAATAAAGTTAAGTTTTTAAAACAGCAAATTAAGCTTGATGTAGCAACACTATCGATAAAAACAGACGAAGGATATTTTAGAGTCAAGGTTACCGATATTTTATTTATCGAGTCTGTTGGTGATCACGTCTGTATTCATTTATCCCAAAATCAACTCATTACTAGAAATACTTTAAAATCGTATGTCACCGAGCTAAGTGAACATGGCTTTTATCAGACTCATAAATCATCCTTAGTTAACCTTAAACATGTTGTAAATATTAAAAAACTTCGGTTTTCAGATTATCAACTGACTATGTCCAACCAAAAAGAACTTAAAGTAAGTCGACGATATAAATCTATTGTGGATAAAATTCTCAATTAAATTGAGATAAGAAATACTTATTCCATCGATAAAAAGGTTATCAACTTTATCGGTGGAATATGCTATTAATGATCGTTTCCCTTTAAAAAACCACATCCCCACTTCATGTCGTAACCTAGCTAAAGAACTGGTCCATTACCACTAATATCATCACTATAGTGGCCCCGTTAAATACGAGTTCTTCAATGGAAAATCAGCACTTTAATAGTAGGTAAAACAATTAATATAAAGTATTCAAATATAACAATCTTTAGGTGTTATTTATTTTGATTTTAGCCGCTTATGAGAAAGAATTAGCCTGTTACCGTATTTAAATTGAGATAGCTCCCCTGATGTAGATAATCAATTCTTCTCTTTACACAGGTGGTTAGTATGCAGTTAGTTTCTCGTTTTTGTATTTATTTATTTTTATTTTGTTTAAGTCAGGCAATACATGCCAATGACTATGATAATCGTGAGCTCAAAATCAATGTTAGTAAAATAGCTCCAACTATCGATGGTATTGTTAATCCTGTGGAGTGGCAGGATGCTAATCGTATTGAAAAGTTAGTTGAATTAGCTCCTACCTTTGGTCGAGAAGAACTTGATAACGCGGATATTTATGTTAAGTACGATAGTAAAAACCTATATATAGCAGCAATTATTAGACAACCTAAAAACACCATAGTTGCTAATCAAATGATTGCTGGTGGTGATTTATGGGCTGATGATACCTTGGCTGTTACTGTTGATACTGACTATGACAAAACAAACAGTTATATGTATTTGGTAAATGCTAATAGTATCCGGTATGACGCATTATTGGAAAGTGGAAGCTTTATTGGTGAATGGGATAGTATTTGGTATGCCCGTTCAAACATTACTGATAACGGGTGGTCTGTTGAAATGGCTATCCCTATGCAGTCACTCTCATTTGATCCAGAAAAAAGTGATTGGGGATTGCAATTCAGTATAAAAAAATCAGCACCATTTCGAGATTATTACTGGAATGTGAGTAACCCTGGTGATCCTGACGCATGGAACAGCAGTCAAGTAGGCAAAGTTTCAGGCTTTAAAAACCTTAATACGGGACTTGGTCTTGATGTAAAAACATCATTAACATATAAAGAACGAGCATTTGATAGCGAAGATAAAGAATGGCAACCGTCATTAGATATGTTTTATAAATTCACCCCTTCACTTAACGGCTCTTTAACACTTAATACTGATTTCGCAGGTACTGATGTTGATGAACGCCAAGTTAATTTATCCCGGTTCTCATTATTCATACCAGAAAAACGTGATTTTTTTTTACAAGATGCGGGGATCTTTGAATTTGGTGGTATTGAAGCTAACGCAAAACCATTTTTCTCTCGGAAAATTGGATTGTCATCAGAAGGCACACCACTTGATATACATGCAGGAGCAAAGCTCACAGGAAAGATAGGCAACATGAACCTTGGCCTATTAACCGTACAGCAAGACTCGGGGGCTGATCCTGAACAAGAGAGTTTAGTTACAGTTGCTCGTGGTCGCTATCAACTTAATAATGATATAAGTATCGGTGGCATATTTACTCAAGGAGATCCTGCAATTGACAAACAAAACAAATTGTTTGGTATCGATTATCGTCAGTTATGGCATGCAGATGACGGGACTCGTTTGGAAGGAAACTTCTGGTGGCAAAAATCAGATAACATTGACATAAATGACAAAAATCAAGCCTGGGGAAGTTCGCTACTTTTGCCGGGGTATACATGGAGCTTCAGCGCGGGGTATCAGCAAATTGATGAGAACTTTGCACCTTCACTAGGTTTTGTTAATCGCAGTGGTATTAAACAGTTTGACACTAATATAAGGTATAAGCATCGTTTTGCTGGCGAGCAATTAAATTATATAGACACTCAACTGACTTATCGCCGTATTAGCGATATGAAAGGAGAATTATTAACTGAAAGAAAAAGTATCCGTTTATTCGGAGTGAAAAGTGCAGATAATGATTTCTTCTCTTTCAATGTAGTTGATGAGTTTGACAAGATACGCCACAGCTATGTTCTTGCCGGTCAGGCTGTAATTGAAGAGGGTGATTATAACTTTAATCGCTACGGTATGACTTTTAGATCAGATAATGGAAGAAAGTGGCGGATAAAAGCAGAGCACTGGTGGGGAGACTTTTATGCTGGCAGTCGTCAGGATTATGAAACAACATTAACGTTAAAACCCACGAAACATATTTACTTTGACTTGGACTACATCGTCAACCAAATCGATTATGACAATAAACCTTTTGAAATTCGTACTCAACGACTAAGTGTTAATTTAGCTTATGATGCCTATTGGTCATGGAGTAATAGAATTCAGCACGACAATATCTCTGAGAAACTTGGTGTATTTAGCCGCATAAAATACGAACCAGAGGCAGGACAATTCTATCAGTTTGTATTATCTCGTGCTCATCATAGAGACGGCCCTACTCATAAAGTTGAAACTTTTGCTCAGGAAATTTCTTTAAAAATGAGCTATACCTCACGCTTTTAATCACCGATTTATGGATGACAAGGATGTTAATCTATATTTCAAAATTTCAAAATTTAAATATTTATCTAATGGTCGTGGACAAAATTAATTAGCCACTCCCATCAAAACCAAAAGTATTATCCAACTTTCGATTTTTCAATTATATAAACACTTATAAGTTGAACTGCACTGGTAAATTGTAGATCGATAAATATTAATAAAAAACCAAATATAGATGCTTTGAATTTACTAATACGAAATGTTCTACAAAGTGCAATAACAACATAGACAAGCAGGAAAGTCAGAATGCGATAAAGAATTGGCTCAATAACCTTGAGTTGCGTTATTTTTTCATGATGAAAAGCGGAATAGCAAAAATACTTGATAAAGAAAAGTCAAAACTATAATAGTGCAAGGCAAAAGTTAAATAGGCACCAAAAGGCAAGTTCAAATATCTCATTAAAATCGTCAAACATTACATATACGAAAGACAACATCACCTGTTCAGCTTGATATTATCACAGTATCACGTCAACTATGCGCATTGAGAAGTCCTTAAAGTGAAAGTTCAGCTATCGTATCAGGCATCAGGTCGGCAGTAAGGTAGCTTTCGCCTCCCCACAATTAAGACATAACAAAAGTATTATTGTATATTGATAAGCAGCTAATAAAAAAGCCCGAATATCGCTATTCAGGCTTTCGTGTAACTGGTTAGATTTAGGCTTATAGATTTAAAATCTATTACATCATGCCGCCCATTCAGTGCTTATATACATGTTTTATTGGAAATTAAATATGGGTGCTTTATTGACACCCCACATTATACCCCTACCTCTGAACACTCAAACTAATAGTTTGAATTTTAATAGAATTATTGTATTTCCTGCTTGTTTTATAATACATTTAAACATCTTTCAAAAATGAACTGCCACAAATGAGTATGTCACTAGAGTTTACTACTCCTCAAATCACAATATCCTCGATAAATTTTTGATTAAACTGTCGGCTAGTACCGCTGTGGAACTTTATCAATGAAAGTTAAGTGCTTCGAGTGAGATGTATTGCAATGAAAATTTAAGATGGGGTGAATTATTATCAATTACCTTAAAAATAGAAAGATAATACACAACTCCATATCCGAACGTTATATAACTAACCTCTAAGGTTCACTGATATTTCACCAGCTTGTAAATCAACTTTCATATGACAACCACCTATTCCCTTATCCCACTTAACTTTTTCGCCAACTAACCATACCCTATTTTTATTTTGATAAACTTCATTTACATTGAGTGAGGCTTCACCAAAAGTAGTGTCGAGATTCACAGAAGCAACCATGGAGTAAGACATATTAACCGTTACTTCTCCCGCTGACATATCGACTTCCAAACAAGAGTTTATGTTATTTACGCTAAGTTCACCGGCATCCATGTTAATAATAAGTCGTTGAGATTTAGGAACGAAAAACTTCACTTTTATATTGGCGTTATAGTGTTGTATGAACGAATCTCTATTAGTGGTCAGTGTTAAGTGATCACTGTCAGAAAATTGCACAAACTCTAAACCAGCCATTCGCTTGGAACAATCGCTATTGATACCTGGGCACTCTACTGTCATCTCTGCCCTTAACTGCTCGTTTAATGAGTTTTCAATAACAATGTCACCAGCAATGATATTCAGTTCTATGACAGTATCTTTGCCAATTGAAGTATCAATTTCTTTGATTGGTCCAACCCTCACGTAAGGCAGAGTATCCACAACAGCGCAAGATGAAGTAGCTAATATGATTAGAGCACCAACAATATGTTTATATTTCATTTTGTTTCCAATTTTTTTAGCCATTCTCTATTAGAATGGCTAGTCTTTCATATTTGTCTTTAGTAATGCTATGAACTGAAAGTTCAACGGCTTAATTTCAATTAAACAATCTTTAGTTTATTCTTTATAGGCTGTTTCTACCTGATCTAACATTTCAGTCAGCTGTTTTTTGTCGTGCCACTTCCCTTTTAGCATTACTCCAGCGATTGCTCGTGTATTTTTAATATCTAACAATGGGTTTTTATCAAGAAGAACAAATTGAGCATTTTTTCCTTCATTAATGGTTCCTGCACTAGCTGAACGATTAAGGAAACGAGCGGCCATAACTGTTGCAGCTCTTAGTATATCGTAAGTTGGAACTCCTGCACTTTGCAGCTGCTCCATATCTTCGTGAGCTGAAAAACCAGTCACTTGAATGCCAAAGCAATCTGAGCCAATTAGTAAAGGTACTCCCGCATTATGTAATGCTGCCGTTAACATTTTTGTTCCTTTAATCACTTTATCGATGTAATTTAGCCCATGTTCACTTTTGAAGAACGGCTGAAAATAATCACTTTTCGGACTTAACCACCATGCTAAACTATCCTTTGGTAGGTATTTATTTATTTCACGTGCTTTAAGCGCTTTAAAACGTTGGGGATCAGTCCAATCCTGAATCATATCGACAGTGCTCAGCGTCGGTGCGACGTAAATACCGCTGTCTTTCACTTGCTTGGCAATATTATTGGCAAGTATTTCATCCATATCTACAACTTTTAAATTTCCTTCGTCAGAAAAGGCCATAACAATGTCTTCTGCGTGAACTATGCTTGCCATGCGCAAAGCTACTTCAAAAGGCTTGTCCCGCTGGGTATGACCTACTGTGGGTATCCCTGCTTTTTCCGCTTCTTCGAGTAAGGTAAAGTATGCATCTTGGGCGATATTTCCATGAATCTTAATAAAATCATACCCTCGGTCTTTATGAAACTGCACCATTTTAATAGCATCTTCAGGAGTCTTGATATTATTGGCGTCTAATTGGGGGCCAACCGTTGAGAAAAACGGAGACAAGGTGGATTTTTTATTGGCGCGATACCTTGTCGCTATAACATCTTGTCCTTCCCATTCGCCCATACCCAGTATACTAGTTACACCATTAGCGATTAGAAGTTTATATTGCAAATCATCTTCTTCAGTACTCCACCCATTTTGATGGTAATGGGTATCAGAAAGCCCTGGGATCATAAATTGACCTTTGCTTTCTATAATACGGTCAGCCTTAATCTCCAACTTGGCAGTCGATGGTTCAATACGGGTAATTTTATCATCTACAACGACAACCCTGTGGTCGTATAGAACATGTTCCTTATCCATGGGAATTACATTGACATGTTCAAAGACTAATGTTTCGCTGTAGGCCTGCATGCTAGTCATTGTAATTAGTAATAAACCTATTCTTAAATTTATAGTTTTCATATATTCTCCGTTAAATAAACTTCTCAAAAAGCGGGATTCTTATCTAAATATTAATAATGTATTTTCTTTATAATGTTAAATCACCCACCTCCCAACTGAGAATGTGTTCGCCATATAGGCTTTCGGCAATTTCACGTAATTGTTTATTTAACCTTTGCTCGTTGTGTCTGGCTTTTAGATGCGAACCTAGTAATCCTAAACTATTTCCCCTTATAGATAGCAAATTGGGGTTTTGTTTATGCAACTCAGTATAGGCAGCTTTAGCTAGAGAAGGTTGTCCAGCTATTAATAGCTCTAATGGTTTTAAATTGTTTTTATCTAAACGTTTTAATTCAAGAATAACTTCTTCATGCTGTATCAACAATAATGTGCCATCAGTCATCTTTCTTAGCTTCAAGCCACTGATGTCGGTTAACATTTCCTCATTGCCTATTGGATAAAGGTCTGAAAAAACCCATTCAGTAATTTCCATTTTTAATTGCTCACCTTGCTTAAATATTTTTAAGGCTTTATCAGGGCTATAGTCATAACGACCTAGCCATTTGTCTTGTTGTGCTTGATTGAGCTTAATTGTTTTCATTTTTGGCGCTTGATAGTCCAACGCAGCTTGAAGCACCGGGTCTTGCCCTGTAATGAAATCAGTAAAGCTCGTTACCACTGGAATATCTAGCCCTATAGCGTCTCGCTGATCATAGTCAAAAGTGGCATTCCATTCTGAAAAAGATAAATTTGCAACAATTGAAGAATTAGGCAATTTAAAGCTTGCTTGCGGCCCTGACTCTCCTGGAAATGAACTGGTATCACCTACTTTCTCACCAATAAATATCGCTTTAGTTCTCATTTCTAAATTACCTGCAAAATTAATTGCAGCAGAAAAAGTATTGCGACTCGTTAATACAAAAAGTTTACCGCGTTGGTTTATATTTTTAAGGTTGCTAATAACATTTATCAACGCTGCATTATGATAAGAGTCACCTCCCGGATTATGCCGTATATCAACGATAAGTCTCTCTACTTGATGTTTATCTACAGCTTTGATGAGCGCTTGGCTTAAGTTTTGAATATCACCTTTCTCTTTTTCTACAACTAAACCATAATGTAAATAAATACTGTTACTGCCCGGTAAATATCTAAGCCACTGTCTTTTACTCTCTTTTTGAAGGTATAAAGGTGTATCAATCCCGTTATTTTCTTGTAAGCCAGTCCATTTTATCTCTCTCTTCGAATTGTTATAAAACGTCTGAGTTACGCGGTCACCATTAATTAACTCTAACGTTAATTCAACCTGCTTAGCAGACTCACTTATTCCTGCTGCAAATAATAATCCTGGGTGCCTGTAAAAATAAATGGATTCTCTTTTTATACTGCTGGAATTAACAAAAGGAGAAAATGGTTTAATAAGTTTTTTCGCCTCAGCGACACTTTTGCTATCAAATGCTAAGATTTTTGCACCTAATAGATGTTTGTTTTTTTCATCAATGCTGGTGATGTATATGTCCTCATCAAAATA
>Ga0105355_10004236_pt1 | contig 12338 bp, 13 predicted proteins | sample GOMGulsemesocosm_2_FD_83508 | JGI IMG/M metagenome (GOLD analysis project Ga0105355, IMG submission 83508) | Methane-oxidizing microbial communities from mesocosms in the Gulf of Mexico - GOM9C Gulf of Mexico | ecosystem: Environmental > Aquatic > Marine > Cold seeps | place: Gulf of Mexico... | reverse complement strand
TAGTAAACGCGTGGCTCGCGTGGAAACCGGGTAGGTTGCTTGAGCCGTTAAGCGATTAACGGCCTAGACGAATGATTGTTCACGACAAAACCCGGCTTATCGACCAACTCTCACCTCATTTTTTGTATTTAAATACAATCGTTTAGTGGCACTTCTTAATGAGGTGTCCATAAATGATCCACAAACTGTTACACACACAATCTAGTCAAGTATTCCAAAATTTACCTCCATATCTTGAATTGCGTGGTAATACCTATTACTTTCGTTATCGACTTCCAACATCAATTGTTCGCTTAATAAAGAAGAATGAACTCCGTTTTAGTTTACGCACCGATAGCTTCAGAGATGCTTATTCTCGACTTCATACATTTACTCCAATAATCAATCAACTTCGTCGTAAAAGCTTTAATAGGGCGTTTACTGATGCTGACAAATTAATAATATCTGGTTTGTTTAATCAGCTATCTGATGCGCGTTTTCAAGATTGGGTTATTCAGCCAGTTGACGCTGGTGGTGATATCGATGTGGCCAGCCGACTGATTGAACAATCTAAAACTCCAATTATAGAAGAGGGTCTTAAATTTTCACTCGCCTATAATAAATTTATTGAACATAAACGCCTCGAGTTAAACCTTTCAGTAAAGATAGAAGAGGGATACATACGTAATCGTGATATATTTTTACAAGCTTGTGGTGATAAAGCTGTTGAATCATTATCACGTAGCGATGTTAAGGCTTACTTGAAACAAGTTGCAGGACTTCCTAGACGCAATAAAAAACCATATAACAGAATGACGTTAGCTCAAATATTTCAACTCGATAATGTGCCAATAATTGATAGGGTTGCAGCAAAAGCACCTAAAGAGCACCTAAAATGGCTACAAGGGATTTACTGTTTCTTGATCAATGAGCTTGATATGAAACTAGACAATCCAACTAAAGATATAAAGCTTAACGTTAAATCAAAAAGCTATGGTTCATTCAAAGATCATGAGGTAAAAAAACTAATCGCAGCATCTAAAGGAGCAGAATGGCAGTATTGGTTACCAAGGCTGGCGTTCTACACAGGTGCAAGGCGTGGTGAGTTGGTTCAATTGCAAAAGAACAATATAAAATATAGCCCCGATATTCAACGTCATTACTTGCAGATCACTGACGAAGGCGGCAAGTTGCTAAAATCAGAAAGTGCATTAAGAATTGTGCCAATACATTCAACGCTTATTACCGATGGTTTTCTAGATTTTGTTGATTCAATTGCCGATATGAATGCTTACCTGTTTGGTGATGTCGTGACTATCACAAAACATATTTCTAAGTGGTTTAATACTAAGCTTATGCTGGAGCAAGAAATTAGTTCGGTTGACGATACAGGACACCGTCGCGTGCTTCATTCAACTAGACATACATTCATAACAAAGGCACTTGAAGGCAATATTCAAGCCCAATTAGTGCAAGAAGTAGTTGGGCATGAGAAAAGCTCAACGCTTGGTATAACTGCTCGATACACACATCGCTTTGCATTAAAAGAGTTATGTAAGGTCGTTGACGCGGTAAAATATTAATCTGAATATATTATATTTAAAACCCAGTCCGATTAGCAATCGGACTGGGTAGTTTTATTGATATGATGATAAAACACCATCTAAATATCCTTGGGAGAATGCAGCTTGCACACTCTTATGTCTAACCGTACCTGCTTGGCTATTTGGTAATGTAGCATAGTCTATATTTAGTGTTTGGGTTTTAGATAATCCTAGAGAATAACCGTGATCATAAGCGCAACCTGCACATTTATGGCGACCATTAAATTTACTTTGATCGTGTGGAAGACGGCTAAAGTCAGGATCATAACGGTGTTGTTGCTGACAAGTCATAATTAAGTCCTTTCTAATTATATTGATGATTTAGATAACAATACAATATCAACTTAAATTTGTTGATACAATTAATTATAATGATATAGATCAATAGGCTATTAGTTTTTTAATGCAAGTTAATTTTTAACTGTTGTCATTTTCAGCCTGTTATTGACAGCCTGCTCAATAAATTTAAAAGCAAGATTTTTATCATACCCAAGTCCTTCTAAGGTTTTTCTTACATTAACAATTAATAGATCTATTAAATGATCGTCTGATCGTTCACGTTCTATGAGACGATTAAAGTATTTACTTTGTGAGTCTTGTGATTTCGCGTGGTTGATATTCTCATCCGAAATTCGTATTGAGTATTTTTTATTCATGGTCATGTGCCTATTATAAATTTGTAATTACTAATATTTATGATGCCCTACATTGGCGGGCAGCTGAGATATTTAAGTCCTAAATATCTATATAAGAGCAAGCTAATGACGGGTTGTTGAATTGAAAATATAGGTAAGGAATATGCTCATCTTAATGAGGGAAATAGACAACAAAGATAAAAATACAATAGTAATTACAGCCAGTAATGGTGACCTTATCAAGGTGCATTTACTAACAGAGCGGGGTAATCAAATAAAGGTAGGTATAGACGCTGATAAAAGCGTGGTAATTATGCGGAATGAGCTGATTAATCAATGTTTATAACCGCTTGATACTAATATTAGAAACAAATAACAACATATTGTAAGAGGGAGACCATGAGCGTTTTATTAAATTTTAGAGAGTTTTTAGAGAAAAATATGTGTTCTATTGATGAAAATGAAATAACTGAGAGTAAGAGTGTTACCAAGAATCAAGAAAAATCATCGATGACAAAAGTGATTATGAGAGCCAATCAATTAGCTCGTAGGCAACAAATATTAAAAAAGCAGTTGCACCGCACGACTAGTATTGATGAAAAATTAAAAATTATAGGTGCAATGAATCATGTAAGTTCAACATTAGCTCACATTACAATTGGGTTATTAGTTCGAGATTCAAGTTTAATTTAACGATAGTAGAAGTATTTGAAGTAGAACGTAAGAATATCTAACAGTGCTAACACTATCGTTTACATATCACCTCATAGCTAATTACTCTTTAAACAGTTCACTTTCGGAAACTTGCAAAGCAAGAGCAAGCATTTTAATTTCAATGTCTATAATTTGCCGATTTCGTGATTCTATTTTTGCAAGCGTACTTCGTGATATGTCATGACCAATTAATTGTAATTTTGCAGCTAATTGGTGCTGCGTTAATTTTTGCTCACGCCTAAGTGATCTTATTTTCTTTCCTAAAATATTCATGAAACATTTGCTCCGTTGACAGAGCTATTGATACTAATTAATTTTAGACGTATTATTGCTCCGCTAGTGGAGCAATGTGGATTTATATAAGATCAAGGAATATTAATGGCTATAAAACGAAATACTGTTAGAGGCGCTACTGCAACTTTAACAACTCTAATTATCTCACAACTTTTGTTAGCACCAGTGATGGCATATGAGCTGAAAACAACATTACCTGATGGTGGAACTTACTCATCTGCTGAATGGAATGATTGGTATAGGTTTTCATATAGCTGTCCATACGCAATGAAAAGAGCAAAAAGAACTTGGAATATAGAAGTCTTCTATGAAATGCAGAAGGTCATGCTGAAAGTGCTTGAAAAAGAAAATCAAGCATCCTCTGTGACGATAGCAAATGCGCAAAAAGAAGTTAATGATTGGATTAAGGAAGATGAGGGATGGAGAGATTCCACTAGTTATGTTAAAAAAATGTGCAATGTTAATTTGGAGTCCGCTAAAATTATACTTGAACGAGAGAAAACTAAACTTTTATCTGATGATGATAAAGCTAGTTTGGTTGCTGCGAAAGATGCAGAAGCCAGAAAAGAACAATATGATAATTTACAAAAATCGGTTCGTGGCGGCGCTATTTGTCATTATTTTGCCAAGGCAACTAGTAGCCCAACAAAAAAGATATGGAAAAGCTACTCTGATACATCATCAAAACTCTTACTAGCTTATGGTCAAAAGGTGCAGTTTGATTTAGATCCTGACTCAGTGATGATTGAAAGTGAATCTATAAAAGGTGAAGTTGGTAGTTATCACGGAGCTTATCGTTCACGTTGTGCTAACTGGTTTAGCGCCATGACGAATGAACTAAAGAAATTCAAAGCCAAATTGAAAGTCGTTAAACCTTAGATGTGGCCATTTCTTAATTATACAATATCGGCTTTGTTATTCGGTTGTTGTATTTAACTACTAAGTGTCTAAAACCCCCTATAGTAAAAGTCTGCTAGGGTTTTAGACACTTAGATGATAGTTAACTAAGAATATTATCCATTTTAAGGTAGTTATTATCCTAAATTGATTGATGAATAATCCCTATTCTCCTTCTTAAACATAATATTATCTCCAACAACAGAGGTTGTATCTTCTGGCATGTTTGCTGAAAAGAAAGTAAACATATTCATTGCTTTATCACCTCTTAAGCCTTTCATCTTTTCGACGATCCAGTTAGGATCAATATCATCAATTCTAGTGCCGAACTTTTTACGCAACCTTGATATTGCTCTTTGAATATTTCCTTCTATCCGAATACCGGATTTATTCAGTCTGGGTCTACCATTAATACCTGCTACAAATAGTTTATTAATATTCTCGTCGAGTAGTTGCAATTTAACATCAAGGTTCAATTCTGTTTTCAACCGTTTTTGTAAGTATTCAACATCCGTCTTACTTGGGGCAATAAAGGTGCATTCTTCTACACTATCAATATGGCGCAATGTCCCTCTAAATAAATTTTGCATTAAGTTATTACGGTGGATATAAGTATCAAGTTGCTCAAAAGTCAACCCTGTTATGTCGGCGAGAATTTGTTTACTTGATATATCTAAATCAAGGTTGAACATACAAGCGACTAAGGTGTTAGCTTTTAAATTATTAACCCCCTTGGTTATCGGACTCGTTATAGTGAGGTTGAAATTATCATCCATCTCTTTCTTGAATATGCCTAAACCGATCTGATCCTTATTAAGGTTGAGTAATGCATCATCATTTTTTAGTTTGAATTGATTCACGATTGACTTAACTATTCTCTTAGGCAAGTTTTGGGTGCGTCCAAGTCTCGTCTTACTAAATCTATGATCTGTTATGTAATAAATTGTCTTGAGTCTTTTGTCTAAGTTAATACTTCTACAATCAAGGTGAACATTCTTAAACACAACATCACACCGATTTTTCAGCATAATAACATAGGGGTTATATTCGATCTCATCACCAATAAAATAGACAGCTTTGAATAATTTGAGTATATCCAGATTCAACATATCGAGTTGGGTTATTGTAGTTTTGTTGGATAATTCATCTTTACCTGAAAACGTATAATAAATACAACGGTTCAATTCCTTGACTTTACGAGCATCCTTAATACGCTTGACCATTGCATTTTGATCACCACAATTACCATGTTTATCAAGATAATCGAGTGCTTCTTTATTGATACCTTTAACTTTGTGGGTTGCACCATCTATATCAAACGAAATATATTTTTTGAAGTTTTCAACCTCTTCAATTGTGAAGTGATCAGACAGCTTCTTAGCAGTTGGTAGTGTTGATACATCATCAAAAACAATAGTAGCTTGATTTTTCACTAATTCATCAAGATTGATGATTTCGAGTGCTGCCATCGTCAAGAATATAATTCCACCATTTCTACCTGATTGTAAATCGTTTAACGCATTGCTGAACTGAATTTTAACAGGTGCAGAACTAGAGCCATCTTCATTCTTTTCACTGCTTATTGTTTGTAAGTTAATTAAATGTCTGTCGTATTGGACTTTTGAGATCTTATTGTTAATTTGCAGCTCATTTAAGTATTTACTAGCTTCATCATAACGGCTGTCTTTAACCGTGGCATTAAATGCTTTAAGATCTGAGCAAATGTATAATGTGATTTGTCCTGTAATCATAGTGTCAACACTCTGACGAACCATTTTATAAGACTTACCAGAACCGGGGAGTCCAGTGAAAATAGTTGCATCTATATCACTTAAACTCGACAGTTTCACAGCTTTATCAGCTACAGTTTTACTTGAGTTTTTAACACGTTTATTTATACGTTCATCACTGTGAGTTAATTTAGAAACCTTCTCATTAACATTAGTAATTAAGACATCAAGTTTTTTGATCTTATCAATATAATAATCATTCTGGATCTTACCGCCGAGATCATGTGCATTAGTTTGTTTCATTGCTGAAGCAACCTGCTTTACAGGGTCAAAAATCATTTTAGATGAATGTCTTTTAAACAAGAGCACATATTGATTAACGGTGAATGTGTCCATTCCCATATTATACAATTTACAAGCAAGTCTGAATGATGAACCATTACCGCCTCTTTTAGTTGACACTTGAGTTTCAGTTAAAGCAGTATTAGCCCAGCCTTTAATTATGTCTTTATAGCTATCATTAAAATCATTAAAATAAGTATAATCGCCAGCAGCTTTTGCTTGTTTAAGAATATTATTTTTTTTATTAATTAACTTCTGTTCTTCTTTGTGTAGTTCACTAACAGCTTCAATTGCAGGTTGCATCTCTACAACTTTAAAATTTCTAAAAACGTTAATTTTAGAATCATGCCCTCCCGTGACGAAACATTTTGAGTTTGGGTTAGTTGGCATATCATCATAATAATGTTCTAGCTGTAGGGACTTTAGAATATTCTTAATAGTGAACCTAGTCAGGTTTTTGAACATACTTCTATTAGCGTATGTATCAGCAAGATCTGTATACCAAAAGCATTTAATTCCTCCGTTAGGACTTTTGAACAAAAAGAATGGCTTTGTAGAAACTAATTTAATCCATATATCATCAAATTTTTCAGCTGGAATGTTATCTAAGTCAGCATGAATTAAACCACTAATTGACCATCGATTGTGATCCCATATACCATTTTTATCTCGTAGTTTACGTTTACCAACATAATACGCATGTGGTAAAAAACTTGGGAAAAAGTCATCTTTACTAATACTACTTTGGGATTTTTCTTTAGCTTGAATATATTTTGACTGGTAGTGCGCGTATTTATTACCTTTTAGTTCAAGTAATAATGTCATTAAAGACTTTGAACTTACATTGTAATTATCATCAATTGTAGAAAACGCGATTTTAATTGATTCTAATTTTGGGATTATCTCCTTTGTGTTTGACATATTGCCACCTGTATTTTTATTGGTGACTACTAAATAAATATTGATTTCTGGCTGAAATTTTTCAACCCTAAATATTGTTAGATTGTTATTTTAGTAGCGTTCCTTATTGTTATTAAAAATGAATTGATGTTCTCGATAAGCATCATTCAAAGTGATTTATAAAGCCTCTTAATTGAGGTTTTTTCATATTTAAATTTGAGTTATTGTCGTTGCCTTATTCAGCGTAAACATATTTTTGCAAAGCTGCATAAATTCCAGACCGCGATATATTAAACTCTTGCATCATTTCATCGATCGATAATTTCTCGTCATGCATCTTTGCTAATTTAATGCGGTTTACCGATCGAACGAAAGGGCGAATCTTTCTATTTTTAATCATTATTTTTCCTCTATTGTTAATGTAATTACCTCTTATCAATATTTAGCCACAGGATATTCGAGTTAATCTAGTTATAAAAATTAAGCGACAAAAAACCCGCAGATGGCTTATTAATTTAAGCTCAAGTGCAGGCAATAAAATATTCTATGTAATGGTCAGTCATTTGGACGACCACATTGATTACTACAATCAACTAAGAACCTCATACTTTTTGGTATGGTTCTATAATACGAATTAAGTCTATTTACTTGATTCGTTGAGGATAATACATCGATTCTATAATTTTGTCAAATGATGGGCACTTTGTTCTATTAAAAGCAAGATATTTTTTATTATTGTTACTTATTTTCTATCTTTTAAGCATGCTCAATCAATAGCACTCTAAAACTCTACATTAAATGGATTGACTGACTTATAATGTAGGTTTATCGTAAGGGTCTATTAAGATAGAGTTTGAAACGATGACAGATTACATTTACAGCCGCATATCAAGCAATGACCAACTCATAGACCATCAAACAAAAGACTTACTGGATAGTTACCCTAACGCAATCGTGCTTGAAGAAAAAGCTTCAGGTAAAAACATAACTGACCGCCCCAAATTAAAGAAGCTGCTAAATGTTGTTAAATCAGGTGACCGCATAATCATCCGTGAATTATCTAGGTTAGGTCGTAATACGAAAGACGTGCTCAATATGTTTGAGGAGCTAGAAGAGAAGGGGGTTTCAGTATTGGTCAAGGATTTACAAATTGATAGCACCAGTGCGACGGGTAAAATGGTATTGACCATCATGGCTGCTGTTTCAACTATGGAACGGGATATTATGAGAGAGAGGCAAAAGGTGGGAATTGCTCATGCTCAAAGCTTAAATAAATACAAGGGGCGACCAGTTAATCCTGATACCGCTAAAAAGTGCAAAGAAGCCATAAGTTATTTTTCTAAAATGAGTAAAGAAAAAGCAGCAAAAGCTGCTGGTGTAGGTGTTGCTACACTATATAAATATATTAAAAAACACGGTCTTTGAATGTTCTTTTATAATCAACCTATTGATAGTTCTATTCCCACTTTTATAGAAGATAATAATTAAATAAAAATATTAATTATTATCTTTTAAGTTTGTTTGCTTGGGTAATTGATGATGAGCTATAGATAGGTTAAAATCTTTATGCTCTTTAGTGTTGGACGTATTCGTCTAGTCGGGTGATTAGCCAGACTCTAACTTATTGAACGGGATTGGTTGCGAACTAATCACAACCTAAACTCGTTCCTCCTTTAGGCTGCGATCATTTCGCTTTCTTAAGTAAAGGGTTAAGCCCAAGAAAAGTTTCTTGGGCTTTTTTAAGGAATAAAATGAATGTTATAAAACAGTTGGCTAACTCTTTAGGTAAGAATGAATTAGAAGTCAAACTGTATTTAATTGACGCGCCTAAAAAGTATAGAATTTATACAATCCCTAAAAGAAAGCTCGGTCACAGAGTTATTGCGCAGCCAACCAAACAACTCAAAATATATCAAAAATCTTTTATTAAAATTTTTAATTTCCCTGATCACCATAGCGCTATGGCTTATAAAAGTAATATAGGTATTAAAGAAAATGCTAAAGCTCATAGTTTACGACCTTATTTACTTAAAATGGATTTAGAAAATTTTTTTAATTCAATAACTAATGAGCTATTTTGGGACTCATGGAAAAAATTATGGCCCATGCCAAACTCAACTGAAAAATTATGGCTCGAAAGGCTTATCTTTTGGAATCCGAGTAAAAAACCTAAAGGTAAATTAGTATTGAGCGTCGGGGCGCCGAGTTCTCCAGCTATTTCAAATTTTTGTTTATTTCTGTTTGATGAAATGCTATCGAAAGAGTGTAATAAATTAGATATAGTTTATACACGTTATGCAGATGATTTAACGTTTTCAACTTTTCATAAGAATGTGTTGTTTTCCATCCCGTCTATCATTCAATTATTGTTAACCCAATGCTTCGGACGTAAGCTTACAATAAATCATGGAAAAACGGTTTTTTCATCAAAAGCTCATAATAGACACGTGACAGGAATAACTATCAATAATGAAGGTTATATTTCATTAGGGCGTGAAAGAAAAAGATATATCAAGCACCTTGTTAATCAATTTAAATATAATAAATTAGATAAAGATGCTATTAAGCATCTTCAAGGTTTATTGTCTTTTGCAAATCACATCGAAATCACCTTTATTGAATCCTTAGAGAAAAAGTATTCTGACTCTCTAATAACAAAAATTAGGAAGATGAGTTATGAATAAAATAAGAAAACAACTCAATTATCGAGAAACACTTGCCAAAAAAGGTGATGTGGCGGCTATGTTTCAGCTTTATGAAGACTATTCAGATATTAAAGAACTAGAGAAAGCTCAAATTTATTTAAGTAAATGTAATATGTTTATAGAAGATAATGATGAACATGGAATGCAAAAAAACAAATTGCAACTAAAGACTTTGAATCTAATAAACTTTCGTAAATTTGAAAAGCTTGATATAAAGTTTAATGACAAAATGACGGTTATAATTGGTGATAACGGAGCTGGAAAAACGTCCATTTTAGATTCGATAGCCAAAACGTTAAGTTGGTTAAACGATGGAATAGTGAAGGAAGGAGATAATGGTAAACGTATAACATATTCAGATATAAATAACTCTAGTGATCACTACGCTAACATTAATGCTGTATTTTCATATGGTAAAAACAGTAATTTTTCGTCTAACCTATCTCGTTCTATTCAAGGGGCTAAAGAGAAAAAAGATAGCTATGTTATTGAATTAAAATCGTTAGCTAACTTATGGCGGGTGGTTAATGCTGAGTGTGAAATTAATTTACCTATTTTTGCATTCTATTCGGTAGAGCGTTCACACTCAAAGGTTATAGGGAAACTCCCTTTTTTAAAAAATATAAACAACAAACGAATGTCTCGCTTTGATGCTTACTTAAACGCATTAGATGGTGCTGGTAGATTCGATCATTTCTGCGAATGGTTTATTGCTCTAAGTAAGAAAACTGAAAGTGAGAACCTGAACAATATAAAAGACTTAACAGAGCAAATTGATAGCTTAGAGTCTGCAATCCCAAATGAAGAATCATCACTATGGCCTATTCTATTTGATTTGCAGGAGAAACTGAGAGAAGCTAAAGCCAATCAATCATTAAATAATAATCTAACAAAGACTAATAGCAAACGGCAACTAGAGGTCGTAGTAGGAGCTATCACTGATGTTATTCATGATATTGAAGATATTTTTGTTGATGTGACTTCTGGATTTGATGAAATTATTGTAAGACAAAATGATAAGCGGATAAAGTTAGTTCAACTTTCAGATGGCCAACGGATTTTTGTTGGGCTAATTGCCGATTTAGCGCGCCGTATGACACTTTTAAATCCATATTTAGAAAACCCGCTTACAGGGCAGGGCATTGTATTAATTGATGAGATAGAGCTCCATTTACATCCTAAATTACAACAAGAAATTATTGTATCTTTACAAGATAAATTTCCAAATGTTCAATTTATAATAACTACTCATAGTCCACACGTTCTCTCAACTGTGGATAGTAAATGCATTCGTCGCTTAGTCGAAGATGATGAAGACAACCCAAGGATTGAATCTCCAGAATTACAAACAAAAGGAGTAATGAGCTCTGATATTTTAGAGCAGATTATGGGTACGACTTCTGTTCCAAATATCGTAGAAGCCAAATGGTTATCAGACCTAATTTGGTATATTGAGCAAAATAAGTATGATGAAGTTGATGCCAAAGAGTTATTTAATAAAGTAAAAAAGCATTTTGGCCTCAAACATCCAGAAATTATTAGATGTGAAAATCAAATAAGACTGCAAAAAATGAAACTTAAAGTCCAAGATAGAATAAAGAATCGTTAATAATGAAACTATTAACTCGATCAATAAAGCCGACTTGTTTAAATAAATTTAAACATGGAGTAGATAACTGGGGAGATGTAGGGCATACCGATAAGCAGGAAATATGGAGCCAGCTTGAAACTATGCAAGGAGAATTTTGTTCATACTGTGAATGTTTATTAAAGAAAAGACATATTGAGCATTTTGTTGATAAGGGGAGAACCCCCATAAAAACGTTTGATTGGAATAACTTGTTTGGTTCCTGTGATAACCGTAGTCGATGTGGGCATTATAAAGACAGCAATAAAGTTAATAGTTATGATTCTATCAATATAATTAAGCCAGATAGTGATAATGCGAGTGATTACTTAGTTTTTATTACAGATGGTTCTGTAAGATCCCGTATAGGGCTGATTCCTATAAAAAAATTTAAAGCATCTGAAACTATTAGAGTTTTTAATTTAAACCTTGATACTTCTCTTGTAAATAGTAGAAAGGTTGCTATTCGCTATATCAAACCTAATATAGAAGCTTTATATGAAATGAGCGATGATCTTAGCATCGAGGAATTTACAGAATTTCTTAATGAGGAGCTAACAAGTTTAAAAGGTAGTGAATATCAGACTGCATTAGAACATGCATGGCGTTTTAAACTTGATTTTTAAATTTCACCTTACTATCTATTTTATAGCAACTCCTCAAAGTGTCCCAAAAATGATCCACAAACTGTTCCACAAACAAGCTAATTACATATATAATACGTTTTAATAATTCTATGATTTAGTGCCACTAAATTATCGTGTAGTATGCTGAATATAAAGTGTTTTTAGGTTGCTTGAGCCGTTAAGCGATTAACGGCCTAGACGAATGATTGTTCACGACAAAACCCGGCTTATCGACCAACTCTCACCTCATTTTTATCTTTTGACTCTTTAAGAAAAAGTCGAAAG
>Ga0105355_10004235_pt1 | contig 12338 bp, 12 predicted proteins | sample GOMGulsemesocosm_2_FD_83508 | JGI IMG/M metagenome (GOLD analysis project Ga0105355, IMG submission 83508) | Methane-oxidizing microbial communities from mesocosms in the Gulf of Mexico - GOM9C Gulf of Mexico | ecosystem: Environmental > Aquatic > Marine > Cold seeps | place: Gulf of Mexico... | reverse complement strand
CTATCTTCTGTTAGAGGGCTTCCTAATTGACTACTTTCGCCTCCTGCTTTGATAGAACTTATAAATATAAACCGTTTCACCCCTCCATTTGCAGCCTGCTTTGCCAAATTTAACGTAGCACGAGTATTCACCTCTCTAAACTCATCAAGTGGATTGGATGCAGTATCATTCATTACATGAACTCGTGCTGCACTATGTATAATCACGTCAACCTTGCGTAAGTCCCCCCAATCATTAACTGAATTTAATGTATCGATATAAATAGGCTTAAAACAGCTAAAACATGATAACTTAGCCCTTAAAACTGGAGTAACCTCATGTTCGAGTAATACCAGTTTTTGGATTAGTTCTTTCCCTAAAAAGCCACTCGCACCTGTAACCATTACTTTAAGATTAGTATTCATAGTTAAAGCACACCTTTAAATCGTAAAATTATGAAGTCGTACAGACTAAAGAAAAAAAACAAAGGGTAATATATAAGCCTAGATCTAGTATGCGGTTCCTTATAAAACCTATAAGGCATACGAAGTTTGAGTTTATTAACCCAAGTAGGGTAATATTTTTTTGAGTGTTGAAATTGGTGAAAGAAACCACCACATGTTATCGTGATTTTTATATTAGTGCATACAACATTTACCTCAGAAATAAACTCTTCCTGTAAAGGGCAGCCCATACCACAAATAACAACATCAGCCCCCGTTGTTGCGATATCGGTCAGCACCGATTGTTTTTTATTATCATCTTTTAAGTAACCATCTGAGATGCCACAAATTTTAATTCCAATATATTCTTTACTTATAAACTCACGAAAATTTCTTATTTCGTCAGCTTTCGCACCCACAAGATAAACTTTGAGGTTGTTTTGAACACAATAAGTAAAAAATGGACCCGCTAGGCTAGTAAAATCAAAACTAAATCGTTTAATAAATTTACCACTGAATATTGAAAACACAAGACATGAAAATATACCATCAGAAAGGTAGGTGTCGATTCCTTTACAATCCCCCCGCCTAGACTTAACATAATTTACAGGGTTTATAAAAGAAATAGCATTATAGTTATCAAATAAATAACTAACCATGTTTTGGTTCGTTAGTTTGTAACTTTGTAAGTTTGTAAGTTTTTTTAAAAACATGTTTTATCTTCTAATTGCAGGGACAGGGTGAAGTAAGGATTAAATTCAAATAAGAACTACGTAAATAAAAACATATCAGGTACCCTCAATACGTTAATTTGATGTATTACTGTGTTTGAAAACGGTTTTTGAATTTAAAAGCCCTATGACAATAAAAATCCAATTAATCATAAGTACTGGCACAAGGAAAGCATTATGAAGAGAAATCATCAAGTAGGTTAAAAATGAATAAGCTGTAATTTGGATGTTAACATTTCGACAAAAAAGTAATATTATTATCATATAAATCCCTCCGCCCACAATTGAGTAATCGTAATAATTTTTCAAAAAATCAAAATGAGGTATGTAGCCTAAATTATTTTCAGCTGCACCTGGTCCAAAACCACCCAAAAAGTTAGATTCAACTATTTGATTAAACAACAAAGAATACCAATTTATCCGAGTAGCCAATGAACCGCCTTCAACATCATCTACACTTAGTATCCTATTTGTCATTACCGATTGTTCAATAAAGATTGAAATTATATCCATATAGAGATATATCAATATACCGCTACAAATAAACGATACGCAAAGGGCTATTAATACATATTTTTTACCAGCTCCTGCCACTCCTTTTAGAACAAAAGCCAATAACACTATAATGAGCGCGCTTCTTGTACCAGTCAAAAAAATGAGGGCAATAGAGGTAACAATCAAAATAAACACCATAAAAAAAGAAAAGTACTCTCGACCTTTTAATATCAAATAACCAGCTAACAACGCTGTGATATTTCCACTTAATGTAGGCGCACCATAAACCCCTTCAAAACGGCCGGTTATAGGATGAAAAAAAACCAACAAGATGGCCAAAATAGGAAAAACTAGGAGGTTAATAATAAAATAAACTTTAAAAAAACTTAAAAAAAATATTTTTTGTCCTGGATGAAAACTTATGACAATAAAAGCAAAAAAAACAATAAAATAGGTACTAATATATATCAAATCTCTTACTAACTTTAGCGTGTTAAGGGCAACAATATTTGATAATAAAGCTGAAAAAATAAATATTACTATGCAAATTGATAGAACTAGAAAAGCAGGTCGTGATAATAGGCGTATAGCATTATTAACCTGTATTAATATAAACCCCACAAAGATAATTAAGAGTAATGTAGCTATATATATATTTAATGAACCAGACTTATTTAATATACCTGTACCATAAAGAAATCCGTCAAAAGTTAATAAAATACTTAATAAAACACCTGTAAATACACCTAGAGTACTCATCTTATTAACTAACAATAAAAACCTCACCTATTATATATATTGTATAATGCTAACTATCAGATAACAGTTAGCTTTCTAATTCGGATAGTTTAACCGTTTTAATATTTAATTTATTGAAAATTGACTGCAACCCTGCTGTAGGTTTGTTTAATTTCACCTCTATATTTACTAAGCATATTCCCTTCATTGCGGCTAAATTCAACAATGTAGAACTGTAACACCCAATAACTCTAATTCTTTTATACTCCTTAAGTTGGTGTAAAATAATGTCTTCCGAAATTTTCTCATTAAATTCGACTCTCACATTGCAGTTTTCTTCAATTCCCTTTAGATCCGTCCTTCGTGGATGAGGGAGATAAAGATTTACTCCAAAGAATTCAACGATCATTTTATCTAGCTGATCTTCTTCAAACTGGGTAAGTTCACTATCGAAACCAAACGCATTCCCTAAATAAACTGAAAGTTCATCTTTTTTATTTTCTGATCTACCCTCAGTTGTTTTATTTTCATCAAATAAATCTATCTTTATTTTTGGTACCCCAAACTTATCATAAACATTCTCCTCATCGTATATTGTATAATGCGTTAACACATTGCCTGCACAGTTTTTATATAAATATTTGGGAGAAATAATATTAAAAAACATTGTTGATATGTTATTTTCACGATATTCATAAAGATAACCATCTCCCGAAATATTTCCGCTCCCGTCATCAAAAGTATAAAATTTAGTAATTGAAAGGTACCAAGCTATTATTCGGGAGTAAAAATGCTTTTGATTGCCAACAAAAATGGCGTCAAACTCATAAGCTTGATTCAACTCTTTTATCCACTTAATCAATTTATAACTGTCATTTAATATTGCATGTTTTAATACTATATATGAAGATCCCTTACTGCCTTTCATCAGCCTATGATAATAATGCCTATGTTTAGAGTTATTTGTAAAACAAAGATATAAAAGATAATATTTTTTTATAAAACCAAGTGCAATTAACTTTTCAACGATTAAAACATGCAGAGGGGTATAACAAATAATAAGTTTCATAGTGATTTTTGACCAAACCATGGCATAGGGTGATATTTATTAGCAAAATAGAATACTAACAAACTTGAAATTGCGTATGAAAAAATAGTGGCGTAAGCTGCACCTAACATTCCATAAATAGGTATTAAATATATATTCAGACAAATATTTAATAAAGCAGAAAATGGTGTAATAAACATAAGCATTTTGGTTTTTTTTAAATGAACTAAATAAGGAAAGAACATTTGATAAATACCAAAAAAAACATATCCTATGCAAACGGGTAATATAATTTCAGTTGCACCGTGATAGTTGCTTTTGATAAAGAAAGGAAGGATTTCAGCCATAATAACCCCATAAATTAAGGCAAATAAACATAACCCAATAATATAGCAATAAGTGGCTTTAACAATTTCTTGCTTCTGTGTTGCATTATTAACCGCCATTTTTTTAAAAAACCAAGGTTGCCATGCTTTTAAAAATGCATCTGTAAATAACATAATAACCATTCCAAATTGGTAACCTACAGAATAAATCCCTACGGCATCAGAACCTATCATTTTTTCAATAAGAATCAAATCAGCAGATGTCAGGGCGACAGATGCTATGGCGTGGGGAATTAATGGTCCAGATATTAATATTGTTTGCTTAACGTCACTTTTATTCCATGGCTGAGAAAGTAGGCCTTTCTGTTTAATTGAAAAAAAACCTAGTAACCCAAAAGCAGCCAGAGGTAAAACTATCCCCAAAATACGCCCCTGCCACCCGAGAATAATCACAACTACAAATAACATACTCAGAAGTAGGTTAATTAGCGCATGACTAATTTCCCAGCCCGCAAAATGAAGAGGCTTTCCCTGGGTTCTCATAAGCGTTAAATTCAGCAAATTCGCCATACTTAACGCTGCAATTAAAGGCATAGCTAAAAGCCAATACTCTTCTAAACCAAAAGTTGGACCATCAAAGGCCAAATATATTATTGAAAGTAAGGTAGAACTGATAAAAACTAGGCAAAGAACAACATATAATGCCTTTAAATATGATGAAAATTCATTTTTTTTTAAACTGAAATAAGTCCTTGGTATATTAATATTTAGCCCTCCGAACAAGGAGAGGTAAAAAGTTATCAAAAGTTGGAATATAACGATAGTTCCATATTCTGCAGGACTTAAATAAAGAGTTAAAATAGGAAGCAATAAAAATGGTGTTAATTTATTGAATAGACTGCTTCCAAGGTAAATTAGAGAATTTTTAAACATCACAAACATCTAACAACCGAGCCAGCAAAACCCCATCTGTAAAATCACTTTGAAATAATCCAATATTTTCCCTAATAATATTTTCAGGAAAATCCCACCACTTAATTCTCAACAAGGTATCTATGGTAGATTTATTAAATCTAAACTTGATTGGGATGGCAGGATTGCCTGCTACAATTTGATATGGCTCCACATCCTTTGTAACAATCGAACCAGCTCCAACAATTGCACCATCAGCTATTTTTATCCCTGGCATAATGACAGCGTGAGCTCCAATCCACACATCATTACCTATTTGTACTAACTTATAACTCCTTGTATCTACACTTACGAAATTCCCAATATCTGGTCGTTTGGTGAAAGAGTGTGTGCTCAGTCTTTTATAATCATGAGCTACAGCATTAATAGTGACATCCCAGGATATAGAACAAAAATCACCAATATTAGCATGGACTATTTTGCTATATCGCCCAATACTAGTATAACGACCTAACGTTGAATGATGAACTTGGCAACAAGCTGAAAACATTGTGGTTTTGTGGCAGTTAACATTTGCAGTATCTAATAAGACCCAATTAAAAACCTTACGGAAAACTTTTTTAATTATTGACATGGCGGATTCCTAATATGGCCTTTATATATAAGGATATTTCAGAGAAATTTGAATTTTTTCGATTGCTTCTGAAGCGTTGATTCATTCTTGCAGCCGAAATAAAGAGCTTTAAAAGGTAGATTAAAGAATCTTTAGAGTCAGTTTGTATTGCCTCACTATATTCCTCTATAACATCATTCCAGTTTTCACATAAAGCAGAGTGCGTAGCACAACAATAGACTATATCAACAAGCATTAATGACCTTTCAGTTGTACATTCAAAGTCAATTAAAGACACTTCATTTTGTTCATTCAATAAAATATTATTCATATGAAAGTCACCATGATACCTTCTACCAGTAGCTTTTTTTCTAAAAAAACCAGCTCTATAAATTATATTTAAAGTAACCAATGGGAGAGTGATATAAAAGACAAACTTTAACAAAGCACGTTCTAAAAGCGAATTATTTGTATTTTTAGGACCACTAAAGAATAGATTTTTAAATTTTCTAAGCAATTCAACAACCAATTGCAAAGTTGTTGGTTTTTCCTGCTCAATATTATGTTCAACAAGAGGTTGGTTAAACATACGAATAACATTACATATAGACTCTGCATGTTTACTAGCTAAGTTGGAATCAATAACATTTGAGCTATAATACTCAAATAATGATAAACCAACAATTTCTGTCAATATTATATAATTATCATTCACCGCTAATAGTGCAGGGATTTCATCATAACATTCAAATAGTTGGTAGTAATTTCGTTCACGTTGAAAAGAATTGATCACGCTTATAGAAGCACCTTCGAACCAAATTTTAACTATTGCTGTACTGTCTTTATAAATAACTCTAAGTACAGCTGTACATTTATGCTCACTCTGATGTAAGACATTCAAAACTGTAAAGTTTTCTGCTATTGAAAATTTATTAATCTGTTCAGATAACATTAGATATCCAGTTCATTTAATAAAAATTCACTTACACTTTTAGGAGTCGCTTTATGTGGAATAACTAATTCGAATATCTCGATATTGTTAAAAGCTTTTAGGTAAGTCTTTTCCATTTCACGTGTTAACTTTGAGTCATCCCAGTAACCGTAATCAAAGGGAGCATTAGCCGAAATTAATTTTAACACTTCCGATAATGGTTTCAATTCACGCCCAGAAGCATTTGCACTTCGTGATACATATTCCGTGAGTTCCATTTTATTTAATGAAAGATCACTTACATTTTGCCTAGACAAATGCAGTCCATACTTTATTTTCACTGATTTATCAGGAATTTCTACTGTTTTAAAAGAACTGGGTTTAGCCTTAATAATAGGGTTTATTCTTAATACACGAGTTAAAAACTCCCACCTTACTTTCTTATAAAATGGTAAAGTGGTTACCGCATGTTTCGCTAATTTATTACCATGCGCAATATCAGAGTTAAAAAGAGAAATAGTTTTATTACAATGGGATGCATTCCCTGTAGAGGAAACAATACCAAAATCTTCCGATAAGTATTCAAAATTATGGTTTTCTAATAAATCTAGAACTGTACTGGTTTTACCACAACCTCCTGTTCCTGAGAGAATTATTGCATCATTATTCCTAGCTAATACTCCAGCATGAATGAACGCTGAATTTTTCTTTAATAAAGCTATAGCAATAATGCTCCATAGAAACGAATAAGTAGTATATTGAGCATTCACAAATTCAGTTCGGGTGGCATATTCGACACTTCTTAAACTATTTAAAACTCTAAATAGCTCCCGCCCCATACTGGCTTTTTTCAGATATAAGTTTATTTCAATTTTATTTTCATTAAATAAATTAGATACATCATAAGTATAAAATGGGTCATGCTCAACATGAAAGGTTTTAGAATTAAAATTCATAGAACCTTTACCTGAAAAGTGAGTGGGAACATAATCAGAGTTTATAGTATCTGAGACTATATTGATCTTGATATCATAATCATCATGCCCCTCACGGATAATAAATTCTGTAGACGTTAACTCAACGTATTTTTCATCTCCTGAAATCAGGATGTTTAAAGGTCCTATTTTTAGGGCTTTTATCATATTAAAATCTCAGCATAACTAAAGGGTATATATTCACTTCAACATTTCCCAAGATAATAGCTCATCATCTTTAATGTCAAAAACTGCAGCTTTTCCTATTAATTCATCCCAATGTATTGGGCTGATACCATGTGCGGGACGCTTTGCGATCAAATCACCTTCAGTAATAATTTTACCTTTAGGTATATTGCCATTAGCAACAATACTTCTGCGTGCATGTAATCTAGCGGCTGATTCCTTTGTCAAATTTTTAGTGCTACCACTTATCATCACACTATATTTTTCGGCCTTATTTACAAACGCACGTAAATCGTCCTTATCCATAGCATGATAATGATCGTTACCAGGCAAAGACTTATCGTGAGTGAAGTGTTTTTCTAACACTGAAGCACCTAACAACATAGCAACTTCTAATGCACTAATGGTTTCATCTGGCGCTACATGGTCAGAATAACCAATAACAAGGTCTGGAAATATTCTTTTTAATGTTGATATCATTCCCAGTTGAGCATTATCTTCTGGTGTTGGGTAATTTAAAACACAGTGAAGCAGGCTAATGTTGGTGGCGCCAGCTGCTTTGGCTGTTTCTAAAGCAAACTCTATTTCAGGTAAAGTAGCAGCCCCCGTTGATATAATTAACGGCTTTCCTGTTGCTGCGCATTTTCTAATCAATGGTACATTTGTAATATCGGCCGATGCGACTTTAAATGCTGGCATTAATGGGTTTAAAAAATCAACGGCATCCAAATCAAATGGCGTTGACATAAAATCAATGCCTACCTTTTTACAATGCTCAGCTAATTCAATATATTCTTCTGGACCAAAACCATCATATTTTTGAAATAGTTTATATTGGCTGTCTGTTGGCTCTTCGGTTTGATCCCAATAAGCAGGGCTATTTTTAGATGCTATTAAACCCGCTTTATAAGATTGAAATTTTGCAGCATGGGCACCACCTTCAGCAGCTTCTTCTATAAGCCTTTTAGCTAATTCTAAACTGCCCTCATGGTTAACGCCTATTTCAGCTATGATATACGGCTGAAGGTTATTGCCGATGGTGAAGTTTCCTATTTTAAAATTAGTTGACATATTATCCTGCTTATTAATTTATTAACGACTTGATTTTAGAGATAACTCGAGATTTACCGTTCTCAAAGTTCAATTCTTTCATTTTTTCTATCATGATGTTCCGTAGCGGTAAGTCCTCAACTACTTTTATAAAGGCATTGAGTATTTCACCTTCATTTAACTCATTTCTATAACCCAAATTTAAAATTCCATTTTCACTAGAAGCAAAGGTATGGGTTGTTTCTCTTATGTTCTGGCAAATAACAATCATAGGCACTTTTAGTGCGGCTAACTCTAATACAGTTCTGCCTGCAGAGGTAATAGCAACATCAGCATTGAGCATATGTTCAGAAATCCGTTTAGTGGAACTTATCAAAGAGTAGTTAATGTCTTTTATAACATTAAGGGCAGCATTTAGACCTTCTGAATATTTATATCCTGGTCCAACAATGATCTCTATTTCTATCTGATTTTCTGAGCAATAATGAGCAATTTCTTTTAATGCGGTTAATGTTAAGTCTCCTTCATCAACACCACCAAAGGTAATAAGTATCTTGCTTACATTTTTATTGCTTTTTACCGCGGCTTTGTTTATATATAAAAACTCATCTCTTAAACAAAAATATTTAGCTCCTACCAACATATTTGAATTAGGTATTTGATGTGGATACAGGGCATTAATAACTATATCAGCAAGTTTATGCCCAGGGCCAAGATCTTCAAAGTTTATCACCGATAACTTTTCATTTTTCAACCTCATCATATAACTTTCGTCGGTATCGAGAATGTCGTTAATAACCAATGAAGGTTTCTGATCTATAACGGCATTAGCAAGCTCTCCGTTAGCGCATACTTGCACCGTATAATTATTTGACTTTATATAATCGATTGCTAAATCTGAACTTTCTTCACAGATAAAAAGTAAGTCATATTGGACTAACTCATGTGCAAGCATTATGGTTCTAAATGCGTGCCCCAGACCAACTGTGGCATAACCAACAACAGTAAAAACAATTAATTTACGAGAGAGCATTGCTTCACATAAATAAAGATCTGCAAAAGTATCAATATCAAAGCTTACATTTTGTGGGACTTCATGCAGTTCTACATGATTACCAATCCTACTACCTGATAACAACTGCTCTCGACTACAAGCGATAACAGCACCTGTTTCTTTGAATTGTTGTGGTAAACTTTGTCGGTTTACCCTTTCCTTATACAAAGGAAAAGCCTTATTATTTTCTTTCCCCCAACATAAATGCCGATCATCAACAACAGTTTGAGCTGTATCACAATGAGTTTCTTGTAATAATAGAAAAACAGCGTCAATATCTTCAGAACGAATCAATGGTGAAGTAGGTTGAACAGTCGCAATATTTTTATATTCAACATTAAATTTTTGCTCGCAAACTTCAAACGCATGCTGAATAACAGGATCTAGAGTAATTGAATCATCGGCTAGATGAGCTGGCCTCATAATTACATAGGCACCGAATCTTTCGGCTAATAAAGCAATTTCATCATCATCGGTGGTTACCACAACCGTATCTACTAGATCTGATTGTAAAGCAGCTTTTATACTGTAGCTTATAAGCGGAAATCCACCTAAAGGTCTCAAATTTTTACGGGGTATGCCCTTAGAACCGCCCCTAGCAGGAATAATTACAATATTTTTTTCTGAAGTTTTCATTTCCTAATTAGTTCCATTTTTATATTAAGATAACACTTAACCTTTACCCCTTTAATAATTACACATAGGGATAATTTATACTTCATGCAAGTCTCGGATACCCGATTAATCACCTCTGAAATTACTAGATAAGTGTTATTTATCTGATTTATATTCGTAGTTGTAGTAACCGTAAGCGTTACTGGATTTTTTAATAACTCCGTTGAATACTACACCTTGTACATCAATATGCCTTGATAATTTGGTGATTACGTTTGAATAATAGTGTCATCGTTAAGCGTTCAAGTTCAACAAGCACTCATTTCGCCACTATTACTAACATGTTCTTGACGCATTCGCTCTTTAATAAATGCATGAATGGCCTTGCAAACGACAGCCTCACCTCTAGCTTTTTATTAAACCAATAATCTGCCAGATTATCTAGGATCTTGAATAAACTTTCCCCATAGTTTTGCTAAAAAAGCCTCATCCAACAAACCGACAATATAATAGCCTTAAATAAACCAACCTCTTTGATTGAATAGAAAACAACTATCAAAATCTCCTTCCCTGGCAGCCACCATATCTGCATCATGTTCAATTCCAGCGAGTGAGGTAGCAGCACGATTTTCAACTAATAAAGGAGTTGGGATACCATTTAGAATGGTTACCATCTGGTTAATGGTTAATTTTTGCCTGAATTTGCGGTAAAAATATCATTGATGCGATTAGCAAACCAAGAAGCCCCCCTATACCACCATCAAGTAGAGTTGCTCTGGTGTGGACTTTACGGGCATTAGGGGTGTCAACTAAGCCAAGCTTAATAGCAATGGGCTTAGAACAACGGATACAGATATATGATGTCAAAAATGTAAAAAATAGCGGTGCAAGATATTCCATAACTAATTCTTTGCACGTAAAAAAATTACGCCATATTTTATAATTTATTTTTTAGAAAAATATCTAATTAGTACGAACATAACAGCAAGCATGCCGCCTAGAAACACCCCTAACACACAAATAAGCGCACGTTTAGGTCCATCTTTAAGCTCTGGCACCAAAGCCGGATCAATAGTTGTAAAAGCATACTGCTCACGAACTTCAGCAAACATAATGGTTTTTGTTTGTTCTTCTATAATTTGATAAAGCACATTTTGTAATTCATTGAGTTTGGTTTTTCCCAATTGTTGCTCTAAATAGGCAATGCTTTTGTGAGCCTCGTTTAAATCACGGGTTTTCATTTCTAAATTTATTGCATCAATCAACCAATCAACCCACTGTTTCGCAATTTCTGGTGAGTAATGCTTCACAGAAATAGTCACCATTGAACTGGTTTTGTCTTGGCTGGCACTGACTATGTCTTGAAATTCTTTATAGGCCTCTTGCGCTGAAGGTTTGGATTTAAAAGGTGATTTGACTTCACGTGTCCACTTTTTGCTAGCTACATCGTAAACATCAGCATCAAGAATCAATTCGTTGGTGCTGCGATTCCAACCTTTAGTGGCCATTAACGGCACTAACAATTGATGTTGCTCGATGAAGTTTGCAACGAACACTCGCGATTTCATTATCTCTAGCGCCAGTGCTGTTTTGTCGATGCCACCACCGCCACCAAGATTAATGCCGGCAAGGCTTGCTAATCCGCCAAGTTGTGAGGCCATGCCGCCAAGGCCGCCACTTTCTTGTGCAGCGGGAGCCAAGAGCGCTTCAGACTTATATATATTAGGTAGGGATAGGGCATAAGTCACCGACGCAATAGTAAACACAGTGGTAACGGCTATAACAAGCCACTTGCCCGCCCAGATAGCGCGCCATAGCTCTGCCAGGTCGATTTCGTCGTCTTGCTGTTGGGCTTGGATGTTTTGTTGGTTCAATGCGAGTTGCTGCAATAATTGTGCGGTGTTGAACGTTGCATCTGATGTGGTTTTATTATCGTTCATGGCTACAACCCCTTCACAGCAGCAACAGCAACCGCAGCATTATAGATAATTCCAGTAACTTGCGACCATAATGTTAGATTGTCTTTATATTCAGTATCTAATGGCACAACAATTGTATCTCCGGCTTTAATCTGTTGATTACCATTAAACCAATAGCTTGATTCTGGGATCATCACTGAACCATTCGCTCTAATAATATAGATTCGCTCATCATCCGCGCGATGTTTTATGCCGCCGGCCAATTTGAGATATTCTTCTATATCAAGCCCTTCATTATAAAAATGTGTAGAGGCGTGTTGCACT
>Ga0105355_10004234_pt1 | contig 12340 bp, 11 predicted proteins | sample GOMGulsemesocosm_2_FD_83508 | JGI IMG/M metagenome (GOLD analysis project Ga0105355, IMG submission 83508) | Methane-oxidizing microbial communities from mesocosms in the Gulf of Mexico - GOM9C Gulf of Mexico | ecosystem: Environmental > Aquatic > Marine > Cold seeps | place: Gulf of Mexico... | reverse complement strand
CGGAAGCATAAAGTAGATTCTGCAAAAGCTGGCCAGTGGTGACCTGCTCCGCAAATATTGCAACTTCAGACATAAAAACAACCCATATAATTATTAGTAATATTTACTCGTTCTGGAAACATGCTGTACATGGTTTCCCCTCCATAACAGCAGCTTGGGAATTTATGCGTTAGTGGCAAGCAAATCTATTACCGTGAGGGGTTACCCCTAAAGTGGTAGAGAGCAGGAAATAATGGGAGTTATAAGCCATTACCTTAGAAATACCAAATTGTTATAAGGCCTTACCGTAGAAATATATAATTCGAAGCTAAGAAGCTGTCTTGTCGATGGATAAGGCCACTGAAGAATCTAAAAGGTGCTTGAATAGGCACGAGAAATGTTTACGGCGGACGACCTTGCTTGTGAAATTTTTCGTAGCAAAATCGGTATAGCTAACAGAAAAATCGGCAACATTTACTTTGCATCAAAATACAAAAACCCTTTCTTCTTACAAAGAAAAGGCTTTTCCCTAACTTAATTTATGAATTTTTCATGGCATCTTGCTCGACATTCTTTCCAATCCATCGGTACATATAAAATGCCATGCAAATAATAAAAGCGACCACACCAAACGATAAGATACCAATCCAGCTACTAAAAAGTTGTATCAATAAATCCATAGTACTCCCCTATCAATTTCCGACAAAAATTTAAACCAAGGTTTAACCAATAAACTTATGTCTGAACATTATCGTTAGGAGCTCGAGCAAATATTGATTTACATCAAGCATTACCATGCTGAAAATTGACCGAAATCAGTTAATGGGTAATTCGAAAAGACAAGAGCTGAAAATACCGTCTTTATTCACCAAGGCACAAATAAATCTACGTCAGGTGAGAGGTTTTATTAGGTCAGAGAAAACAATCGACAAGCACATCACTCCTGCGCCAGCGCATCGCTGATACGCTCCAGGCGTGCTTGCTCTTCGGCAAAGGCAGCTTTAATCTCATCCAGTACGGCATCAACATCCGCGGCTTCATCAACCTCTTCAAACTCACCCGTTAGTTGAGTCTCGGGAGTCAGCTCACCGTCTTCAAATAAAGTCCAAATTTCTTTGGCATATTTACTACCAAGCAAGTCAGGAGCGTACTGGGCGTAATAACGGGTCATGTTATTTACATCACGCGCCAGCATCGTTTCAGCGTGATTATTGGCCGCTGCATCGACGGCTTGCGGCAAGTCGATGATCACTGGGCCGTATTCATCAACCAACACGTTAAATTCTGACAAATCGCCATGTACCAATCCGGCACACAGCATCAGCTTCACGTAGTGCATCATCATGTCATGGTCTTCACGAGCTTGCTCTGCCGTCATGGCTACGTCATTCAAACGTGGCGCGACATCGCCCTCGTCATCCGTTACTAATTCCATGAGCAAAACGCCTTCAAAACAACCGAAAGGCTGCGGAACACGCACCCCTGCATGGGCTAAACGATAGAGCGCGTCGACTTCGGCATTGTGCCAAACGTCTTCTTGCTGCTTGCGACCAAACTTTGAACCTTTCTCCATCGCCCGCGCGCGACGGCTGTTTCGTACTTTGCGACCTTCGTTGTACTGCACGGCTTGTTTAAAGCTGCGCTTGCTGGCATCTTTGTAGACTTTAGCGCAACGAATATCGGAGCCACAGCGCACTATATAAACGGTAGCTTCTTTGCCACTCATTAATTGGCGGATCACTTCATCGACCAGGCCGTCTTCAACAAGTGGTTGTATACGTTTAGGAGTTTTCATGGCGCACTTATACCCATTTGCAGTCAGTAAAGCTAATAATTGCGTAAATTGATACCAAACAAAGGTGTTATACGAGTAACCTGCCGCGCTTTCGAACACATATATTTTAAAGCGTAACGAGTTCCGGTGTAACCAACAGGAATACCGACTCTTCAGAAAAGGATAAAAGGTTTAATCAATGCCGCATCCGAAACGACAGCTTAAAAATAGTCGCTGACTAATAATAAGCACGGAATTTTTTCCCCTTAAATCCTTTAATGCAGTGGGCTTGCGGTGGTTTTGGTTATTTTTAACCTAAGGTATTCTTAATTTAACTCTATATGTTTTACATGGAAAATCAGCCTAACCCGATGAAATGACTATTTCAACGCCGCACTGGCCGTTGCTATACTAGCGCACTCGTATTGATCGACCGTTTTTGATGCAGCCTGTTATTGCTCATTTTATGTCGCCATTACGTGAAAAGATCCTTAGGACATTTAGCCCTTGGGAATACATCAATTTTCCCGCCCAGGGATTTCAACACAGCGAACATAGAACTATGACTATTGCTCAGAATAAAGTTGTCAGCATCCACTTCAAATTAGTCGATGCAGAAAGCGGCGACCTAATTGAATCGTCAAAAGGCAGCTCCCCAATGGCTTACCTGCACGGTGCTAACAACCTTATGCCCGGCCTGGAAACTGCACTGGAAGGAAAAAGTGTCGGTGACGAGTTTCAAGTAACGATTGCGCCTGAAGATGCCTACGGCCCACACCATGAAAGCGGTATTCAGACAGTGCCTCTTGAAGCATTAAAGGATTTAGAAAAAATTGAAGTAGGCGTGGTACTGACAGCAAACACTGAAAATGGCCCTGCCAACCTACAGATCATTGAAGTCGGCGAAACCGAAGTGACCGTTGACGCCAATCACCCATTAGCAGGCAGAACATTGATCTTTGATATTTCCATTGAAGAGATGCGCGATGCTACTGCCGAAGAAATCGAACATGGCCATGCTCATGGCCCAGAAGGTCACCATCATTAAGCTGTGATTGATCTTTGGCACTAAAAACCGGGCGCTTATTTTATTGATGTCATCCTCCGATAATCACAAAATAAACGCCTAGTTTTATTAAAATCATTCGGCCAGCCCGATACAAGAGCCAAGTCATGATAACGAAAATTCTCGTTACCGCTTTAGTCATTGCCGCCTGCTATGCCTACCTGCGTCATCAGCGCCAAAAACAAAGCACCACCTCAGCTCAAGTAAAGCTACCAAACACTGGTGCAAATAAAAATACCGTTACATCACAATTTAAATGGTTGGCAATCAGCCTGGTCGTGCTAACAGCCTGCGCTGCCATCGGTTTCTTTATTTACAATCTGATGGATGATCGACGTGTGTTGAACGTTAGAATCACAAATCCGCACAGCAGTGGAGTTGTGACTTATCAAGTTTACAAAGGTGACATACAAGAACGTAGTTTTAAAACCTTGCAGGGGCAGCAAGTTCGCATTAGCAATAGCGAGCGAATTGAGATCAGCGAAGCACCCTAACCCGTAAACAATCAGGAATTACAAATCCTTGTCGTTTGTTTGCCCTTTGCGTAGCAGTCTTTTGATAATCGGCTGGTTAAAGGAAAAACTCTCCAAGGCTGAAAACTGCTTACTGGCCAGCCAAGCCTTGATCAGTTTTTGTACGTATTTTACGAAGACAACAAGGTCTTTTGTTAGCAACTTTCCCACTACTTCGGGAGAGATAATCTGCCCCGGAAAAACACTACCCTCACCCTGCGTCAGCCCAGTATATCCCTAGCCGATAATCCAGCTACTGACACTATCTCGGTAACCTTCGAACTCCAGTGGCTAAAAATACTGAATAAGATCAAAATCCGAAGGATTTATTTTTCGTCTAGTCATAACCCGTCCCTTGTTACGATAAGCCCCTTTATCACTGCGCCCAGAGTAAATCTATTCATTCCATAAGCTGAGTTTCATCCATCAACCCAACGGCTTAAACATTACGCTATTTAGCCCCAGGAGCACCAGCTCCCAGCAATATACTGGCCATAGAAGGCTTGCCAGTACTTTCCAGTGCAATTTTAACCGTCATGGTCAGTGGCACGGATAACAGCATGCCAACTGGCCCTAACACCCAACCCCAGAACACCAATGACAGGAACACCACCAGCGTTGAAAGATCGAGTCCCCTGCCCATCATACGCGGTTCCAGAACATTACCGACCAGCACATTGGCAAACACATAACCCATCGCAGTTAATGCTGCTTCACCCGTGCCCAACTGGATCAACGCCAGTAACACCGCAGGAACAGCCGCAAGAATCGAGCCCAGATTAGGGACAAAATTCAGAAGAAAAGCGACCAAACCCCACAACACCGGGTAGTCCACGCCAATGATCCATAACCAGCACATGATTAACACACCTGTCAGCAAGCTCAGGCCGGTTTTAATTGCCATGTATTGATTAATACTGGAGGTAAAACGTTCAATGGCCTCAAGGGATTTAGAACCCTCGCCCGTTGCTCGCTGCAACTTGGAGTTGAACATCGCCGATTCTGAAAGGATAAAAATCACCGTCAGCAAAATCAAAAAGGCATTGGTCATCACATTGCCCAGCGATGCCAGCGTTTTACCGACCATGCCCATCACCGTGCCAGGTTTAATGTTTTCCTGAATTTGACTAATCGGCAACGCCACGCCCATGCTTTCAAGCCATTGCAAAAAATTGGCTGTTATCACACCCAGTTTGGCTTGATACGTGGGCAAATCCTGCGAGAAGTCATTAATAGAAGTGCTAACAATGGCGCCCACCGCGAAACCAAAAATAACAATGAACGCAATAATTGCTAGCATTGCTAATGCAAGTGGTACACCGCGTTTGGTCATCCAGGCTAAAGGCGGCGCGCAAATCACGGCAATAAAGATCGACAACAGGAAAGGAATCAACAACGATTCCGCCGCTTTCATGCCGGCCACCACCACCACAAAGGCTGCACAAGCCAGTAAAAATTTCGCCAGCGGTGACTGCTCAACATTAACCATAAAACGTCCTTTCAAATAGTTATTCCAGAAGAGTCACTTTTACCCTGTATAACCGAACTTGTCTATCGGCTCTTGGTCCATAGCTTTTTGCATTTATTGATGAGCTGGTTATGCGCGCTTTTTTTACTGTAAAATGAATCCACGTGCATTGCCCTTTAAATTCTACCCGCTCAGAGTCCAGCCTATGTTTAAGCCCCGCGCAATCTTCTTTGATCTTGACGGCACACTGGTGGATTCTGTTGCCGACATGGCGTTTGCTGTCAGCAAAATGTTGACCCATTTTGACCAGCCCGCACCCGGCATTAAACAAGTCAGCACTTGGGTGGGCAATGGTGCACAACAACTGGTAAAACGTGCGCTAACAGGCACCATGCACGACGAGCCCGAGAAGGAACTACTCGATCAAGCCATGCCGCTGTTTAATCGCTACTACCATGAAAATCTGGCCTTACACAGTGAGCTTTATGATCACGTTGAACATACGCTACAAACACTAAAGTCAGCGGGTATGCCGCTGGCCTGCATCACTAACAAACCCGCGCAATTCACCGAAATATTACTGAAAAACATCAACATTTCTCAGTATTTTTCATTAGTGGTCAGTGGCGACACGCTGACCACCAAAAAACCCCATCCAGGCCCCCTGCTTCATGCAGCGCAAGAGCTGGGCATTCATATCGATGAATGTCTGATGGTTGGTGATTCAAAAAGTGACATAGAAGCCGCTCATCAAGCCGGTTGCCCAGTGGTTGCGTTAAGTTATGGCTATAACCACGGTGAAGATATTCGCCTGCATAACCCCAATATCACCATCGACAGCATTGAAGAACTTTTGCCGTTGCTACCCCTATAGATGGCCCGTCTGACCTAATAGGAACCTCAACGTTGAGGTCGTGTCGAATTTAACAAGCAATTTCGCCTAAACAGTGGCTGACAATCCTATGCTCAAACAGGAGTTCAGCTTGGTGGCAGCTATAAATTTTCGATGCTTTTATTCACTGCTTTGTTCACTGGCCTCTCTGATTATTTTCTCTGCTGGGCTTGTTAGCACTGCCTATTCGAAAAACCTATTGCCGATGCAACTTAAAGAGCTGCATGCCAGCGATAGTGCTCCCCATGATAATTACGGCATCATCGTCGCCCTATCCACTGACACTGCAGTAATTGGCACTCCCTTTGATAACTCCCATAGCTTCAATGCTGGCTCGGTATATGTTTACACACGTAGTCATCGCACGTGGACCCTGCAGCAAAAGCTTATTGCCAGCGACAGTGCACCGGGAGATCAATTCGGCTGGTCGCTCGCCTTGCAGAGCAATACGCTATTAATCGGCGCCCGTTTTGACGATGATCGCGGTTACAATTCGGGATCTGTCTACGTTTATATCCGCAATGGCGACGTTTGGATTGAGCAACAAAAACTCAGCGCCAGCGATGGTTCCGTCAATGATCAATACGGTCACAGCATCGCTTTGGCAGGAAATAGGGCAATCATTGGCGCCCCACTGGATGATAACCACCTTAGCCACGACCCCGGCTTTGCCCAAGATTCTGACTATAGTTTTGACGCAGGTTCTGCCTACGTTTATCGCGATAATGCCGGTACGTGGACTTTTCAGCAAAAGCTCATTGCCAATGATGGTTCACCCGGCGACCAATTTGGCTGGTCTGTTGCCCTACAGGGCGATAGCGCTTTAATTGGCGCTCGCTTTGATGACGACAAGGCTTTTAATTCCGGTTCAGCGTATCTATTCAACGTCAATTTACAAGCGGAAGCTCACGAAAACAAACAGGAATGGAGACTGAAACAAAAACTCACAGCTACAGAAGGCGAAACAAACGATCAATTTGGCTGGTCCGTTGCACTCGACGGTGATACGGCCGTTATTGGCGCACGTTTTGATGACGATAAAGGCGTAAACTCAGGCTCGGCCGATATTTACACCCGTAGTGCTGGAACCTGGATCAAACAACAACACATCACCGCCAGTAACGGTAAGTCAGGCAATCAATACAGTTGGGCTATCGCCCTGCATAACAATACGCTGATCATTGGGGCCCCCTTTGATAACGCTGAAGGCCCTCTCTCTGGTTATAGCTATATTTACACTCACAACGCAGGGGTGTGGCAAGAAAAACAAATACTAAGCAGCGGCATTGATGTGCTTGGTGAACGCTATGGAATTTCTGTTGCGTTGCAAGGAAACGACATGCTCGTTGGTGCCTGTTTAAATCATGAAACAAATTCGTTACCCGGTTCATTCTATGCCAGAACAACCTGCGTGCCTTTTGTTCATGTGACAACGGTACATTCAGTAACTTATCTCGAAACAAGCAATTTACCAAGTTTGAAAACCGAGTAAACAACTTAAAGTCTGTTATCAAAGTGGAAATATTTCCCGCTACGCTTACTCTTATAAGAAGAGTCATAAACCGCAGGAGGCAACATGGCACTTGATCAAACCTATCGCTACGCTGATTTAAGCCTTGATGAAGGCGAATTAATTGCTCTGGGCCAGCATGTTTTGGTGGCTTACATCATGCGTCCCAAGGCAGGTTATGACTTTCTCGCGACGGCGGCACACTTTGCTGCTGAATCCTCCACCGGAACCAATGTTGAAGTCTGCACCACAGACGAGCACACCCGTTCCGTCGATGCACTGGTGTATTACGCCAATGAAAAAACCGAACTGGTTAAAATCGCTTATCCCATCGACCTGTTTGACCGCAACATTATCGACGGCAAAGCCATGGTGGCATCTTTCCTGACGCTTTGCATTGGTAATAATCAGGGCATGGGCGATGTCGAATACGCCAAAATGCATGACTTTTATTTCCCGCCTGAATACCTGAAACTTTACGATGGCCCCGCCACCACTCTGAGCCATTTATGGAAAATTCTTGGCCGACCTGAACGCAATGGTGGTTTGATCGTCGGTACCATTATCAAACCAAAACTGGGTTTACGCCCTGAACCCTTTGCCAAAGCAGCCTATGATTTCTGGCTGGGAGGCGACTTTATTAAGAATGACGAACCGCAGGGAAATCAACCTTTTGCACCACTTAAAGAAACTATCACATTAACTGCTGACGCCCTAAGTCGCGCACAGAATGTAACCGGCGAAGCCAAATTATTCTCCGCTAACATCACCGCCGACGACCACGATGAAATGCTGGCGCGTGGTGAATATGTACTCAATGCCTTCGGAGAAAACTCTCGACATGTTGCCTTTCTGGTCGACGGTTATGTCGCTGGTCCTTCGGCTGTTACCACCGCTCGCAAAAACTTTCCTGACACGTACATCCACTATCATCGCGCCGGTCATGGGGCAGTCACTTCGCCTCAAAGCAAACGCGGCTATACCTCGCTGGTATTGTGCAAACTAGCAAGGTTGCTCGGTGCCTCCGGCATTCACACCGGCACCATGGGTTTTGGGAAGATGGAGGGCGAGCCTGCCGACCGTTTGTCTGCTTATATGCTGGAACAGGACGTCGCCTCTGGCCCCTACTTTGAGCAACCATGGTTAGGAATAAAGCCCACCACACCGATTATCTCCGGCGGCATGAATGCAGTACGTGCACTGGGATTTTTTGAAAACTTAGGACACGGCAATGTCATCATGACCGCTGGTGGTGGCTGTTATGGTCATCTCGATGGCCCCGCCGAAGGTGCCCGCTCCCTGCGCCAAGCTTACGAGTGTTGGTCAACGGGAGTCGATCCTCTGCAATACGCCAAACAGCACCCTGCGCTGGCACGTGCCTTTGAGTCATTTTCAGGCGATGCAGACACCCTATATGCTGGATGGAAAAAGACTTTCGGTGTAAGCTAGTCGGCCTGTCAAAAGACACCCTATTTTAAAAACTATCTGCTTCGGAGAAAGTCTCAACATGGCTCTAGTTTCGCTAAAACAACTACTCGATCACGCCGCCGACCATAGTTACGGTATTCCGGCTTTTAACGTGAATAACCTGGAGCAAATGCGCGCCATCATGGAAGCGGCCGATGAGACTAACTCACCGGTTATCGTGCAAGCTTCAGCCGGTGCACGCAAATATGCTGGCGCACCGTTTTTGCGCCACTTGATTCTGGCCGCCGTTGAAGAATTTCCGCACATCCCTGTTGTTATGCACCAGGATCACGGCACCAGCCCAGCGATTTGCCAGCGTTCTATTCAACTGGGTTTTAGCTCAGTCATGATGGATGGCTCATTAGGTATCGATGGAAAAACACCGTCAACTTATGAATATAACGTTGACGTAACACGTCGCACCGTTGATATGGCCCATGCCTGTGGCGTATCTGTAGAAGGCGAATTAGGTTGCCTGGGCTCACTGGAAACAGGCCAAGCTGGCGAAGAAGATGGTGTTGGTGCTGAAGGCATCCTGTCTATGGATCAAATGTTGACCGATCCTGAAGAAGCCAAAGATTTTGTAGAAAAAACTGACGTAGATGCGTTAGCAATTGCCATCGGCACATCGCACGGCGCCTATAAATTTAGCCGCCCACCAACAGGCGATATTCTGGCCATTGATCGTATTAAAGCGATACACAAGGCTATTCCAAACACTCACCTGGTAATGCACGGCTCATCTTCTGTACCGCAGGAATGGTTAGCTATTATCAATGAATACGGCGGTGCGATACCTGAAACTTACGGTGTTCCCGTTGAAGAAATCTGCGAAGGTATCAAACACGGCGTGCGCAAGGTTAATATTGATACCGACCTGCGTTTAGCTTCTACCGGTGCGATTCGTCGTTACCTAGAGCAGAACAAAGCCGAATTTGATCCACGCAAATATCTGAAAGAAAGCGTTGATGCGATGAAGAGTGTCGTCATCGCACGTTACCAAGCCTTTGGTTGTGAAGGCCACGCCAGTAAGATCAACCCGATCTCTCTGGAAGCAATGGCGTCGCACTACAATATTAAGTAGCAACTTTCTAGTTTCAAAAAGGCCGCGCAGAGAAACCTAGCGCGGCCTTTTTTGTGCCTGCTGTTTTGAACATTTTTCTATCGCCACCCTAAATCATGTTATTTGACACTACGCCTGTCACTTTGAACTCAGCGATAAACCTTTTCGGTGATCAGAATCGATTCCAACGCGGTAGATTCCGACCCAACCCAGGCTACCTTCTCTTGCTTCCCAATTCACCTTGTGCCCGGTAATGACAGGGTTATTAAAAATTCAAAAACCCATCTTGCCCACATTAATAGTTATCCTAGAAAAAGTGTCCTAACCTTAAGGTAAGAATAAAAATTAAAATCATAAACATTTCAGGGAGGCGTAATGTCACGGAAACATCCCATTATTGCCGTCACGGGCTCATCTGGCGCAGGCACCAGCTCTGTAAAAACGGCCTTTGAACAGTTATTCCAGCAATGCCATATCACGCCCATGTTAGTTGATGGCGATGGTTTTCACCGCTACTCTCGTGCAGAAATGTCTCGATTAACCGCTAAAGCTGATCGTGAAAATGGTCGCTTTAGTGTGTTTGGAGTACAGGCTAACCTACTCAAGGAGCTGGAATTATTGCTACAACAATATGGCGAACGGGGTTATGGCTCCATTCGTCATTACATACACGATGAAATACAGGGCCAACAATACCGGCAAGAATCGGGCACCTTTACCCAGTGGCAAGAGGAAGGTCAGGGTTCTGATCTGTTATTTTATGAAGGGTTACACGGAGCCTTAGTGCAAGAGGATATCAACATCACTCAACATGTAGACCTCAAAGTCGGCGTAGTGCCGGTCATTAACCTAGAATGGATTCAAAAAATACTACGTGACACCGGCGAGCGAGGTTACGATAAACATCAGGTCAAAACATCAATCCTTCGCCGCATGCCGGATTACGTGAATATAATCACCCCTCAATTTTCATACACTGACATTAACTTCCAGCGCATTCCTACCGTAGACACTTCTGACCCCTTTTCCGCCACACGCATCCCTACCAATGAAGAGAGTTTGCTGGTCATTCATTTCCGTAAGCCTGAAAAATTTAATGTTGATTTCTCTTACCTGAAAAGCAAACTCAATGGCAGCTTATCTCGCCCTGACACACTGGTTATCAGCGCTGATAAAATGACATTAGCTGTTGAGGTAATCTTCGAACCCATCGTGCAACAAATGATGAGCGACAGATAACGCCTCAATTTGTTCTTTCTACTGGGCAAAGCCGTTCAAATTTCACATACTTGCAGCTCATTTACGGAGACCCCATCATGTCGACACAAGATACCTGTTGCACAATCGTGCCCTATTTCGAAGTCCCAGAAGATCAAATGACCGCCTTTAAGTCACTGTGCGAACAGTTTGTGGTGAAAACAGAAAGTGAAGCTGGCTGCCTCTATTACGGTTTCAGCTTTGACGGCAATGAAGCGCATTGTCGTGAAGGTTATGAAAACGCAGACGCTCTGCTCGCGCACCTAGATAATATCGGCGACTTACTGGAACAGGCACTTCAAATCTCCGAACTAACTGGATTGGAAGTCCACGGCCCAGCAGCAGAACTTGCCAAATTAAAAGAACCTCTGGCTGATTTACCTGCTCAATATTTCAGTTTGGAATACGGTTTTAGACGTTAAACGTCAGCCTCCAGGATAAAAAACCGAGGTTGGTTACAGCCTCGGTAGCACCTCGATTTACGCGATAAATTTCGCTCAGGTTAAATCAAGACGTTTAAAGTCGGTTACCCCATGAAAAAACTACTCATCATTGGCTACGTCTGGCCTGAACCAAACTCATCAGCGGCAGGCAGCCGAATGATGCAACTAATCGAATTGTTTCTCGAGCATAACTGGCTAATCACCTTCGCCAGCCCGGCTGCCACTGGCGCGCACAAAACAGACCTGACCGAATACGGTGTTAACGAAACAGCCATCGAGCTCAACAACGGCAGCTTTGATATTTTTGTTTACGAATTACAACCCGACATCGTGTTGTTTGATCGTTTTATGATGGAAGAGCAATTTGGCTGGCGAGTAGAAAAGCACTGCCCTAATGCCTGCCGAGTGTTAGACACCGAAGATCTGCATTGCCTCCGTCAGGCGCGCCACCACGCCGTTAAACAGAATCGTGACGTTACCACACAGGATTTACACAGCGAGCATGCAATACGGGAAATCGCTAGCATTTTTCGCTGTGATCTCACACTGATGGTGTCTAGCTATGAAATGGCGTTACTGATCGATCACTTTAAGGTCGATGCCTCATTACTGCACTGCGTGCCCTTTCTGCTTGAGTCAATCGACCAGTCAAACACCACTTGGCCGAGCTTTGATGATCGACAACACTTCATCTCCATCGGCAATTTCCGCCATGCCCCTAACTGGGATGCCGTGCTACAACTCAAAACCGTGATCTGGCCGCTAATTAGAAAACAGCTACCAACAGCTGAACTGCATATCTACGGCGCCTACCCGCCCCCCAAGGCCACCCAGCTGCATAATCAAAAACAGGGCTTTCTGGTCAAAGGCTGGGCCGAAGACGCGCAGCAGGTCATGTCTAACGCCCGT
>Ga0105355_10004232_pt1 | contig 12343 bp, 14 predicted proteins | sample GOMGulsemesocosm_2_FD_83508 | JGI IMG/M metagenome (GOLD analysis project Ga0105355, IMG submission 83508) | Methane-oxidizing microbial communities from mesocosms in the Gulf of Mexico - GOM9C Gulf of Mexico | ecosystem: Environmental > Aquatic > Marine > Cold seeps | place: Gulf of Mexico... | reverse complement strand
CCAGTAGTTCCACCTGAGCCAGTAGTTCCACCTGAGCCAGTAGTTCCACCTGAGCCAGTAGTTCCACCTGAGCCAGTAGTTCCACCTGAACCAGTAGTTCCTGCCTTGGATATATCTGCAATTAATGCTATCCGAGAAGCTGAGTTTAGTCCTTACTCGGTACTAAAGGACAGTGAGACATTAACTTTAGATGCAGCGCTCGCTGCATCAGCTCAAGAGCGAGTTACGGCTTTAATCTCGACAGAAATGTTCAGTGAATATGATTATGGTTCAGTGGAAGTTAATACGTTGTTGATTGAACCAAAACAAGATATCGGAGAGATTCGTTACCTTTCTTTTAATGCTTTGGTTACTGTTTCTGATGCAGCTTTAGCTTGGCAGCAACAAGGAAGTTCGTTTGATATTTCCAACTTTGATTTGAATACAAAACGGTATGTGACAGCCTGCTCAGATAGTCACGGAAAGAGCGAGTAAAGTCGGTTGTGCGTCTGATGTATATGAACAAGGTCCATTAGCGGGTCAAGCAGTGATGGTTTGCTTGTTTGATAAAACATTCGTACCTCGATATAGAGCGTATAATATGTTTAGTCTACCAGATCAAGAACACGATTCTTATACAGATAGACATAATGAACACAGACAAAAACATTATCAGAATAAAGGATTATACTTTAACGAAATCTTGCAACTAGAAGCACAAGATTTTGCTGATATCTCGACAAAACTCGGTTTATGGCGTCATTCTAAGGGCGCTAATGAGCAGAACCCAGCATTAAAAGATCAAGGTGAGAATTTACATCTTGGTGGCGGACGCCCTTCTATTGCTGGACCCATTGATTCTTTCTATAACAATGAGGTGGGTAATCTCGTTGATGCTGGAGTATCAGGTAGTTCTACATGCAAAGATAATAAAGTATGTGGGCACATGACCCAAGTTGCGTGGCAGAAAACCCGTCTGGTTGGCTGTGCACAATCTTTCTATTTTGACCCTGTGAATGGTAATAAAAAGAATAATTGGATTACGGTATGTCGTTATTGGCCTGGTGGTAATTATTCTGGACAGCGCTTTGCGTGCCCGCCTCAAGGTAGTGATGATATCTTAGAGGAAGCACCTTATTTAGCGCTGCCATATACAATAAATGATGTCGTACCATTTACAGAGGCATTGCTGAATAAAGAACTCGTGCTCATCGAAAACACTCAAAAGCGTTCAAATAGTTCGAATTGTAGTATTACTCAAGGCATTCCAGCCGCGATAGCGTTGGGTAAATCTCAGCACATCGATAGTTTTACAATGAAGACATATAATGTGGCAGCTGACGGTAAAATAAAGCGAACTTTAGAACCGCGTGAAATCAATGATGTTGTATACAAGATTAATGATTTAGGGCAACTCTCTTTAACTGGTGTTTCTGATTCATATTTTGGTGCAACAGTTGAGATCAATATGACGATCTTGTCACAGCGCACAGATGGATCTTATATTGTTGAACTAGAGTATCAAACGGATGAACAAGGTTCTGGAGGACCAGGCAATGTACCCGATGCAAGTGGTCGTGGTATTTACTTAATGCAATAGACAATATTGTCGGAAGGCTCTCGTTCGTATGTAGGCCATCGGATTAAGCTACATTTTGACTCTGAAAATCGGTAAACATGAATGATAATGTTTACCGGTTTTTGTGCGGATTGATTCTGAGTTTATACGCTTTTAGTTTCCAGGTTCACGTGGTCAATAAAAGCGATAAACTCTACAACACTATTGATAAGTAAAGATATCTTTTGATCGGACATATTATATTTCTTTGATGCACTTTCTAATGTTATATCTTCGATAATAATTGTCGAAATAGCTGCGGCTTCATCTGGCTGTTTCGTTGCGTACCAAATTAGCTCGTTTATTTGCGTTGCCGTAAATCGCGTTCTAATGTTAAAAATGTCTTTTTTAGCTATGTCATTTGGCATTATCTTTCCTTGTGCCGTTAGCAATAATGTCATCATGCATACTTACAATCTTGCTAAGGTATTAATATTATAAGTATTTTATAAAATCTTAACATGTAGCACTTCAATAATGATTTTATAAATTAATGCTAAGCCTAAATAATAATATACTTTTATAATGATTATAGTTTGATTGGATATTCGCTAGTATAAATGCGGTTGTTAATACTCCCTTATCGATGATAATTGATCTAGATCAATGTTATTGTGTTTATTTACGTTGAATTTAAACTTCTAATATAGCGTCTTCGCTGCATTTCTTTGTTCTTTATGCTTTATTTCTTAACTTGTTTTTATTATTCACTCGTTCAATTACGCGTTAATTTAATTTAACTCGCTTAGTTGTTTCATTGTATATTTAGTCCATGTTAATGACTTGTTTCTTTTTTAGCTCGTTAAAGGGGGTTTTTACATCAACCAATGGGTTTTAGTCTTGTCTTCATCTGTGACGCTAAATTTGATTTGTGAGGTAATTATAAAAATTCATTGTCAGTCGTTCTTATATATTTAAATTCAGTTGCTTATCTTTAGATTTGATTCATATTTAAATATGGGTTTTGGTCATATTCTCCCCCTCTTTAGTACTATTGTTTTTTTGATAGTAGCCAGTATAGTTTTTCCAAGGTGTTAACGTAACGTTATGCTCATTCTGATTACAATATTATGAATAGAGGAAGTTTAGTGTCTAGTCTAAAAATTAAGAAACGTACTGCTGAGATTAAAAGTAAGTATGACATTCGTATACTCACTGAATTGATCAGATATTCAAAGATTAAGCCGGAAAAATCGGAAGCAGTTATGGCTGTGGTTACACTTGGGATTACGCCTTATGAAGCAGAGAAACGTTATGATAGACCTACAAATAGTGTCTCGCGAGACGTGAATAAGTTAATTAAATTGGTGGATTTTATAGAGCATATAGGGAGCTTTGAGCATGGTGAAATATATAGATTTAGTTGAGCAGAGCATAATGGTACGTAATTCGCTTGTGAAAGCGGAACCATCTTTGACTGGGATGACTGAAGCGATGAAAGAAGTCGAAGAGAAAACGCTAGCCAAAGGCTTTGCGATACACCATTTTACGCGATACCGAGGTTATTCTGGCTATTGCCTTATGCTTGAGGATTTTGGTGATGAAATCCGTGAAGATGCTTTATTTTGGTCAAAATTATTTTCAGATTCATTAAAAGCGGTCGATAAAGTGATTGCGAATGTAGAAGTAGACAGTCTTTATTATTATTTGTTACGAAAAGACCCTGATAGAATCATGTTAGAGAAAGCGACAGAAGAGCTTAAACAATATATTAAATAGCTGTCAGTAAGCTTATAACTACCTCTATCGCAATGCCTGAGCCTTCCTAGTATTTATTTTCAGTTGCAAACAATGACGGTGACATCATTATTTACTTACACTGTTTAACTTGTCAGTGAGTCTTCATAATGGGTCATAGTTTTGTGATATCGCATTGTTTAACCGGCACTTTAACGCTTGTTGTTTTTGTCGGTTAATTTGTTTTTTGCAAACAAATGAAATGATCTTTTTAATCATACTACCACCATATTAATGCTGAAATATCGTTAATAAGTAAACTAAGTATGGTTTTAAAATCGTGAAATGAATGATATTCGATTATTTAATCTTATTTTAACGGGATTATATCTGGAAGGGTAATAGTCAGATGAATACTCGACCTTTCATCTGACTAGGTGAAATATAACTAAGCTGCGTAAGTCGCGATGAGGTGTTTCACAATGGCTTTTGACTCAAACATATCTACGTTAGTATTTGGATCTTTAAGGAAAGGTACTTGTACAGTCCCATATTCCGCAAGAAACGCACTACGTTTTGTTTCTGGCAATGGGTTGTATTCACCAGGACTTAGGCGATGTGTTGCTGGTCCAAGCTCTCCAAATTGTTGCTTACCTAAATTAACCAACAAATAAGGTAACTCTAATTCACATAACGTCTCACGAACGGGGCGTGAATAAGGGCTACTTTCAAAACTGTACAGTACGAGCGGGTCTGTTGGCTCGAGTGCTGGTTTTTTGGTTTTCCCTGCATTCAAACGAATTAACGATGCTGTTGTTGAGCTCGCATAATTAAAAATGTTTGCACGCACGCGAATAGGCGCACTGGTGTTGGCGTATTGCTTATATAGATACTCAATAATTTCAGATGCTGAATTGAGAATGGTTTGCGTGTTCTTATCAATTAAGAATGGAATTTTATCTGTACTGTACATCTCTTTAAGTTGCTGCTTGTGGCGCTCACCGCCTTTCGGGCAAGGAATAATAAGTACATCAAGATTCAATTCTGAAATTGCTTCACGCACTAAGCGGCACAAAGGATCGGCTTCGTTGTCATACATGATTAACGGATCTTGCTCATTAATCGTGGTTTTTGCAGCTTTGGTGCCAGCCCATAAGCGTGTTTGTGAAGCCAGAGTAGAAGTCAGTAGATTAAACATAGCGTAAATCCGTTTAGTTAAAGCTTCATCTTAGATACACAAATTTGAAAAATCTGTCTAGTCTAGCGTTGGATAATACTATTCTGATGAAAGTGTTATTTCTCGCAAACTTTGAGTTATGAGGTTGAATCAGTATAATGCGTTTTTTGCTTGATTTGGGGTAGGGTATGTCGACCGAATATGACAATCGTTTTGGTGGTATTGCACGTTTATATGGACTAAAAGCACTGCAATTTTTTAATCAAGCACACGTGTGTGTGATTGGTATTGGTGGTGTGGGTTCTTGGGCGGCTGAAGCGTTAGCACGTTCGGGTGTTGGCAAGATTACGCTGATTGATATGGATGATATTTGTGTGACAAATACTAACCGTCAAATTCATGCACTAAAAGACACCATTGGTCAGCAAAAAATTGATGTGATGGCTGCGCGTATTCATGCGATTAATCCGGAATGTGTCGTTAACCTTATCGATGATTTTGTGAGTACCGATAATATTGGTGAACATCTTAGTACTGACTATGATTACGTGATCGATGCGATTGATAGTGTTCGTTCAAAGTCTGCATTACTTGCGTATTGTAAGCGTAATAAAATTAAGTGTATTACTATTGGTGCGGCAGGCGGTCAAATTGATCCCACGCAAATCCAAGTGACTGATTTAGCAAAAACATATCAAGATCCATTAGCAGCTAAAGTTCGCTCTGATCTACGTCGTTTACATAATTTCACCAAAAATACGAAACGTAAATTTGGGATTGAATGTGTGTTTTCTACGGAACAGCTTATTTATCCTGGTACTGACGGTGAAGTATGTATGACTAAGAACTTTGCTGATGGTGCAACAGGTATGGATTGTTCAAGTGGTTTTGGTGCTTCAACAGCGGTAACGGCTAGCTTTGGTTTAGTTGCAGCATCGCGAGTATTAAAAAAACTAGCAGAAAAAGCCAACGCATAACACGTTTAGTGCGTTTGTATTATTAACGTTTCGGCGTTAAATTATGTCTTCAAGCATGAGCTAAACCAGTTGATACAGCGCGTATTAACTGGTTTTATTTTATTAAAATCAACATCCTAATTTTGCCTTCCAATACTTTGTTTTCATTTATCTTAATAATGCCGCTCGTTGTTATTCATCAGCATTGATTTGAGTTTCACTAAATTCGGTTATGTTAACAACTTGTGATACCATTCAAACACATGTTTGAAAAATAAAACTGATCACATCAAGTAAGGAAACAAGGTATGAGTAAAGTATTTATCGTAGCAGCAAAGCGTACTGCCCTTGGTAGTTTTGGCGGCAGCTTAGCCGGTGTGGATGCCGCTACATTAGGCGCGACTGCAATTAAAGGCGCATTAGCGGCAGCGAACGTTAATCCAGAACACGTTGATGAAGTGATTGTTGGTAATGTGATTAGTGCTGGACAAGGCATGGGACCTGGACGCCAAGCTGCAATGCAAGCTGGTATTCCAGCAAGTGTACCTGCTTATACACTCAATATGATCTGTGGCAGTGGTATGAAAACAATCATGGACGGCGCTGCGCACATTAAAGCGGGTGACGCTGACATCGTGGTAGCTGCTGGTATGGAAAGTATGTCTAATATCCCTTACTTGATGCCTGCTAAAACGCGTTTTGGTTCTAAAATGGGTAACATGACGATGGTTGATGCCATGATCAATGATGGTTTGACTGATGTATTTAATAACTACCACATGGGTATGACAGCGGAAAATATCGTTGATCAGTTTGGTTTAACACGCGAACAACAAGATACTTTTGCGGTTGGCAGTCAGCATAAGGCGATTGCAGCGATTGCTGCTGAACGTTTTGTTGATGAGATAGTACCTGTTGAAGTTAAAGTACGTCGTCAAACGCAAAGTTTTGCTACCGACGAATATCCAAAAGACAATACCAGTGTTGAAGGCTTAGCTAAGTTACGCCCTGCATTTAAAGCGGATGGTTCGGTGACGGCTGCGAATGCATCTGGTATTAACGATGGTGCTGCTGCGATTATTTTAGCATCAGCGGCGGCAGTAGAAAAATACGGCCTAGAGCCTATGGCGGAGTTAGTTGCTTATGGTCAAGGCGGTATTGATCCACAAGTGATGGGCTTAGGTCCGGTTCCGGCAATTGAGCAAGCATTAAAACGTGCCGATATGTCATTGGAAGAGATTGAGTTGTTAGAGCTAAATGAAGCCTTTGCAGCGCAAGCTCTGGGTGTGATGACGAACTTAACACAAGAGCATAATGTTGATATGGATTGGTTTGCAGATAAAACCAATGTTAATGGTGGTGCTATTGCGCTTGGTCATCCTTTAGGTGCTTCTGGCGGGCGTATTACTGTGACGCTATTACATGAAATGCAAAAACGTGGTATCGATTACGGTTTAGCATCACTGTGTATTGGTGGTGGTATGGGCACAGCGTTGATTATTAAAAATTTATTGAAATAAGACTCTGCAATAAGGGGGACGAATACGTTATTCATCCCCCTTATTATGATGTGCTATGCAGCTTGTATTGCAGCGATAACGGCTTTTAATCCATTGCCTCGCGAAGGACTTAGCTGTTGCATAAAGCCGAGCTGTGCAAAATAAGCATCAATATCAAATGTAGCTATTTCTGAGCGTGTTTTGCCGTTAACTGCGGCTAATAATGCCGCCATTAAACCTTTTACAATTCGCGCATCTGAATCCAGCCCAAACCATAAACGTCCGTCATCATCGCAATTTAGCGCTAACCATGCCTGACTTTCACAGCCTTTAATTTGGTTTTCTGCTATTTTATAATCATCGCTCAATGTCGGGATTTTATTACCCAGCTGAATTAATTGGCGGTATTTGTTTTGCCAGCCATTTTGCGCTGTTAATAACGTCAGCACATCGTTACTGGTGATCGTATTGCCAAATGGACTTGACGAGAAATCGGTCATTATCATTCCTGTATTACCCACCAGTGTTCGGGTCTGGCAGGATAAAGTTAATCTTCTTCGATTGAGATAAATTGACCTGTGGTGGTCAGCTCTATTTCAACTTTTTCGTTATTGGAGTTACGCGCATCGATTTCATAACGATTATCATCATGATCAAACTCAACTTTTGAAATATCATGAAACCCTTGTGCAACAAGTAACTCAATGACTTGCGCGATGGTTTTTTCTGGTTGATCATTAGATGCGTTCGCGAGTGCGACGGGGCTGAGCAAAACCAGAATTAAGTAATAATATTTTAGCAAAATTAGACCCTGTTAATATTCTATTCATTAAAACAACGGTACTCTAGATACTATGAAAACACGAATCTTATTAACTGTCATGTTAATCTTCATATCATGGCGGAGCGTGGCAATGCCGCATATCGAATATGAAGAAGATCTAGACGAGGTCACTGCTGCAGTAAACGCAAAAGAGATCAGTCCGTTTATCGATCTCTTAACTATTATTGAACGCGATTTTAATGGTCGTCGGGTCATTAAAGTCGAGCTCGAAAAAGAAGATGATTATGGTGACGATGATATTTGGGTGTACGAAATTAAAATGCTTGATAGCGATCGTAATGTAGTTAAAGCTGAATTTGATGCGAAAACATTCCGGTTGTTAGCGATAAAAGGCCATAAACTTGAGCGTTTTTTTAAACGCAAATAGGCAGATATGAAAGTATTAATTGTTGAAGATGAACCGCAACTTGCTCAACAAATGCAGCAGCAGTTAGCTGAGCAGGGCTTTATTATTGATTGTGCCAGTGATGGCGAAGAAGCGCACTTTATGGGATCGACAGAGACCTATGATGCAGTGGTCTTAGATTTAGGTTTACCTAAGATTGATGGACTTACAGTGCTGAAGAAGTGGCGATCTGAAAACCTGACTATGCCTGTTATTATATTGACAGCGCGTTCGCTATTACATGAAAAAATCGAAGGCTTAAATGCGGGGGCTGATGATTACCTTGCTAAGCCATTTCAAATGGGTGAATTAGTGGCTCGATTACAAGCGCTAGTACGTCGTGCGGCTGGAAAGGCATCATCGATTGTGACAGTGGGGGATATTCGTTTAGACATTACAGCATCAACCGTTACGCAATCAGGTTTAGCTATTACGTTGACTGCACATGAATTTAAAGTGCTGAGTTATCTAATGTTACATCTTGGGAAAGTGGTTTCAAGAGCAACCTTGATTGAACATATTTACGCACAAGACTTTGATCGTGACTCGAATACGATCGAAGTGTTTGTTGGTCGTTTACGTAAGAAATTGGGTAGCGGCTTTATTGAAACAGTACGTGGACTAGGCTATAGGATTGCAGAGGATTGAAGCATCATTCATTAAAAAACCGGTTGTTATTTGCAGCAGGTGGCTGCTGCGTTGTATTGATTCTTGTCACGGGCTTTACCGTTCAGCGCTACATGAAAGAGTATTTGCGCAGTGAATTAGTGGCTAAATTAACGCTATCTTTAGACGAGTTACTGAGTCGTCTTGAGTTAGAACAGCCAACATCATTGACCGTTAATAATGCTGGACTCTCTACGCCAGAAAGTCGTAATGTAATCGAATCTTCAGCGTTACCATCACTTCGTTTATTACCAATAAAATCCCTATCAGAACCACGTTTCAGTCAACCTTACTCAGGTTATTATTGGCAAATTCAAACTCAACAGCAGATCTTAAAACGTTCTCGTTCATTATGGGATACGCAATTAACGTTTCGTCATCTGGATGATGAATTCGGTCTTGATTATTTTGTGAAGTCGGGACCAAATGAACAGCCATTAATGATTGTGCAGCAGAAAGTTAAATTACCCGATAGTGAAGTGTTTTTTTGGGTTTCTGTTGCCCAAGAAAGTGGTAGCTTGGCACTTGCTTTACAGGGAGTCAATCGCAGTCTCGGTATCGGGCTTGGCTTACTCGCGTTAGCCGTTATGTTATTAATTTTGTTGCAATTAACGTGGGGTCTAAGACCGTTAACGACATTGCGTAAAGAATTAGCCGAGATTGAAAGCGGTGATAAAGCACAGTTTCAGTATCACTATCCGCAAGAAATTGATCCATTAGTCAAAGACATTAATCGTTTGCTTGTTCATCATCAGAGCTTACTAGAACAGGCTCGCACGAATGCTGGCAATATGGCGCACGCGTTAAAAACACCATTGAGCATTATGCAAAATGAACTCGCATTAACAACGCAGCCTCAGAATCCGTTATTACAGCAACAGTTAGTGCAAATGCGGCAGCACATTGAATATCATTTATCGGCATCACAAATTGCGGCTAAACAATTATTAGGTGCTAAATGCAGTCCTTATGAACAGTGTAGTAACGCGGTATCCGCTTTTTCTCGACTTTATATGAATCGTAATATTGTTGTTGATATTACGTTTAGTGAGGCGTTAACAGTAGCTGTTGATGGACGTGATTTTGATGAGATGGCAGGAAACTTAATCGAAAACGCGTATAAGTGGGCGCAAAGTCGTATTGTTATTTCGGCATCTGTGGATGAAGAGTTATTACACATCCGTATTGCAGATGATGGTCCAGGGATGACCAAAGATGAATGTGAGCACGTCATTAATCGTGGCCAGCGTTTAGATGAGCAAACGCCTGGTCATGGCTTAGGGCTGAATATTGCGGTAAATATAGCTCAGATGTATCAAGGTAAGTTAAGTTTGCAACGAGCTTCTCTAGGTGGCTTGGAAGCTGTATTAGCGTTACCGTTACGTAATCGTTTGTAGTCGTTCGCTGGTTACTGGTATGACACGATGAAAGAGCGCTGAAATAGAGTCTATAAATAACTTCAGCGCCTTCTTATCTTGATATTATTAATGCTGTGTTTTTTAATTATCTATTACAGAATCTTAATATGTTCGACTTCGACTTCTGGTGTTGAACCACCTTCGAACTCACCAAAAATACGTAATCGAGTGTTGTTATTAATGGCAACAGGCAGTTTAATATCATCATCCAACTCTACAATCACTTGTCCACTATCATCTGCGAACATATATTTGTCAGAACTTATCTGATGAATCAATTTACCTTCTAAAACAACGTTTAATTCGCTAAAACGTCCTACATTTTCTAGGTTTTCTGCAACGGTTGTTACGTTGATTGCTGGGCCTGTGTAGTTAATAGAGTGCTTGTTATGGTCTTTTGCTACCGCGATGGTTGGTAGCATAATGATTGCAGCTGCAAGGCCTATGATTGTTTTCTTTAGCATCTTTAATCTCCTCGAAACACTTAGGTTTCATTGTTGGTATTCAGTATCAGTGTTGATGATGCTATTAAACAACATTGATACTGAATACAACCTGAGTGTGCCGTTCATATTCAGTACATGTTTGGAGAAGTAGGGATGTTTAAAGTAGATCTTGTAATTCATTCAAAGCTTTAATGAAGAAGTCTACTTCAGCTTTGGTGTTGTAAATCGCAAAGGAAACACGAATTGTGCCCGATAAATTAAGGCTCTGCATGAGAGGTTGAGCGCAGTGATGGCCTGTTCTAACTGCAATACCTTGTAGATCTAATAACATACCCACATCGCCATTGTGTGCATCATCAATAATAAAACTGACGCCACCCGCTCGTTGCTGTGGGTTGCCGATAATTTTAATTCGTGGCATTTCTTCGAGCTTTGCTGTTGCATATGCAAGTAATTCAGCTTCGTGGTTTGCAAGTATCTGACGGTCGTAGCTGTTTAAAAATGTCATGGCAGATGCAAGACTTATCGCCGCCGAGATATTGGGTGTACCAGCTTCGAACTTAAACGGTAATTCGTTATAAGTCGACTGCTCAAAGCTGACTGTTTTAATCATTTCACCACCGCCTTGCCAAGGTGGTAGTTGATTGAGCTCAGCTTCTTTACCCCAAAGCACGCCAATACCTGTCGGGCCATACATTTTATGACCTGAAAAAACGTAAAAGTCACATCCTAATGCTCGTACATCGATAGTCCAATGAGAAACGCCTTGTGCGCCATCGATTAATACTTTTGCTCCCACTTGTTTAGCTAAAGCGATAATGTCCTTAATCGGGTTTACAGTGCCGATTGCGTTAGAGACATGACTAACAGCAACAAGTTTGGTTTTATCGCTTAACAACAGCTTATAAGCCTGCATATCAATATCTGTCGACGGTAATAGCGGGATGATCTTAAGAATTGCGCCTGTGCGCTGTGCTAGCATCTGCCAAGGAACAATATTAGCGTGATGCTCTAGGGTTGAAATGATAATTTCATCCCCAGCTTGAAACTCCGTTGTTAAACAGTTTGCGATTAAGTTGATCGCTTCTGTCGTACCGCGTGTCCAGATAATTTCTTTACTGCTATTTGCGTTAATAAATTGCGCACAAATATCACGTGCATTCTCATAAGCAGCTGTAGCCTGAGCACTTAGCGCATGTGATGCGCGGTGTACATTTGCGTTAATATCACGATAATAGGTATTAATTGCCTCGAGAACACACAAGGGTTTTTGACTTGTGGCTGCATTATCCAAATAAATTAAAGGGTGATCATTCACTTGTTGGGATAATACGGGGAATTGTTTTCTCAGGTTTGTTAATTCTATATCGTTCAGCATCGGTGTAAACTCACTATCAAGGAGTGGGGATTATAACCTGAAAAATAGGGTTTCGCATTTGTACATTTAGGCCAATTGAAATACTTTTTGTAATTATTATGATTTAATTTTTATTGCTTGTTTTTGGCCTTTTTTTTGTGTTTTAAACTGTTTTATTACATTTATGCTCATAAAGCCATCGTTTGTGCTTGTTTTTAGCGCTATTACTGTGCTGTTAAAGATGGTGATATTTTGCACTATTATTGATTTGTGTCTCTGATTACTGTATAAACCGAGCTTTAAAAGTATACCTAGTAGCTT
>Ga0105355_10004225_pt1 | contig 12361 bp, 11 predicted proteins | sample GOMGulsemesocosm_2_FD_83508 | JGI IMG/M metagenome (GOLD analysis project Ga0105355, IMG submission 83508) | Methane-oxidizing microbial communities from mesocosms in the Gulf of Mexico - GOM9C Gulf of Mexico | ecosystem: Environmental > Aquatic > Marine > Cold seeps | place: Gulf of Mexico... | reverse complement strand
CTTTAGTGTTATGTGGATTGCCATTTATTGTCATTATGTTGATGATTACAGTGTATGCCATGTTTTCAAAATCAATTTCTAACAAGCTAACTTAACAAGTGAGTTAAGTAGTTCCACGCCATAATTTACCCCCTGTTTACGCTATATAAGCAGAGGGTAACATCCATACTTCTACTTTATAAATACCTCTGCTTTACGCACGATAGTTAGTTGCTGGATGTATGTACAGTTGTTGTTGTGGTTTGTTTAATTTCTCATTACTGATAATTTATTGCCGTACACACAACCACCCTATAAATCAGACACAGCGGGGATTATTCTGTAATTTGTAGGGATTTAAATATTTCAACTGTAGCTTTGAACAGTTAAATATGTTGTTTTTACTACTGTATGGGTATACAGTTCGTGCTGATTGGTCATCATAGGAAAATACAATGTGTGGACGTTTTAATGTCATGAATGACTCATATGTGAAGTCATTGTTAGAAGAGTTAGAAGTTGAAAATAAGGCAGAGCAGCGTCATGCCCCATTCATTATGCCCTGTCAATCAGTGTCAATTGTGATTGAGCAGCACTCAAAGCGCATAATCAAACCTGCCACTTGGTGGTTATTATTAGACGCTAATAGTGACGGGTTCGGCCCATCAAAATATACCTCATTTAATACACGTTTTGATAAAGTAAATAAGGCTGGAAGTGCAGGGTATCTCCCTTTTAGGCAGCAAAGGTGCATTATTCCGGCGTCAGGCTTTGGTGAGACTATGTTTATCAATAAGAAACCCTTGATGTATCACGACATGATTGCGCAAGATCGCGCCATTGCTTTTGCTGGTCTCTACAATACTTGGCGAGATCAGAAAACTGGTGAGCTAACTTATTCTTGCTCAATAATAACTAATGCGCCTCACCTTAAACTGGCACAAATTCATACCAAAGCAAGTCCGGCTATGTTGCCACCAGACATGTTTGATCAATGGCTTGATCCAAAACAACAGGATGTGTCCGTGTTTAATGATGTGCTGAAACCACGTCTGGTAACAAATTTTATAGCGCAGCAGATTGACAGACCATCATTAAGGCAGCCGATAGGATCCAGTTTTATGATCACCGCTGATAATTTATGTCATGGCGACATGTTGATTCAATAAACAGTTAATAACTCTAGTCAAATGTCATGCATTTGTATTTGATGTTAATTATTTGTTTATAAATATGTTGGCTCAAATGATACCTTCACTATCACTACTCATAGTGAATATACTCGGTTTGCTAATAACATTAGTGAAGACACGGACGCAAAGTTCGCCATCGTTGGTCATCTGGGAAAAGGTCGAGTCATTGTTAGTCCCGGCTTAACTTCAATTACTTTTGAGCTACAAAAAGCCTTTGACTATTTGGGAGTCGGCGAAACTGCGCAAGAAAAAATAACGGTGTCTATGTTGGGCAGTGATAAATCACATGACATAGTGTTTAGTGTTGCTGGCACAGCGAATGAACTGTCATGTTCAGATAGAACAATCATCGATATAACCGCTAGTGATCTACCTGAACAATATCAAGCTATTGATGATGGAACATGTATACGTATTTCATCAGCTGCATTAGCTGCAGACGCCACTTGGTCTGCTTGGACTAGCCCAAGTGGTGCTTATCGTGGTCAATTATTCTCCACTGTTGGCGTTGATAATAAAGCTACAGAACTTGTTTTTCTGCCGGCTGCACCGGGGAAATATAACTTGAGTTGGTGTCCAGACTCTGGTGAGTGTGTTGCAAGTTTCTACTTTATGAGTGAGGCAGAGGCAACGGAGCAAAGTATCAAGTCAACATTGACCGTCGAAAATGCCGTCATTGATGAAGCCGCGACAATAACAGTTAATCTAGAAAATGACTTGTCCGATGAGAACTTTAGCTATCATTGGATAGTGCACCATTGGAATGATTCATATGATGTGCTGGTAGATGTTATCACGACAGAAAATACACTTGAATTGCCTATGGCCAATCGTGACGACAATTACTACGTTTATGTAATTGCCGATGATAATAAATTTCAATTGGAAGGGGGATTTAACTCCACACGCAGTGATGGCCTTGAGTATATTAGACGTAACGTATCACCCCTTGGTAATTATGATACCGAGAAAGAAGTCATTAATATCCGCTCACCTGAATCAGTGAACAAACCTACACATGTCGTTGTTATGATTGATGGTGATAGCACGCGATATGAATGGGTATCCGACGTTGTTCATACGATAAACGCAGTAAAGGGAGAATTAGTGAGACTTGATATGTCCGAGTCAACGGATGAAAACAGTGATCCGTTCACTTATTCCATTAATTATATGTCCGTTGATTCGACTTATACCATTGATGTTAAAAGAAGCGTTGACTTTCGAGTGTGCGCAAATGATGGCTTTCAGTGGACCTATGCTCAAAACCCATGTGTTCAATTTGAACTAATCGTTACCGAGTAACTGAAAAGGTAGAGCTGTTATCGATTTTAACACCTCTACCGTCTGTTTATGATTCCAGTGAATTAAGTTCACGCTCCGCTAGTGCCATATCCAACGTTGCCTTTAGCAGCTTATATAAGCGAATTGATGCATCAATTTCTTCTTTTCGGTTGGTTAAACTTTCAATATTTAACCCCAGTGGAATGTTAAGTGGCATTACCGCTTCTATAATTTGGTTTAAATTACTTCTACATACTTTAATAGACTCAGCAATGGGGCTTTTTGAATCAAGAATTCTCCACCGCGTTGACTCAGGAATTGAAATGCCTAACCAATTCATAAAATCTAATGTCTTTTCACTACCGCAAGGAGCAAATGTGAGCACGATGCGTTTTGGACGTATATTTTGCGCGCGACATTCACGGGCATAGCTAGACAGCATATCTATGGTAGCTGTTGCATCATATACCGCTTGTGAAATGAAATATTCACAACCTTGTTTGTCCTTTTCGATCATGCGTAGGTGCTCATCTCCTTTTTTAGCATGACGTTCAGCAATAGTAACTCCACCAACATAATAATTATGGCGATGTTTGATTTGTGATTGGTATGCACCTTTCAATGCCAGTTTTTGATGCCCTTGTGAAGATGGACTGCCCACTAAAACTATATCTCTGACACCATAAAGCTGCCAACTACTGTCAAGCCACTGGCAAAACTCTTCCTCATCACGCGCGGCAACACTTTTATATGTGATGACAGGTTTGGCAGTCTTAAAGCCAAGCATCTGTGAATAATGGCAAGGTTCAAACGTTTTTTTAAATGGAAAAGGGCGCTTAACATTTGTGCGGCTACTTTCATCTTGGATGTCATAAACAATCAAACCGTCAAAATCAATTTTATCAAGACGAGCGATTAACTTGTTCGCTACCTCTTCAACTTGTTCTAACGGGACTCCTTCACGCGGTGGCGTAGTGCCAATGAAGTAGACACCAAATTTAGCATCTTCAGATTTCGCGCGTAATACAGAGTCCATAATTAAAGCAGCCTTTGATTTATCAAATAATAGAGTTGTGGTGAGCTAAATATATAGCGTGTTTACACTATATAGATTGTTTCTATGGATGTCTAGCCATCTAAACGTTTAGCGGTCTATTATCTTGATACCTTAAGATTACGTATTAATTTGTAGGTTTTATTGGCAAGCCATGGTCTTGTTTTACTTCTTCAATAACTACATAAGTATGATTTTTAGCGACGCCAGGAATATCAACTATTGTACCCAGTACCTGTCGATATGCTTCCATGTCTGCAATCCTGATTTTTACGAGGTAATCAAAGCCACCAGCAACCATATGACACTCTGACACTTCATTAATCTCAAGCACTGACTTCGCGAATCCGTCGAAAAGCTCACTCGTTGTACGATCTAGCGTAATTTGGATGAAGGCAGACATACCGAATTTTAATTTGGACGCGTTTAACTTTGCGCCATAGCGTTCAATATACCCTTCATTCTCTAATCGTTTCACACGATCAAGGCAGGGACTAGCGCTCAAACCAACCTCATTGGCTAGGTTAACATTACTTATTCTTCCTTGTGTTTGCAGCGTCGCCAGAATACTAAGATCGATACGATCGAGTGGTTTATTTTTAGTTGATTGGCTCATTTCAGAATATTCTACTGTTTGATTTGAGTAATACCCCATAATTTACGGTATATTGCTAATATTCGCCAGCACATTCTGCTGAGAGTTGTCTAAAATCGTTCTCACAATATCAACCCAACTCACATTCATATTGTTATACAATAATTACAGATACTATGAGTGAACACAGAAGTCGGAGCACTGCCATGTTATTTACAAAATCGTTAACAGCAACAAACCCAATTCGTCAAATTATACGAGATCATTATCGTTGTGACGAAAATATGATTCTTAATCATTTGTTACCACTTGCTCAAATAGATGTTGATGCAAAAAGTAGAGCATGGGAATACGCTCGTCAGATGGTCGTAAATATCCGTAAAAGCCAAATTGGAAAAGGTGGTGTTGATGCATTGCTTAACGAATTTGCATTATCTACTGATGAAGGTGTAGTACTTATGTGTTTGGCTGAAGCATTGCTTCGTGTGCCTGATAAAGTAACAGCAGATAACCTGATCCGTGACAAGCTAGCTAATGGTGATTGGAGCGCACATATTGGAAATAGTGATTCTATTTTCGTAAATGCGTCTTCTTGGGGTCTATTAATGACCGGCAAATTAGTAAATTATACAGACAATGATAAAAAACTTCAGTTTAATGTATTAAAACGTACCGTAGGACGTTTAGGTGAACCTGTAATTCGTAAAGCAGTACGCTACGCGATGAAAATCATGGGCACCCAATTCGTCATGGGACGTAACATTAACGAAGCAGTTGAACGTGCTGTTGAACAAGAAAGCAAAGGCTATACATATTCATACGATATGTTAGGCGAAGGCGCTCGTACAATGAATGACGCTGACCGTTATTTCGATGCCTACGTAGATGCAATACATGCTATTGGTAAAGCGGCAAACGGGCGTGGGCCACAAGCAAGTCCAGGTATTTCTATCAAGTTGTCAGCAATTCACCCTCGCTATGAGTTCACACATCGTGAACGCATCATCGTTGAATTGACGCCACGTCTTAAAGAGCTCGCGTTAATAGCAAAAAGTTATAACATTGGCTTCACCGTAGATGCTGAAGAAGCTGATCGTCTAGATCTGTCTATGGATATTATTGAAGCAGTATTTTTAGATGCTGACTTAGATGGCTGGGACGGTTTTGGTATCGCAGTTCAAGCGTATCAAAAGCGCGCTATCTTTGTTATTGATTGGATTCGTGAATTAACACAAAAAGCAAATCGTCAAATGATGGTTCGTCTTGTAAAAGGCGCTTATTGGGACAGTGAAGTTAAAATTTCACAAGTTGAATGTTTAGAAGACTTCCCAGTATTCTCTCGTAAGCCATCTACGGATGTTTCTTACCAAGCCTGTGCTAAAAAGCTGCTTGGTTACCGTGATTCAATTTACCCACAATTTGCGACACATAACGCTTATACAGTTGCCACTATTTTAGAAATGATAGACGGTGATAAAACTGGATTCGAATTCCAACGCCTACACGGCATGGGAGAGTCTTTGTATGATCAAGTTGTTCAAGGTGAAAAAGTATCTTGTCGTGTATATGCACCTGTTGGCGCACATGAAGACCTATTAGCTTACTTGGTACGCCGTTTACTTGAAAATGGTGCCAACAGTTCGTTCGTTAATAACATTGTCGACGAAGACATCCCTGTAGAGTCACTACTATCAGATCCTGTTGAAATTGTAAGTGCGTGGACAAATAAATATAACCCACAAATAGCGATGCCAATTAATTTGTATGGTAACGAGCGTGACAACTCTAAAGGTATCGATTTAACAGACGTTGATCAAGTTACCGAAATGAAAACTAACCTTGATGCATGGTTTGAAAATAACCGCATTAGTGAAAGTGATATTCCACAAGGCGCTAAGGCTGTAACAAACCCTGCAAACCACGGTGAAATCATCGGTCACATTACCCATGTTGATGAAGCAGGCATGAACAAGTTAGTTGAAGACGCACAAACAGCGTTTGAAACTTGGTCACAAACAGATGTTGCTCTTCGCGGTGAGATCCTATGTAAAACAGCTGATTTGCTTGAAGAACATCGTGATGAGTTAATCGCGTTATGTATTAAAGAAGCTGGCAAGATCCCTGTAGATGGTGTTGCAGAAGTACGTGAAGCCGTAGATTTTTGTCGCTATTACGCTGCCCGTGCCAATGAGTTAATGAGCGACGATCGTTTAGCTGCTCGTGGCGTAGTATTAGCGATTAGCCCTTGGAATTTCCCACTAGCCATCTTCCTTGGTCAAGTTGCAGCAGCAGTAGTTGTTGGTAACACAGTTGTTGCTAAGCCTGCTGAGCAAACCAGCTTAATTGCCTTGCGTGCGATTGAGTTAATGGAACAAGCCGGTTTACCTAAAAATGTTGTATTACCTGTCATTGCTCGTGGTAGCAAGGTAGGGCAGTATATAGTGCCAAACCCAAGCGTTAAAGCCGTTATGTTTACAGGTTCTACAGAAACTGGTACACGTATTGCTCAAGATTTAGCAGCTCGTGAAGGCGAACCTGTTCCTCTTATTGCTGAGACGGGGGGGCAAAACTGTATGATCGTCGATTCAACTGCATTGCCTGAGCAAGTTGTTGATGATGTTGTTGCATCTGGTTTCCAATCTGCTGGTCAACGTTGTTCTGCTTTACGTGTACTTTTTGTTCAAGAAGATATCGCCGATAAAGTCATCACAATGATCACTGGTGCGATGAAAGAGCTGCATGTTGCTAATCCTGAGTTTTTCTCAACCGATATCGGTCCAGTTATCGATGATAAAGCATTTGGCGCATTAAATGCTCACGTTGAATATTTAGCGGATCATCCAAAAGCTAAATTACATTACACATGTGATTTACCTGAAATGGGCGACACAGGTAACTTCTTCTTTGCACCGCGTTTATACGAAATTGAAAACTTAAGTGTTTTAACCAAAGAAGTATTTGGTCCTTGTGTTCATGTTATCCGTTTTAAAGGCGATAACATTGAAAAAGTTATTGATGAAGTTAACAGCACCGGTTTTGGTCTAACTATGGGTATTCATACTCGTATCGATCAAAAAGCTAAGTTCTTAGCTTCGCGCTCACGTGCTGGTAATGTTTACATTAATCGAAATATGATTGGTGCTATCGTTGGCGTACAGCCATTTGGTGGTCGTGGATTGTCAGGTACAGGCCCTAAAGCTGGCGGACCGTCATACTTAACACGTCTAGTTCGTGAGAAAGCTGCGCCGCAAACACCACGTTTCTCTCAAGAGAAAATCACATCATTAAATGCGACGTTTGCTAAAACGAGTGGCGTTGCGGTTAATAATGTAGTTGAACGCAGTAAACGTTCAGAAAAGAAATGGCAGCACAGTGACGTTAATACTCGCTTGTCTGTATTGCGTCAGTTACTAGCGCATGTTTCGAAAAACAGCGCATTTTCGTCAATCGAAAACTTCTCTGACACTATCGCTAGCGCAAGTCGCCTGCTAATTAGTGCCGAAAAGAAATTAAGCGCGCCTACTATTTTGCCAGGGCCTACAGGTGAACTAAACGAATTATACCTTGAATCACGCGGTGTATTAGCCCATGTAAGTGATGAAGATACATCGTTTGAATTTTGGTTCGTTTCATTAATTGCAGCACTAGCCGCAGGTAACCCTATAATCACTATTGTGAATGACAAAGATGCTAAAAAGGCAAACGTCATTAATGCTGGTTTGACACAAATTGGTATTATTGATGGCGTATTCCAAGTAGCAACTGTTGATCAGCTTGATGCTATTTTGGCCCATGAGTTTGTTGCTGGCGCAATTGTAGATAGCAGCACAAGTCTAATGCATGTTATTAACGATAAACTTGCAGCAAGAAGTGGCGCTATATTACCGCTACTTAATGCTAGTCATCATGACAACTTGTTCATGAGAATGGTAACAGAGAAAACTGTGAGTACAGATACTACAGCAGCTGGCGGTAATGCCTCTCTGATGACCATGGAAATTGAAGACTAAAGACTAAGTAACTTAAGTCCTTAAACGCCGAATTAAATCATTAATTCGGCGTTTTTTATTGCCTATCATTTAAGGTTTAATTTATATACACTGCGCATACTGTGCACAAATACTATTGTCGGCTAGTTTGTTGAAATGGCTGTATTTAAAAGGAATATGTAATGAAATTTATTGAACTAGAAGTTAGAACCGTATCTATTGTTCATGGTTTTGACGAAGATAACGTTGAAATTATTGAAGAGTTTGAAGATGAACTCTTCACCACTAAACTTGTGTCAGTAGACCGGATTCAATCTGTTACCGAAGAGTATATTCTAGTTAAGTCATCACATTCTCGTGTCATCTATTGGGAATACAATTATTCAATGCAAGAGTTGGCAGCCAAATTCAAACGAGCCGGACTAATGATTTCTTAGATATTCGTTAAGATTAGTTGATGTATGTTGGTCAATTTTTTTACGAAACTAGTATTCTCCCTATTTAGTTAATGTAGACAAATAATGATTACTTTATGAACGTAATACCAAGTTTTACGAAGCAAAGGCTCAACAAGGATATTGCACTTGTTGTGCTATTCAACATCATTATGCTGTTGATTTTTCATGAAATTGATTTTTTAGAAACCTTGTATGATTATTCACAGCAATTTGAAGAGTATGAACTCGATGAAATAATCCCTTTATTTTTTACTATCTCCCTTTCTTTATTGGTTTTTATTTTTAGACGTTATGGCGAGTTAAAGACCCTTTGTTCCCAAGCTCTCGAAAGCTCTAATCGAGATCATTTAACTGGGCTTTATAATCGACGCTACATTCAGCATATGTTTAATGTAGAAGCTGAGCGTTCAAAGCGAAAGCGGGCTGAGTTTTCAATATTAATAATTGATATCGATGATTTTAAAAAGATAAATGATACCTATGGTCATGATACTGGTGATAAGGTTTTGGTCCAACTTTCAGACATTATGCTATCAATCACCAGAACACCCGACATAGTTTCACGATGGGGGGGGAAGAATTCCTGATATTATGTCCACAAACTAGTTTAACTAATGCAATCCAGGTGGTCAGCAGGTTACAAACAAGGGTCAATGAGTTTTCATTTGAAGGTATTGGAGAACTGACGATTAGTGTAGGTGTTGTCGATGGCAAAGACGATGATACATTTGAGTCAAATGTTCATCGTGCTGATTTGTGTTTGTATCAAGCAAAGCATCAAGGTAAAAACTGCTATGTTTCAATATGACAGTAATAAATAACAATTTTTAGTGCTTTAATGTCATCGTTCTAAGTCTATTTTAGATTTTTGTCGCTACTGATTTTCCATTAAAATCATCAATAGTAATTGTTGTTTTGTGTTGTTTATTTTCGGCTTGCCATTTTAAGACACGATTTACACGTGGGTGAAACCACAAATTATCAGTTGCCTTATGAATCACTTGTTGTGAAGAGTCTGGCCAGCGGTAACAAATATTGCCATCACATTGACTGACAACTAATTTCTTTCCAGACGGTAATTGATAGGTGCCAGTTACTTTATTTATATCAGTAGCATTTATAGGTTTTGCTTTATATATCGTTCTGGGTAGAGATACCTTGCTTAATTCATCACTATTTTTAGCCATAGTGTTCACAATCCAGTCTTTATGAGTGCTAGTGCGTGAATAGAACTCCAGCACATCATATTTTCCCTCGCCATTTGGGTTATTGCGTTGATGGGAACTTACGCCTGCTGTTTTAAATCCTTGTGGAGTATTAATAAATGCAGGGCCACCACTATCCCCAGGCCCGCTAATTCCTTCAAGCTCAAGGGCATCATTGGCAGGGTTATCAAAATCAAATGTAATCCAGTTTCTCTCAACACTTTCTATAATATTCTCTGCGTGATTCAAATTTTTTGATCGCCCAGTTACCCCAACCATCCCATTGCCAATATCCCCTCGGCCAACAAACCAAACATGTTTTTTAACCTCGTTATTTAAGGTATAGATTCCTGTGCTTTCGACGCCTGTCACCATTCGATCCAGTTTTAATAACATCATGTCATGAGATAGGTTTCGCTCGTTATATTGAGGATGCATTATGATGTTGGTGACTTGATAACTTTCATTACCAATGGTTACGCGTTGTCCGCCAGGCATATACGAAGCGCCATGAGCCGCGGTTAAAATCCATTGTGGTGATATTAATGTTCCTGTTAAAAAGTCGAGGTTAACCACGCTTGGGTATTTGCTTTGCTTAACATGATATTGACTAATATCTTTATCATGCCTAATCACAATGGCCTGTGTTGTGAATGATATAAACAACGTAGACGCTAAGATTAAGGGTAGGTAATTCATGAGATTCAGCTAAAAGTTTTAAGAGCATTTATTTATCCCTTAATTTGAAAACAAATACTAGTTTAATGGATTAACTAATGATACATTTTGCCCACCTAAAACCTATCATAGACAAGCTGCTGTTTAATATGGATATTTATTTGTATGAAAGTTAATAACGAGAACATAACTTCAACTTATTTATTAAATAATATTTTCCACATTGGCGATATAACAGTTAATCCTAGCCAAAATCGACTCTATATGGGTCAAGATGAACAAATTTTGCAGCCGAAAGTTTTCGAGTTATTAACCTTGCTTTGTGCCGCGCAAGGCCAAACATTAAGCAATAAATTTTTGGTTGATGCGCTATGGCCAAATACAGTTGTTGGGCCGGATTCTTTAGCAAATACAATGGCAAGATTACGAAAAGCCCTTAATGATGATGCTAAGAATGCCCAATTTATTGAAACCGTTCAGCGAAAAGGTTACCGCTGGTTAAAACCACTAGACGTTGAACAAGGCACTTCATCTAAACGAACTTACATGGTCTTAGGCTTAATTTGTCTGGTAATAATGATCACCGTCGCTCTGTGGCAATCATTTATGGTCAATGTAAAACCCAAATTTATTTATACTGATTTGCATGTTCTTCCATTACAAGATGGTGGGTATGAAGTGAAAGTAGGTTTTGATGGCAAGTTAACTGATGAGCGTAAGCTCGCCATGTTGGCGGAAGTTAAACGCATCACCGGCGAAGAGCATTCAGGCATGGAGTTTACTATTGATGAAGATGAAGTTAATAAAAAGTGCATTAAGGCTGACAACAAAAACGAGAAAAGCTGCTTGAAGAAAGATGTGAAGTAAATTACTTGATTAGGCATAACCTTACAGATTGCTTGTCCGGCGGCTGTCTTTTGTTATACTGCACCAAAATTTGATGCACTGGATTTTTGCTAAACAACAACACAAAGTGGCGCAACGTTTAATTTATTAGTCACGATGCTTCAGGTTAAATCCACATATTCATTCCATTTCTAAACTACAACACGTCTTTACTATCTAAGTATTGCTGTCAAAGGACAAAACCATGATGAACACCAAAATATATAAATCTGTGCATACTCTAGCTGAGCAGCTAATGGCTGCAGCAGAAAAAGATGATAGAAAAACGTTTGAGCAACTGTACTTAAAACTTAATGCTATTTGTGTAGACAATGAAAATACGCCAAAGGACCATCCTATTCAGTGGGAAACGCTGGCAGATTTTACCGAAGAGCTAGAAGATGCTATTGACGTATATGAAAAAGCATTACAAAAATCAAAGGCCATTAATTCTAAAGATCATCTGTCATCTATTGGTTATTCAATGGCGACGTTACAAATTGAAATAGGGCAAAAAGAAGCTGCAATAAGCAGTTTACAACAAGCAAAGATTAGCGCTAATAAAATTCCAGATACTGACCTTAAGGCAGAGATCGATCAGTTGTTGCAAAGTCTAACTTGATTCAACCTTGAGTAAAGCGCTACAAGTTTTGTATTTATACCTTAGAGGTGTTTTATGAGTGTACGCAAATATCACATTGATGATCTTGACGCCATGTTAGACATATATTCAAATTCAAAATTGGACGAATTACAATTTGAGCAGGCAACATTTAAATTATTACCTTTAAATGAAGACCCAAAACGGTGGGAAAGTATACAAGGTTCTGATATTTATGTGTTCGATACTGGTAGTGTTGTTGGGTTTTGTGCATTTGATTCCAATAAAATAAATGCGTTGTTTGTCCATTCTAATACCAGAGGAACGGGTGTTGGTCGTGCTTTATTGGAGTTTATGCTCGCTCAAATTAAGGGCCCAGCATCCCTTTATGTGGCTGCGTCAAATTATCCCGCAATTGATTTGTATCGTCGCTATGGTTT
>Ga0105355_10004220_pt1 | contig 12364 bp, 9 predicted proteins | sample GOMGulsemesocosm_2_FD_83508 | JGI IMG/M metagenome (GOLD analysis project Ga0105355, IMG submission 83508) | Methane-oxidizing microbial communities from mesocosms in the Gulf of Mexico - GOM9C Gulf of Mexico | ecosystem: Environmental > Aquatic > Marine > Cold seeps | place: Gulf of Mexico... | reverse complement strand
ATATTGCTTTATCCACTGTTATTTGAGGCTGTATTTAAAAATCCAAGTTAAAATTTTAATGCCAGCAAATATAGAACCTTTTATTGTACCTGACACCTTTGAAATACCAATTCTTTTTTTATACCTAACGGGTATTTCTATATAGGACAAATTGGTCTTCAATGCTTTAAGTTGCATTTCCACAGTCCAACCATAAGTTTTGTCAACCATGTTGAGTGCTAATAGTTTATCATACTTAATTGCTCTAAACGGACCAAGGTCAGTAAATTTCGCTTTAAAAAAAAGTTTCATTAACGAACAAGCCAACCAATTACCAAAAATTTGTTGTGGGGTAACGGAGTCTTTTTCTCTAAGATCAGGTACCCTCGCTCCAACAACAAAATCGATGTTTTCATGAAGAATAGGCGCAATAATTTTAGTCAGCTCTTCAGGATAATCACTATAATCCCCATCTAAAAAAACTAAAATATCGGGTTTCTCATTTTGAGAAGCAATATATTCCATTCCTTTTAAACAGGCGTAACCGTATCCTTTTCTATTTTCTGTTAAAACTGTTGCGCCAGCTTTTTCAGCAACCGTAACAGTATTGTCGGTTGAATTATTATTAACAACGATTACTTCGGAAACTTCTGAAGGAATATCAGCTAGTACACTTGCAATAGAATCCTGCTCATTATAAGCAGGGATAATTACCTTTATTATTGACATTTAAGAGAGGGGTGTTTTTAACAAAAAAAAAAAAATTACAATGCTTCTTGTTTGTTTTGCGAGATATTTATTTGAGCTACAAATAGGTCGTTGTTTTGTATCGGTGTAACTACGCATCTTCTATTTTTTGGGCAACGCATATAACTCGGCCTGCATGAAGATATTAGTAATAGGATAACAACAGAGCAAATGCTAATACATGTTTTTCTCATTTTAAATCACAGTATTTAGTTGACAATCAGTAATATACGTAAAAATTACTGGTTAGCGTTTATTTCTATAACGAAACTATTTAAGGTACTTCATTAAATCTACATCGTTACCTAACAATATGTCCGTTGGGTTGATGCGACCATCTTCTGGTCCGTTTTCTAATTTTAAAACTCCACGTGGACAAACTGCAGCACAAACACCACAACCTACACAACTGGCACGAACTATATTTTCTCCTTTTTGAGCATAAGCCCTAACGTCAATTCCTTGCTCACAATAGGTAGAACAGTTACCGCATGAAATGCATTGCCCACCGTTTGTGGTAATTCTAAAACGGGATTTAAAACGTTGTACAATCCCTAAATATGCTGCTAATGGACATCCAAACCTACACCAAACTCTATTTCCGAAAATAGGATAAAACCCAGTTCCTATTACACCTGCGAAAAAGGAACCTATTAAAAGCCCGTATACAGTTTGAATGGATTGAGTGCTAATGCCTAAAACTCCTTTAGAACCTGTAAAATAGGAGTATAAGGTGATGCCAGTCATTACTAAGGCAAATACCAAAACACCATGAACTATCCAACGTTCAAATTTCCACGCTTTTAGCGATTTATCAGATAACTGTCTGTATGGATCACCTAATGTTTCCGCTAAGCCACCACAGCCACATACCCATGAACAGTACCATCTTTTTCCAAAGAAGTATACCATTAAAGGAACAATTACAAGTGTTAGTACAATTCCCCAAACTAAAATGAAGAATCCTATGCCACCACTATTTGTTAATTCTTTTAAATTCCATTTAAAGAAGAAATCATAATCTAACGGGAAGGCATTTTTAAAATCATACCATGGCATTTGAAAACGGACCATAATTTCTGGAATTAAAAAGGCAAATACGATTTGGAAAAACAATACCGAAGTAGTTCGTAAAATTTGGTATTTGTTATGACGGTATTTAATATACATTCTAACAGCCATTACGACCATTACAACACAATATAAAAATCCGTACAGAAACCATTGTCCAGCAGGATTGCCACTTAAGGCTTCGCTAATTGGATCTACAATATAGGTCCAGTTTATAATATAATCTGGAGCAAAATAGAGTAGTAAGTAAAAACAAACTAAAAACACAAAAAAAAACCAACCTATCCAGCCTCGATTAGTTGCTGCATTTAAAAAAACACCGTTGTTTTTGATTCCTTTTGGTCCTAGTGTAATTACATTAGGGATGATATACAGTAATGAACCAAAAATAGCTAAACCGAAAGTTAGCCACCAAAACAGTCCTTTATTATCTTTAATAATTCCTATTCCTGACTTTTTAGCGATGTCATAGGCTAAAACATGAGGTTTACTCCATATCTTTTTTCCATATTCTTTATTCTTAATATGTGAAGTGTTTGCATTGTTTAATGCACTTCTTATTTCTGAAGAAAAATTAAACAGATTGGAGAATTCTTTTCCAACTACGTTAGTCTGCATATCATTAATAAATAACTCGCTTTTAATTCCTTTGTCTTCTATTATCTGATCAAATAATTCAGGTGTAACTTCATACTTTCCTAAAAATATAAGAGATATAAATAATGCTAATCCTCCTAAAAATAAAAAGAGTCCTGTATTTTGAATATTTTTCATATTTACTGTTTATGCTTTAGAGAAGATTCGTTTCCAACTTTTCTTTTTTAATTGAAGCGTAGCTCCGTTTTCGGAGTTGAATTTTTTAATAATCTCTTTTTCGTGGAGTTTATAAAATTCAGGATCAAAGTTGGCGTCGGCTAAATGTTCTAAAACATGTTCTATTGATTTTTTTTCGGTTAGGATTTTGTCAAAAAACTCATGACGCATGCGTATTCCTAAGGTGTTGATTCCAATAAACTCATGCGTGTTTTTGTCATAATTGATATGAATACATTTTTTACCATGAGCATGCTCCCAATAAAATCGAGCTTCATTTTCTTTTGTTTGCGCCCAAACCCATCCGTATGTTTGGTACTCTATATCAAAAAACTTAGCAGAATTAAACCAGTGACTTGGTTTGTATTCCATACGGTTGCCACAAATAGTTTGTGCTAAAGTTTCGCCCATCATTCTTCCAGTGTACCAAACCGCCTCTATAGGTCTACGCTCGTCAATAGCTTCGTTTTGCTCAGCACAATCTCCGATTGCGTAAATGTTAGGTATATTAGTTTCTAAGTATCTGTTTACTTTTACTCCTCTTCCTGTTTCAATACTTGATTCTTTTATGAAATTAATATTAGGTGATACACCAGCAGTTAAGCCAACTAGATTACATTCAATTTCTTCACCTGTTTCAGCTATTACAACAGATTTCGCATTACCATTTTCATCGGACCTTATCTCTTTTAAGTTAACACCCAAACGTAAATCGATATGATTGTCTGTAATTTCACGGTTTATCATCGCTGATTCTCCTTTTGGAAGTACGACATCCCAAAAACTATCTTCTCTTACTAAAAACGTTGTAGGTATATTTCTACTATGTAACATTTCGGCTAATTCAATTCCAATTAAACCACCACCAACTATTACGGCACGTTTACAAGTTGTATTGTCAGGAGCATATTTTTCAATCTTTTCTAAATCTTGTTTGTGATACATTCCTGTAACACCACCCAAATCCTGCCCAGGCCATCCGAATTTGTTAGGCTTTGACCCCGTAGCAATAACTAACTTATCGTAAGCTAATGTATTTCCGTCTTGAAAAACTACTTCGTTAGCTCCAGTGTTTATTGAAGAAACGTATTTAGAGACTAAATCAATTCTGTTTTTCTCCCAAAACCATTTTTCATATGGTTGTGTATGTTCAAAGTTCATATGACCCATATAGACATACATTAAAGCAGTACGTGAGAAAAAGTGACCAGTCTCTCCAGAAATAACAGTAATCCGTTTATTACTATTCTTTCTGATGTGACGGGCACAGGTGATTCCTGAAATTCCGTTCCCAATGATTACGATATGTTCCTCCATAGAATATAAATTGACCCACTAGTGGGTTTAACTTTATAAGGTTTACCTGACTGAAAAAGAATAAGGACAAATAATGCCTAATTGACTTGTGTCAAGAATATTAATTTTAAAATGAGTCGAGATTAAAGTTAATACCTTATTTTTAAATCACCATTTAGAATTAATTTAAATTAGCCCATAATGGGCATTTGATAAAAATAGCAGTATGAGAAGATTTGTGGTTTTTGTTTTATTACTAATAACAGTGATTCATTTTTCTCGTAAAGGGCAATCAGAGAAAAAAATTAATGGAGTTTCATTTGTTGCCTCACCTAATAAAGTAACTCAGAAACATATTAATCCTGTAATAAAATTAAACGCAAACTATGCAGCAATAATGCCTTTTGGGTTTGTTAGGAGATTGGATAGCCCTGAAGTAAAATACAATTCCAAAGACCAATGGTTTGGAGAATCGGTAGCAGGAGCTAAACAATACATTTCTGAATTGCATAAAAGTGATATAAAAGTGATGCTCAAACCGCAATTATGGGTTTGGAGAGGTGAGTTTACAGGAAATATTAAAATGAAATCTGAAGCAGATTGGAAAATATTAGAGAGTACATATGAAAAATTCATTATAGAATATGCTAAGGTAGCTCAGGAAAAAAGGGTGGCAGTATTTTGTGTGGGGACAGAATTAGAGCAATTTGTGCAATACCGCCCTGACTATTGGAAAAGATTAATTGAAAAAGTAAAAACGATTTACAAGGGGAAACTTACTTATGCCGCCAATTGGGATGAATACACAAAAACTTCTTTTTGGGAAGCATTAGATTATATAGGTATTGATGGTTATTTTCCGCTGTCAAAAGATGAAACACCACAAAAAAAAGAATTAAAAAAGGGTTGGAAAAAGCATAAAATAGTTATGAAAAAGCATGCTGATTCATTACAAAAGAAAATATTGTTTACGGAATTTGGCTATAGAAGTGTTGACTATTGTGCAGCAAAACCGTGGGAAGTAGATTATAGTAAAACCAATGTCAATTTATCTGGGCAGGTAAATGCAACTCATGTATTGTTTGAAGAGTTGTGGGATGAAGAATGGTTTGCAGGTGGGTTTTTATGGAAATGGTTTACCCATCATGATAGAGCAGGAGGTAATAATAACCCAAGATTCACGCCGCAAAATAAGCCTGCTGAAGAAACAATTAGGGAGTTTTATTTAGAGGTGAAGAATTAAATGTTTTTTAGAAAATCATTCAAGGTGATCTCTTTATTTACATTCATTTTTTTTCTAAGATTATAGCGATAATTATCAATGCTTGATACACTAATGTTTTGTTGAATTGCTATTTGTTTAGAGGTAAGATTTAAGCGAACAAAAGCTGCTACTCTTTTTTCTTTAACAGATAATTGAGGGTATAAATCACTTAATTTATGATAAAAAGCATCTTTGGTGTTATCGGCAATTGAATAGATGGCTACCTTTTCTTTGTTTTGTTCTAAATTGTTGTTTAGAAAAAGAATCAGGTCATTAAGGTTTTTGTTTTTTGTTTTCTCGCTTAGGCTTATAAGTTTTATTTTTTCTTTGATGCTTGTTAATAGATCGTTTTTTTCTGATATATGTAAGGCGAAATCAGTAATTTGTTTGTTTTTAAAATTAATCTCGTTGTCTGATTTTTGTTGTTTCGTGGCATCTAATTCTTGCTTTGTTTTCCATGTTTCTTTCCTTCTGATATATATTAATGTAGAGATAATGAATAATGAGGCTGCGGCAATTGCCAACAACATATATGTTAGGCGTGAAGAGCGTGATTTTTCTTCTGAAATTTGTAATTCAGCCTCTTTGTTTCTTAAATCATTTTTCATTTTCTTATAATCAAATTCTGCCTGCAAAACATTCAAATGAACAATTTTTTGAGTGTTGTTAATGCTGTCTTGAATTTGAAGAAGTTGATCTTTGGCTTTTAAAGATTTTTCGAAATTTTGGTTACTCCTATATGCTTCAGATAAATTATAATATAAGTCAATTTTGGCTTTAGGATTTATGGATTGACTTCTCGTGTTGAGGTAATCTTCTAATAGATTTACGGCATTTGAATTGTCTCCTTTATTTATAGAAAGATCAGATTCCGCTATGATGATTTCTAATGTTCCTATGTTATGTTTTTCCGCTATTTTTTTCGCTTTTTCTAAATAAGAATGTGCAGTTTTGATATTATTAAGTTTAGTGTGTGATCTACCTAAGTATATAAGGTTTTCCATCAGGCCATAATTATAACTAATATTAGCAGACTGTTCTTTTGCTATTTCTAAAAATTCTATAGCAGTAGCGTAAGATTTATTGTTGTAATGATTAATTCCAATTTTGAATTGCAACCTGCTAAACTTAGCATATCGTTTTTTTCTAAATAAATGTCTTTTGATAGATTTAAATATTCAATGGATTTGGTAAAGTTTTTTTGCCTGCTATTTATGGTTCCAAGAATTAAATAACAATCTGCTAATATGGTTGATTTGTCATTTGTTTTTGCAGAGGAGATGGATTCATTTAAATATTTCATAGACATTACATAGTTATCCATTTCTAAGTATAAATACGCAATATCTTTTAAGATATTTATTTTTGATTCCCTGTTCTCAAAGCTAGGGTCTTCATAGATATCCTTAACCCTTAAAAGGTGTTTTAAAGCTTCATCAAACCTTTTTTCTTCAATATTTATCGCAGCAAGTAATCTGTAGCTATTGCTTTTTTTTTTATCTACTCCTTCAGTTTTTTGATAATATTCAATGGCTTTTAAACATAAACTGTCGGCTTTGTCGTAATTGCTTTGTCTGAAATTGGCCCACGCAAGTGAGTTGTATGAGTCAGCAATACCTAAACTGTAATTGATCGCTAGTGCTTTGTTTAAAGCTTGATTTGTATAATAAATTGCCGAGTCAGTATTCTTTCGGTTGTACGAAATGGCTAGTTGCACCATTAAATCAACTTTTCTAGCTTCAATTTTCTCTTTTTGAATTAGCCTTTTAATACTATCATTTACGGTTAATGCACTTGTAATTTGTGTAAATGATAATAAACTAAATAATATGAAGGTCTTTTTTATGCTCATGTCTGTAAACGTCTGTTTTTCTGAAGTAAATGTAATGATTAGGAATCAATTAGGAGTATCTATTGTGTGTTTTAGGAGTATAATAGGAGTGTGGAAATGTTAAATAAGCTCATAAGCAATCTACTTTTGTAACAAATATTTATACCCATGAAACAAATACGCTTTTTTTATGTTATTGCGCTCGGGAGTATTCTCTCTTTAAATGCGCAAGTAGGTATCGGAACTACAAGTCCAGATTCAAGTGCCGCTTTGGATGTTACAAGTACATCTTCAGGATTAATGATATCTAAAATGACTCAAGTTCAACGCAATGCGATAATGAGTCCATCTACCGGGTTATTAATTTATCAAATAGATGGTACAGCTGGTTTTTACTATTTCGATGGAGCAATATGGAAAACTTTTGGAGGAGGTTCCGGTTGGGGTTTATTAGGTGATGCTGGAACAACTGTAGGAACTGATAAAATAGGAACCTTAGATGTCCAGGATTTGGTGATTGTAGCTAATAATAGCGAGGTTGTGAGGGTGAATTCTAATGGTTTTGTAGGGATTGGAACTTCAGTTCCTACCCATCATTTGCATATTGTAGGTACAGCTCCTGTGTTTAGAATGCAAGACGGTGATGAGGGGTTAAATAAAGTGTTGACATCTGATGCTACGGGTAATGCTTCTTGGGGGGATTCTTCAAGTTTAAGTGATGCGGGTGATCAAGATTGGGATTTTGGATGTTGTGGAAGTAATTTAGGAGATAGGGTTTATAGATCAGGTTCTGTTGTAATTGGAAGAACGGGGACAGTTACACCGGCTTTTTTAAACTTGGATGTAGATAATGGAGCAACAACAGGAACTGTCATCGGTATAGGGGATGTGGAATACATTGAAGATGGTAATAATGAAACCAGGTTTAGTCATCGTTTATACCCTCAAGATAAATGGTCTACTAGGCTTGGTTCTGCAACTAAATTATGGAAAGATGTTTGGGCAACTAATGGAGTAGTTCAGACTTCAGATAGGAGGCTAAAGGAAAATATTACTACTTTAAAATATGGATTAAAAGAGATATTACAATTAACCCCAGTAAGCTATAAGTGGAAGCAAGAAAAAGTGGGTAAGCTTTTTCTTGCTGAAGTTGATAAAAGAGAAATATTGGGATTAATCGCTCAAGAGGTTGAAAAAGTTATTCCGGAAGTGGTTTATCATGAAGCGCTAGTGCCAATAGAGAATAGTGAAAACGGTGCTTATGAAAAGGTGGAATATGAAAGATTGGCAATGAATTATAGTGAGTTGCTTCCTGTAATTATTAAAGCCAAACAAGAGCAACACCAGAGATTGGTAGCATTGCAAGAAGAAACAAAAGTTTTGCACAAGCGGTTATTAGAATTAAAAGCTAAAAAGAAATAACATGAAAAAAAAGATATTAAATTTTATAGCTATAATATTTGCAAGCACTTCTCTTTTGGCACAAGTAGGTATTGGAACAACAACACCTGATGCTAGTGCGATATTACAAATAGATAATACTAGTAAAGGGATATTAGTGCCCAGAATGACACAGGCGCAAAAAATTGCTATTACTACACCAGTTTTAGGACTGTTGATTTTTCAAACAGACGGAACTTCTGGGTTTTACTATTATAACGGAAGTGCATGGGTAACTTTTGGAGGAGGTTCAGGTTGGGACTTGTCGGGTAATACTGGAACAACACCCGTAACCAATATGTTAGGGACAACCGATGTTCAGGATTTGAGTATTGTAGCTAATAATTCAGAAGTTGTACGTATAACTTCTGATAAAAAAATAGGTGTTAATACAACTACTCCTTCTGCAACTTTTGATATTGTAGGTCCTAATATAGCAGCTCAAACACCAGCGATAAGAATTCAAGACGGTACTGAAGTGGCAGGTTATGTATTAACTTCTGATGTGAATGGTAATGGAACCTGGGTAGATCCTAATTCATTTGGAGGTGGAGGTGCGGATGTTGACTGGGCTTTAGCAGGTGGAGCGGGGAATCCTACGGTTACAGATCCTATTTATAGGCTTGCTCGTACTAATGTTGGTGCCAGTACTACATCTATTAGTGCAACCCTAGATGTAAATAATGCGGGTAGCAACGATGGTGCATCAATGGGGGTTGGCTCTGATGAATATATTAGAAGTATAAATTCTACTGATGCTGAGTTTAGTCATGCTATAGTTCCGGTAACTGATGGAAATTTAGATTTAGGTGCAAGTTGGAATTCTTGGACAAATATTTACGCAACCAATACCACAATACAAACATCTGATATTAGAAAGAAAAGTGGTATTCAACCATTAAATTATGGTATAGGAAGCATAATGAATATAAGACCTGTTAGTTATAAATGGAAAGATGAGGTTTACGGAAAATTAAATATTAAAGAAAAAGATAAGAGAACAAAAATAGGGTTTATTACTCAAGAAGTTAATGCCGTAATTCCAGAGGTTATCGTAGATGAAGAATGGACTGCTAAAAGTGATGCTGAACCTGATGTGCCTTTGAAAAAAGAAACAAGAATTATGGGAATGAGGTATATAGAACTTTTGCCGGTGGTTGTTAAAGCTACCCAAGAACACGAGGGAATTATAGAACAAATTAATAATCAACAACAAAAAATGTTACAATTGCTAGAAGTGATTGATCAGTAATAATTTTTTGTTATAAAAATATAGCTAAGATGAAATATATTATATTATTATTTTTAATGCTTTTGACCTTACCTAATGTTGCTCAAGTAGGTATAGGTACAAATACTCCTAACAACAGTGCTGCTTTACATGTAGAAAGTACATCTCAAGGAGTTTTAATTCCTAGAATGACACAAGTGCAAAGAGATGCTATAGCTACTCCTGCAACGGGATTGTTAATTTACCAAACAGATGGAGCTTCTGGGTTTTATTATTATAATGGAACCATTTGGGTAACCTTTGGTTCGGGTTCTGGCTGGGCTTTTTTAGGTAATTCAGGTACTAATGATGTAGTAAATAAATTGGGAACTACAGATGTGCAAGATTTTATTATAGGGACTAACAATGAAGAGGTAATTAGAGTGACTACAGCAGGGAATGTTGGAGTAAATACTACTACGCCTACAGCAAAATTTCACTTAGTAGATCCGGTTTTTGCTGTTCCAGCATTGTTTGAAGATAGTTTTGAAGACAGTACAATAGTTCCTTTTACAACTGGAGGAAGTGCTGCTTGGGTTATTACAACTACTGCTGGTGAATTTAATGCCGCTAGTGGTAGTGTTGTAGGAACTAAAAGTGGTAACATAAGTGATAGTCAATCTTCTTGGATTGAATATTCAACAACAATACCTGCTGGTGGTGCAACTATAGAATTTGCTTACAAAACATCTTCAGAGACCAATTATGATAAGTTGTTTTTTAAGATTGATGGTGCTTCTCAAGCCGACTGGAGTGGCTCGGGATCGTGGGCAACAGTTTCTTACCCGGTAACAGCTGGGGCACATACATTCAGGTGGGAATACACTAAAGATAGTTCGGTGTCGAGTGCAAATGATGAAGTTTATATTGATGATATAAAAATAACAGAGCCCGTACCGGCTACTCCACCAGTATTACAGATAGTAGATGGCTCCGAAGGAGCGAATAAAATGTTAGTTTCAGATGCTAACGGAGTAGGGAACTGGCAAGTAGTTACTCCTGCTGGAGGAGGTGATACGGATTGGCTTTTTGCAAGTGGGAGTACATATGCAGACCCTATTTATCATGTTGGTCCGGTAATGATAGGATATAATATGGTTACAGCTCATACCTTACATGTTTGGGAAGAAGATGTTTTGTATACATGGGCAGGGTCTAATGGAGAATCAGATATTAACATTGGGAAGCTTGAAATTCAAGACCAAGCGCCATTAGCTCCAAATCCTGGGCATTTTACTTTCGATGGAGGTATTGATAATATTTTACCAGTAAATTCAGATACGTATAGTTTGGGGTCATCAGCTAGAAGATGGAAAGATGTTTTTACAGGAGGAGGAGTGTTGAATTCTTCGGACCGTAATTTAAAAACAGCTATTAAGCCATTAAAATATGGTTTGGCAGAGATTTTAAAATTAACGGCAGTTTCTTATAAATGGAAAGAAGATAGAATAGCTGATTTTAGTATTCCTGAATCAGATAAAGAAAGAAGATTAGGTTTTATAGCTCAAGAACTTCAAAAGATTTTGCCAGAGGTAGTTGTTACTCATGAGTGGAAAGAGTACGAGGAAAATCCTGGTGTTTTAGTTAAAGAAGAGAATGATTTCCTTGGTGTACGTTATAGCGACATAATACCTGTTGCTATAAAAGCAATTCAGGAACAACAACAAAAGATAGAAGATATAGAAAAATTAAATAATGAAATTAGAATGGCTATTAAGAAACTCCAAAAATAGTTAGAGATTATTTAAACAATGTATTGAATTAGTTAAGTGTTTTTAAGTAAAACAGTCTAGTATTTTAATGGGCTGTTTGTTAACTCGGGGTGAAAATAGAGCAGGAATCGGGTTTGCTAGCCTTGTGCTTTTTAATTGTTCGTTGAAGTGATATAGTTTCGGTTGTTATTAAATCAATTCAAGAGTAACATGAGTTAATTGAAGCTCAAAATAATAAAATGAAGAGTTAACTAAATTGGTTAAAAAACTTACAAAGGAGTAACTAATATTTAAAGTATTACATGTTTTTCGGGTAAATTAATATGTGATTTTGGGTAGAAAGGCCAGCAGGGGTGTTGGTCTTTTTTAACTACAGACTTTTAAAAATTTAATGAATAAAGAAATATACATAAATGACATACCATATGTGGTAGAGAGCGCAGATTTTTTAACTCTTGAATGTTTGCAAAGAGAAATGCAAAATTTGGCAAATGAGAATTTATTTGATTTTAATAGTTATAAAATAACAAGAAAACTTTTTAGTTCGTTTTTGAAAAAAGGAATGCAGAAGAAAAGGTTGAAAAAAGGGAATGATATGATACATGATTTTTATTATACAAGATAATCTATTAAGCCTTAATAGTGTTAAAATATTGCAGACATAGAAAAATTAAATACTCGAATTAGAATGGTTATTAAGTAGCTTCAATAATAGTTAGATATTATTTATACAAAGTATTGAATTAGTTAAGTGTTTTATAAAGGATTAAATTTTTAATGTTGGACAACCCCTAAATGGGTATTAAGGGTTGTTTGTTAATTCGGGTGAAAATAGGTCAGCATATTCGGGTTGCTGGCCTTTTTCTTTTGATAAATAAGTCTGGACTTAGATTCTCTTGATGAAATTACTTAAAGTAATTTCTTTGGGGACATTCATTTTT
>Ga0105355_10004217_pt1 | contig 12366 bp, 11 predicted proteins | sample GOMGulsemesocosm_2_FD_83508 | JGI IMG/M metagenome (GOLD analysis project Ga0105355, IMG submission 83508) | Methane-oxidizing microbial communities from mesocosms in the Gulf of Mexico - GOM9C Gulf of Mexico | ecosystem: Environmental > Aquatic > Marine > Cold seeps | place: Gulf of Mexico... | reverse complement strand
TGATTGAAGCTTTTTTCCAGTGGCTTGATATAAGAAAATTTGTTGACTGGTACACGAACATTGAGTTCGCCTTTGCCAATTTTTGCGGCTGCGGTGGTTAAAATGAACAAACGTCGGGCTAATGGAAATAGCCATAAAATCAATATGGTGCAAACCCCTAAGTATAAAATGGCGGTTAACATAATATTGAGTTGTTGATTTTCTTCTGGGGAAGCAGGTAAGTGCAGCTTTAATAAAAGTTCATCATGTAGTGGTATTTTTTTAAGTAAAAAGGCTTGTTGATCTGTCGCTAATAGTAAACCACCCCGATTGGTTAGCTGAGTTAAAAGCGAAGTAGGAAGTGCTACATTATTTACCTCATCCAAAGTTATATCTACTTGATAGTGCTGAGCTATGTTATTAGTCGCATGGCTAAGATCAGCGGTTTTTAGTTGACTAAGTTGCTGGCTAAAGCCTTCCAATAATTGTTTATAAATAACGATGTCGGGGCTTTCATCAATCTCATTGTGATTAGCAACAAGTTTATCTAAGCCCCAACCAATAAAAAACAATGAGCCAAATACGGCAATAATAATACTGAGAAACAAGCGAGTCATTGGTCTAACGACTCGATGTTGTTTTGAATACTTCCATGCATTACTTATTTATCCCACGCATCAGCAACGAATAAATAACCTTTACCCCATACGGTTTTGAATTTTTTTGGGCTTTGAGGGTCATCATTAAAAATCTTTCTGAGGGTAGATAACATCACATCAAAACGACGATCTTGACCATCATATTCTCTATTTTTTAACTCTTTAAATACCGAATCACGGTCAACAACTTCTCCGGCATGATTGGCTAAGAAAGTTAGAAATGAAAATAAGCTGGTAGAGAGTTCTACTTCTTCTCCTAAGAAAGTAACCCGATTGGCTTCGCTATTGATATTTAGTTGACCAAAAACAAGCTCATTATTTTGCATTTCAAGAGGCGATTGATTTTTTAACGCGCTATTAATTCGTGCTAGTAAAGCCCTCGGTCTAACAGGTTTAATCACATAGTCATTGGCACCGGCTTCAAGGCCGATAACTTCATCAAACTCATCAGCACGGGCTGTGAGCATAATAATTGGAATAGAGGAGTGTTGACGAAGCAAACGGCAGACTTCAATGCCATTTAAACCGGGTAACATTACGTCTAACAACACCAATTCAGGGGAGAAAGAAGCAAACTTTTCTTGTACTAGGTCGCCACGGGCAACATGCTCTACTAAAAAGTTTTGTTCCTGCAAATATTCTATCACCCAATCGGCAAGGGTAAGATCATCTTCTACTAAGAGAATTTTATGTTGTTCGTTCATGACTTTTCCTTTCGACTCTTTAAAATAAACGCCAGCGTCGCTTTCTTGGTGATGCTTTGTGAACCCAGCTAACATCTATAAATGTTTCCGCCAGTACTTTATTTTGCTTAATCGCAATTAATTGATACTCAAGTTTGCCACTGGATTCAAATTCAAACTTAAACTGGCTTTCACGACTGTTTTGCCAGCATTTCATCATTTTATTACCTTCTTTTTGATAGAGGCAATAATTTCCTGCTTGTGATGTTTGCCATGATAAAGACACCGTTGCATAACATTTACGCCCTTGGTGAAGTGCCACACAATTAGCGGGTTTCGCTGTAAAAATAATATCAGTTGTAAGTGACACCATTGGTGTTTTTTGTTGAGCCAAAACTTTTCCAGTTATGCTTAACGACAATAGTGTTAATAACCACGCAATTCCTTTGCCTAGTTTAAAATACATAGAGCACCCCAACCATAATTTGGCTAGCGCCTTGGCTATCGACAATTGGACTGTTTTTAATATTGGCAGTATAAAAGCTATGGCTTAAACCGGCATTAAATGTCCATGATCTTGAAATAGGGCGTTGCGCAAAAATCTCAAACTGCGCTCTTAATGCATGTTCGCCTTTATATTTTTCGCGTATTGGTGAAACTTCACTAGCATCGACACCGGTATAATAATCGATAACATCTTCAGAGTAATAGGTAACACTGGTATTTAAATAAATATCCCAATTTCGGTAGGGCACAATATGACTATAGAAAGCATTGATTAACCAACCGCTTGCGCTGTCATCGCTAAATGGCGTTATTGCGGCGACATCAACTGAGAGGATACTTTCCTGATAATAACGTGAATATCGAAGTCCTAAACCATTGGCACTGTCCCGTTGTTTTAAACCCGCTAATATTGGGATCTCTTTGTCTGCACGGGCGATGATATCTTCAGGGTTAAAACCACCAAAATACGATTTATGGATGATGTCTAATTCCCAATCATCTTCAACAATCAGTTGGTAACCCAATTCAGCACCCAACTTAAGGCTGTCAGCGCGACGATGATTCGATTGTATAAAAAAGCCTTTATAATAAACATCAAAGAGTAATGAAATATTAAGGTTGTTACCAAGATCTGCTTCTTCAATGCCATCAATAATGAAGGTCGATTTACTCAAAGAGAAGCCGAGTTGCCCTTGCCAACTAAAGGTTTCATTAAAAACGGTTGTTTGTTTTAATGGTTTTTTTTCATTGGCTAGACTATTTACACTGAGTAAAAGTAAAGCTAAATAAATAAGCTGTTTAAACATCTTGATGTTATTTCCTAAAGTACACATTGTTTTGATTTATATAAATGTGTTGTCATTATTTTTAGCATGTTTTTACGGACTTTAACCGCAAAGTTCAACAGGCCATATTTCATCTTTGCAGTATGTTAGCAAACATCGCTAAGTTTGGGCAGTTTGTCAGCAAAAGGAAGTGTTTAAAAATTGTAAGAATTAGTAGGTTTCAGTGTGTTAACTCATTTTTTATTTACTTGCTTTCGTGGTACCTCTTTAATTTTCATCTGAGTAATAAGCTTTTTCAGTAGCGTGAGTAAATTCGAACTGTGATCATAGGCGAGGACAATTTCTCGAGTTAATTGTAGGCCGTCTATTGCTTTAAAGTTGACATCTTTTTGTTCAATGATCTCAGGATGAGCGGGTACCAAGGCGCAACCTAATCCTGCCCGCACTAATCCTAGGGCATAATCAATGGTTTGAATTTTCGCCCGAATATCCAATTGAATGCCTGATAAGGTTAACGTGTCATTGAGCATTTGCCATGCGTTACAGGGTGAGCGCTGTATAAAAGCTAAACTATCTAAGTCAGTTAAGTGAATTTTTTCTTTTAATGATAAGGGATGATTGATTGGCAGTACTAACAGATAATCTTCCTGCCAAATAGACAAATAACTTTCTTCATCCTTAAGCTCTTCTTTAATGATTATCCTGGCGTCGCAGCTTTCGTGCTGTGGCACCAAAGTTAATTCCATTGCTGGCTCTGCGGCAGTGAAGTCTTTCAATAATGCGCTCATTCGCTTCACCCCAAGCCCCTTAGTTACCCCGAGACTAAATCCTTGTTTAACTTGGTCAATGATAAAAGATGACTTAATAGCTTCTGCTTGCCCTAACAGTTTTTTAGCAAGAGGATAGAGCTTTTCACCTTGCTCTGAAGGTGTTACCCCGCGAGCATGTCTAATAAAAAGCGACTGATTTAGTTCTTGTTCTAGCTGAGCGACTGCCGCAGAAATAGAAGGCTGGGCAATGTAGCAATGCTTAGCTGCTGCGCTAAAGCTTAGCTGTTCAAAGACGGCGACAAAATAGTTGAGGTGTTTTAAATCCATAAGCAATTATTCAATAGTTTTAGCTAAATAGCTATAGTTAAAATCTATACTTGCTAAAGGAAAACTATATTTTAACTTTGGCTTGTTTTTGCTTAATCTTTGTCCACTTAAATTTTCCACTGAGTTTTTCTGGAAAATAACCTGTCCACTCAATAGGAATCATGATGTCTAACATATCCGAAAAACCTAGTTTTAATTGGCAAGATCCATTACTACTTGAATCATTGTTATCTGAAGAAGAACGTATGATCCGAGATAGCGCTCATCAATATTGTCAAGATAAGTTAATGCCAAGGGTATTAATGGCAAACCGTGACGAGAATTTTGATCCTGAAATTATGAAAGAACTTGGTTCGCTTGGTTTATTAGGTTGTACTATTGAAGAAAAATACGGCTGTGCTGGAGTTAATTATGTTACTTATGGATTAATTGCTAGAGAAGTAGAGCGTGTAGATAGTGGTTACCGTAGTGCAATGAGTGTGCAGTCATCATTAGTGATGCATCCTATTCATGCTTACGGTACAGAAGAACAAAAAATGAAGTATTTACCGCAATTAGCCACAGGTGAAATGATTGGCTGCTTCGGTTTAACTGAGCCAAATTCGGGCTCTGATCCTGCGAGTTTATCAACAAGAGCAACCAAGGTTGATGGCGGTTACCGTTTAACCGGTAATAAAATGTGGATCACTAACTCTCCAATTGCTGATATTTTTATCATTTGGGCAAAACTTGATGGTGTTATCAAAGGCTTTATTTTAGAAAAAGGCATGGATGGATTATCAGCACCTAAGATTGAAGGTAAGTTTTCATTACGTGCTTCGATTACCGGTGAAGTAGTCATGGATAATGTTTTTGTGCCTGAAGAAAACCTAATGCCTCATGTGCAAGGATTATCAGGACCATTTGGTTGCTTAAACAAAGCGCGTTATGGCATTGGCTGGGGCGCATTAGGTGCCGCAGAATTTTGCTGGCACGCAGCTAGACAATATACCTTAGACCGTGAACAATTTGGTAAGCCATTAGCGGCAACACAGCTGATTCAAAAGAAATTAGCGGATATGCAAACTGAAATAACCACAGGTTTGCTAGCTTGTTTACAAGTAGGGCGCTTAATGGATGCCGGTACTTTAGCACCTGAAGGGATCTCATTAATTAAACGTAATTCTTGTGGTAAAGCATTAGAAATTGCTCGTAATGCACGTGATATGCATGGTGGCAATGGGATTGCAGATGAATTTCATGTTATTCGTCACATGATGAATCTTGAAGCCGTGAATACTTACGAAGGCACCCATGATGTTCATGCGTTAATTTTAGGGCGTGCACAAACAGGCATTCAAGCCTTTTTTTAATAATCAATAACAACACTAAGTTTAGGTAATTGTTAGAGATCATTAAAAGTAAGAGGTTGTTTTATGTCTGATCGTAACCAGTGTTTAAAAGAAAATTTTATTCACTTTGTAAATAGCTATGATTTACCAGAATTAAGCTGCCAGTTAACCCCTGAACAAGTAGGGTTAACGGCAGCTGAGCTGGTTGATTTATTTGAAACACAAGTCATGAGTCGACACCTTGATTTGCATTCGCGAGTGATGCAAAAACAAGGACAAAGTTTCTATACCATCGGCAGTTCAGGGCACGAAGGCAATGCGGCGACGGCGAAAGCTTTTCGCAGCGATGATATGGCCTTTTTACATTATCGCAGTGGTGCATTTACCATTCAACGGGGCAAACAGGTTGATGGTCAAACGACTCTTTACGACATGTTATTATCGTTTGCTGCTGCCAAAGATGACCCTATTTCTGGCGGTCGTCACAAAGTATTAGGCAGTAAAGCTTTAGCAATACCGCCGCAAACCAGTACCATTGCTTCACATTTGCCAAAAGCTATGGGCGCGGCTTTTTCTATTGGTTTGGCTAATCGTCTCGAGCATCAAGGTGAAATGCCTAACGATAGTGTTATTGTTTGTAGTTTTGGTGATGCCTCTTCAAATCATTCAACAGCGCAAGGGGCAATAAACAGTGCTGCTTGGGCGGCATATCAGTCTATTCCTATGCCCATCGTTTTTGTTTGTGAAGATAATGGCATTGGTATTTCTACATCTACGCCTACCGGTTGGGTTGAAGCGAATTATAAAGATCGCGCAGGACTGACTTATTTGACCTGTGATGGTTTGAATTTGCTTGATACTTACCGTGTCAGTCAGCAAGCGGCAAAAATAGCCCGTGAAAAACAATCACCAGTATTCTTACATGTTAAATTAATTCGTTTGTTGGGACATGCTGGCTCTGATGCAGAATTTGTTTATCGTAAACCTGATCAAATCGTTGCCAATGAACACAATGATCCTTTGTTGCACAGCGCAAGAATCTTATTAGAAAATAATATTTTAACCGCAGAACAAATCGTTGCCATTTATCAAAATATTGCCGGCCGAATTGAAGCTATTGCTAATGAAGTGGTGAAAAAACCACGCTTAAACAGTGCTGAAGAAGTTATGGCGAGCATTGTTGCTCACTCTGTTGAGAGTAAAGCGGTTGTTGTTAGTGAGCAAAAACGTCAAGACCTGTTTAAGCATGAAAAACATAACCTAGATAAAAAACAGCACTTGGCAAAACTCATTAATTGGACCTTGATGGATTTAATGGCTCAGCATGACAATGTGGTTATGCTTGGTGAAGATATTGCTCGCAAAGGTGGCGTTTATAATGTCACTACTAAGTTAGTAGAAAAATTTGGCAAAAATCGTGTCTTAAACACCTTGCTCGATGAACAGTCTATTTTAGGTGGTGCGATTGGTTTAGCCCATAACGGCTTTTTGCCTATTCCTGAAATTCAATTTCTTGCTTATGTACATAATGCTGAAGATCAAATTCGTGGTGAAGCGGCAACGTTATCGTTTTTCTCGAAAGGGCAATATAGCAATCCAATGGTGATCCGTATTGCTGGATTAGCCTACCAAAAAGGCTTTGGTGGTCATTTTCATAATGATAATTCCTTTGCGGTATTTCGTGATATTCCGGGACTGATTATTGCTTGTCCTTCTAATGGTGAAGATGCCGTTGAATTGTTGAGAACGTCGGTTAAATTGGCGGAAGAACAGCAACGTATTGTGGTGTTTTTAGAACCGATTGCTTTATATATGACCAAAGACTTACATCAAGAAAATGATGGTTTATGGACATTTCCTTATCAAGCGCCGGTAAAAGAGAAAGTAGAAAATGAAATGTCGGTTTCAGTAACAGGAACCGGTACTGATTTATGTATTTTATCCTATGGTAATGGCTATTATTTATCGCGCCAAGCAGAAAAAGAATTAACCGAAAAAGGCATTAATTGCCGGGTTGTAGATTTACGTTGGTTAGCACCACTTGATGAAACGGGCATTGTTGAACAAGTGAGTGCTTGCGACAAAGTATTAATTGTAGATGAATGCCGTCAAACAGGTTCTATTAGCGAAGCGTTAATGAGTTTGATTATTGAAAAGAGTGACGCTAAAGCACCGGGTAGTGTGCAGAGACTTTGTGCTCAAGACAGCTTTATTCCGCTTGGAAGTGCTGCTTATCATGTACTGCCGTCGAAAGACGATATTGTTAATCTTGCCAGTAAAATGTGCGAAAAAGTTTAAGTTGGAATAAATGATGACTGAAATGAAAAAGCAACGTGTGGTCGTGATCTGTCCGGGCCGTGGTACTTATAATAAAGAAGAACTTGGCTATTTAGCGCGAAATCATGGTGAAAAAGTCGAATTTATTGACCATATTGATCAATATAGACAGCAACAAGGCCAAATGGCGATCAGCGAACTTGATGCCATGGATAAATACAATATGCGTATGCACACCGCTGGCGAAAATGCTTCAGCGCTAATTTATGCATGTGCCCATAGTGATCATCAACTGATAAACCCTGAACTTTATGATGTTGTCGCCGTGACTGGCAATTCGATGGGCTGGTATATTGCTTTAGCCGTCGCAGGCGCTTTAAAGTCTGAAGGAGCCATTGAACTGATCAATACCATGGGGTCAATGATGGAAAATGGCCTGATAGGAGGCCAAATTATTTATCCTATTATTGATGAGCATTGGCGAAAAGATAACAGCCGTGAGCAACAAGTAAATAGTTACTTGGCAGCAGTCAATCAACAAGCCGAATGCGAAGTATATGTATCGATTTATTTAGGTGGTTATATCGTTTTTGGTGGCAATAAAAAAGGCCTGAAAGCACTCGAAGAGTCTTTGCCAATGATCGATGATCGTTATCCAATGAACTTATTCAATCATGCTGCTTTCCATACACCGTTATTAAAGGATATTTCAATACAAGCCAAACAGCAGCTGTCGGCTGATTTATTCCATGCGCCGACAATACCTTTAATTGATGGTTTAGGTAATGTTTGGCAACCTCATTCCACCAATACCGATGACTTATATGGCTATACGTTAGGCACACAAGTCACAGAGCCTTATAATTTTAGCAAAGCGGTTGAAGTGGCGATTAAAGAATATGCGCCTGATAAACTGATCATTTTAGGCCCCGGTGCAACTTTAGGTGGAGCAGTGGCACAGTGTTTAATTGAACACAACTGGTTAGGACTGTCGTGCAAAAAAGATTTTATTGAGCAGCAGAAAAAAGAGCCATTTATTCTTGCTATGGGCATTGATGAACAGCGAAAACTGGTGGTTTAAAAACCTATTAAACTTGTTGATATTACTGAAGCTCAGTATAGCTTGGGCTTCAAATTAACTTATTCAACCGATAAATGCAGACCTTCAATAAAGAGTGATATCTTTGTTTACTATAGATTTGCATTTTTATTCACTTTATTTTTATAAATACCTGTTTATTCTGCGAGTTACGTGGAAGTAAAAGTGAATTAGTGAATAAAAAGATAGGATTAAAGAACAATAATCGTTAAAATATCCCCCTCTTTAGATGATAAATAAGATGACAATGACATCAATACGTAAGAAAAATGAAGCTGAATTAGTTTCTGCTTTTAAAGCCTTATTACATGAGCAATGTTATGGTTCGCAAGGACAGCTAGCCGATGCCTTAGATAAGCAAGGCTTCAAGAACATGTCACAAGCTAAAATATCACGTTTATTATCAAAACTGGGCGCCGTAAAAATGCGAAACGCCAGTGATCAAGTTGTTTATATTTTACCTGATGAGTTAGCTATCCCTAAATCTCGTCAAGCGATCCAGTCGGTTGTTGTTAGTGTTAAGCATAATAATATGCAAATTATTGTTAAAACAGGCATAGGTGGCGCGCCGTTAATCTCTCGGATGTTAGATAGCATGGGTGAGTCTGCTGGTATTTTAGGCACACTTGCAGGTGACGATACTATTTTTATCGCCCCGGTTGATATCAACAAAATTTCCAAAATTACTGAAGATATTAAACACCTGTTAGATGTTTAATCCTTAAGTTATCACATCAAACACATATCGACTTTTGCTATAAAACGGCAGCTCAGGTGTTAACTTAGTATTGTTAATATTGACACCTGTTTCTTTACTATTTGCCCTTTGTGGCTCTAAACATAATGCCGCACGCTTTTGATAGCGATAATTACCTTTGCCGTAATGACTGCCATCGATGTAATTGGCTGTGTATAAAATTATGCTAGGTTGATCGCTAAATATAGTCATTCTACGTCCAGAGTTAGGTTCAACAACTTGCGCAGCCCAATGTTCTCCGGTAATAGCACTGTCATTGGTTAACCAATAATTATCATATCCTAAGCCAATTTTTATTTGTTCATTATCACTACCGATATTATCTGCTAAACAACGTAATGAGCCAAAATCATGCACGGTATTTTTGACCGCTTCAATTTCGCCGGTAGGATAAGCGCGTTCACTCATCGGAAGAAAATAATCGGCGTTAATAGCTACTTGATGTTGATGAATATCGCCGCTGTTATGGCCTGCTAAATTAAAATAACTGTGCTGAGTTAAATTTACTATGGTGGTTTTATTGGTATTGGCAAAGTATTCAATAATTAATTCATTTTGCTCAGTAAACTGATAATTGACTGTAAAAGTAACTTCACCGGGAAAACCTTCCTCGCCGTCAGGGCTTACATAGTTTAGTGATAAAACAGGACCTTGCTCATGTTGTAATATTTTTGCTTGCCAAAGTTGTTTGTTGAGGGCGTTTTTTCCACCATGTAATTGGCTGTCTGGCGCATTAAGGCTCAATTGGTAGTCTTCGCCATCAAGGGAAAACTGACCTTGATCAATTCTTCCGGCATAACGGCCAATCACTGCTCCTAAATAATAACTGTCAGCTTCATAGTCGGCGACATTGTCATAACCTAGAACGATATCAGCCATACGTTGGGTTTTATCTGGCATTGTTATTGAGACAATAATGCCACCAAAATTAGTGACTTTTAATTGTGCACCATGATGATTAGTAAAGGTGAATAGGGAAGCTTGTTCACCTGTTGATAATTGGCCAAAGCTTTGCTTCGATATTTGCGTAACATTTAGCTGGGAATTGTTCATGAGATCATCTCGAAGGTGCATATTGTTAATAAAATAGTGATCTGAGTATTTTATTGCAAGTAAAATAAAGGCATGTGATGATTTGTTCTTGAGAAATTATAAGCATAAACATTATATATGAACAACATGGTTATTCGCCCAGCAACGCTTGATGACATGGCGCAACTAAAACAATTTGAACAAGGTGTGATCAGCGCAGAGCGTCCTTTTGACGAAACGTTAAAACCTGATCCTATCAATTATTACGATCTTGAACAGCAAATTACTGCCGAGCATATTCATTTGGTTGTTGCTGAAAATGAAGGACAACTAATAGCATGTGGTTATGCACGTATTGAGCAAGCAAAGCCCTATGTTAATTATCGTTTTTATAGTTATCTCGGATTTATGTACGTTGCGCCAGAATATCGTGGTAATGGTATCAATCAGTCAATTATTGATACATTAAAATGCTGGAGCAAAGAGCAAGGTATTACTATGATGCATTTAGACGTTTTTGCTGAAAACCAAGCGGCAGTAAGGGCTTACCAAAAGGCTGGTTTTAAAGCGAATTTGGTTGAAATGCGCCTTGATATTACTTAATAACAATTTATCTGATAATCGAATACCAACTTCATTAATTAGCTGATCTATTTTAACAAATAGAAATGATCATATAGTTTGTGAGATTGGTATAAACCACATCAATAACAGAATAGGGATATTCATAATGCAAAAACAATTATTAAAAATAGTCGCACTAGCCAGCTTTATTTTCGCCCCACAACTAGTTGCGATTGAAATCTCTAAACACTTAACCACCATTGTCGACCCCAAGCCAATTGTTAGGGTTGCTCCTAAATACCCTATTAATGCCGCAAAATCTAGAAGAGAAGGTTGGGCTAAACTGAGTTTTATTATTGAAAAAAACGGTAGTGTTTCTAATGTACTGATTACCGAAACTTCGGGCAGCCAAGATTTTGCTGATGCTGCAATAAAAGCGGTGGCTAAATGGCAATACAAACCGGCTATGGAAAATGGTGAAGCTATTCAGCAATGCGCAAATTCAGTGAAAATGGATTTTCGAATGAAGAACGAAGGTGAATCAGCAGTCACTCGCCGTTTCAAAAAGAAATACACTTTAGCTTTAGCGGCCTTAGATAAAAAAGACTACCCAGCTGTTGAGCAATATATAGAGAAAATGTTTGAGATTAAATATCGTCATTTAACTGAAAATAACATTTTACATAATTTGGCAGCGGAGTATGCAGAAGCGATTAATGATCCAGAAAAACAGCTATACCACTTAGATAGGATCACGTTTGGCAATAATAAAAGTATTTCACCTGAAAATGAGCTGTCTATTTTAAATGACCGTTTTTTGTTAGCAGTGCAACTGAATAAGTTTCAAAAAGCCTATAATAGTTATGAACAGTTAAAAAAATTAGACCTAGCAAAGCCTTATTTATCTAAATATGAAGCCGTTATTGCTAAAGTGGATAATTTTATCGGCGGAGAGCAAAATATTGTTATCGATGCCAACCTCAAGCAACAAGATTTCTGGCAATACGCTTTAGTCAGAAATGAATTTAGTCTGACGGATATTAGCGGCTCATTAAATAAGTTAGATATACGTTGTGCAAATAAGCGTCACCTCTATACCGTAGCAGATGATAATACTTGGACTGTGCCTAAGGCATGGAAAAATTGCAGTCTGTTTGTTTATGGCGAAGATGACACCCGTTTTAAATTAGTTGAACATCCGATAAAAAGTTAATGGATGTTGTGATGATATTTATTAAATTAAATCTTCATTTAAAAAAGCAATTTATTTAAAGTGTTCTACACTAAAAGAGCAAAGTAAATTCCACTTCTTTGTTTCATGAATATGCGCCTTAATGCCTATGGGTATTAAGGCGTTTTTTATGTACAGGATGTACGGTATGACGCGGATGCATGGATGCATAAGAGCGTCGATGTACAGGACGATCGAACATGGTTTTAATTCCCGACAAATCATAAGTACCAGCATCCATGCTGGTAATGTCGTGGTGCCATGGCCGTTCTATGGCATCCTCGGTAATTGCTTCCGCATTACTCTAATAACTCACATCCCTGTAAGGAAAGCCATCACAGCATTAGAGATTCCTTTCACGTCGA
>Ga0105355_10004211_pt1 | contig 12381 bp, 9 predicted proteins | sample GOMGulsemesocosm_2_FD_83508 | JGI IMG/M metagenome (GOLD analysis project Ga0105355, IMG submission 83508) | Methane-oxidizing microbial communities from mesocosms in the Gulf of Mexico - GOM9C Gulf of Mexico | ecosystem: Environmental > Aquatic > Marine > Cold seeps | place: Gulf of Mexico... | reverse complement strand
TGACACACCATCAACATGAATGCCGCGACCCGCGACATCAGTCGCAACTAATAGCGGTAATGAACCATCACGAAAACGCTCTAGTGTTTTAACGCGTTTTTGTTGATTCACTTCGCCCGATAGCAAACCAGCAACCAAACCATTTTTATTCAGTTTGTCGCATAAATTACGGGTTATATCGCGACGGTTAGCAAAGATAATGGCTCGCTCGATTTTTTCATCTCGCAAGTATTTACAGAGAACATCAAATTTTTCGTCCCCTGCAACCATAAAGAATTTCTGATCGATATTATCGGTAGCAACACTTTCAGGTTCGATCGTGACTTCAACAGGTTCGTGAGTCCACTGGTCGATTAAACGACGGATTTGTTCAGTAAAGGTCGCTGAGAAGAATAACGTTTGGCGATCCCCCTTTGGTGGTGTTGCTCGTTCGATACGACGAACGTCAGGGATAAAGCCCATATCCAACATACGGTCGGCTTCATCTAAAACTAAGATGTCAACTTCATCCAGATAAACATCTTGGCTGCCCATGAAGTCGATTAAACGACCTGGCGTTGCAACCAAAATGTCAACCACATGATCACGCAGTTGGCGACGCTGCTCTTCGTAATCCATGCCACCTACGATAGTGACAACTTTTAATCCTGTATGTTCAGCAAGACCACGAGCATCTTTACCAATCTGCATGACCAGCTCACGTGTTGGCGCAACGATTAATGCGCGCGGCTCACTTGCAAAACGCTCATCTAATGGCTGAGTCAGTAGGCGATTGATTACGGCGGTTAAAAAAGCAGCTGACTTACCAGTACCCGTTTGAGCTTGACCTAAAATGTCACTTCCTTTCAACGCAGCCGGTAACGATTGCGCCTGAATGGGCGTGCAATATTTAAAACCAGACTCTTGAATGCCACGCATTAAAGTATCTGGTAACTGCATATCATGAAAACGTGTTTCGCCTTCTTTTGGCTCAACCACAAACTCTTCTAGCTTCCAAGGTTTAGCAGGTGGCTTAGCTTGCGCTTGATGTTTTTGATTACCTTTGGCTGATTGTTTGAAATCTGATTTTTGAGCCGCTTTATGAGGCTTTTTCTCATGCTTACTGCGATCGTGTGGCTTGCTCTTACTATCTTGGGCAGTATTTTTTTGCTGGCTGCTGTCTTGCTTTTTATTAGCCTGGCTTTTACCGCCCTGTCCTTTATTACTCTGGTCTTGCTCTTTGGCTGAGCCAGTAATTGCTGATATTATTTTTTTAAACAAGATATAACCTTTTGTCTTTAGCTTCTTAGTTGAGCTGCATAGTTAAACTTCAGGGTGTGGTCACCTGAGTGGGCGACTCATTCACGCCGATCAATTCGCTAAGCTGAAACTGATCGCTATCTAATAATGTATTGGGTTGATAGTAATCCAATAGTGCTTGCTTTAATACGTCTGCGCGCTCTGGAAGGCCATTTAGCAGGTATATTTTCACTTGTTTCACTACATTTCTGGAAAACTGCTCTCGACCTGCCGCAATTGCTTGTGCATCTCCGTTCAGGTTGTCAGTACTCACATTGAAGTTACGACCACTCGCCTTCGTTAAAATCCACTCAATTGCTTGTGGTTTAACTTCAACCTGTTCGAATTCACGTTGTTTTTCTGCACTGCGACCATCCGGCTCGTACCAGTAACCAAAGTCGACCAAGAGCCGGCGCTCTGCTCCCGCAATACACCAATGGCTTATTTCATGCAGGGCACTGGCAAAAAAACCATGAGCAAATAAAATTCTATGTGCTGGATTCTGTTGATCGGCGGGCAGATAAATAGGTTCATCATCACTGTGTTCTAAGCAGGTATTATTACGATCCATGAACAATCGATTAAAAATCTGAATTAATTGATCAGGATTATAGTCTTTCATGCAGTCACACCTATACGCGGCCAATATTACAGGGCAAAATGCGCAGCTTACTGATTATTGACTGCCATGACAAATACTAAGCCCGATTCTAATACTGCTATTTCTAAGCAATACCTAAAACAGCTTCTCGCATTAACAGCGCCTATTCTGATTACTCAGCTTGCGCAAATAGGTATGGCGACGATTGATACAATCATGTCTGGGCACGTGGGGACTGAAGACCTCGCGGCCATTGCCATAGGATCTAGTTTATGGACCCCTATATGGTTATTTGTGGCAGGTGTTATGGTTGCGTTCACCCCCCAGGTTGCTAAATTGGTGGGGGCAAATAAAACTGATGAGGTCGGTGATATTTTAGGCTCCGCGGTTATGACAGGAATCCTGTTGGGCTGTATCACAGGCATATTACTTTATCTATTTGGGCCACTTCTTAGTTATTTATTACCCGACCCAAAAAGTGCATTATTAATGCGCGAGTACGTACATGCTGTGTCATTAGGGCTACCTGCAGCCGGTGGATTCTTAGCCTTGCGCTTTCATGCCGAGGCACTGAATCAACCTGGGGCGGTTACAAAAATTATGCTAGCCGGTTTACTGCTGAATATTCCAGCCAACGGTGTCTTTGTATATGGTTGGCTTGGCCTCGAACCCATGGGCGGTTCAGGCTGTGGTTATGGTACGGCGATTGTTTTTCACTTCCTATTTTTTGCGCTCTTGATTAATTGCTACAAGCACCGCTTACCTCTACACCAACGTAAGCTGTCGACATTTTTCACGATGAAATTGGATCCCGTTATAAGCCTCATCACCTTAGGGGTTCCTATTGGTAGTGCGATTTTCTTTGAAGTTAGCTTTTTCTCTGTCATTGCACTTTTCTTAACGCCTCTGGGCACTGATATTGTTGCCGGACATCAGGTTGCGATCAATATGTCATCACTGACTTTTATGGTGCCTCTAAGTGTCGGCATGGCCATTACCGTTATGGTCAGTCAGCAACTAGGACGTCAGCAGCCAAAGGATGCTGCTCGTATTTCTTGGCTAGGGGTTCGAGTCAATCTATGCCTAGCCATTGTAAATGCCAGCTTGATATTTTTACTTGCGCCCTATATTGCGCAATTATATTCTTCCGATCCCAAGGTCGTTGAAATTGGTGCCTCGCTGCTCATGTTCGCTGCCATTTTTCAATTCAGCGACGCCATTCAAATTGCTGCGGCTGGGGCATTACGTGGCTATCAAGATACTATTATTGTTATGTTAATTACATTTTTTGCATATTGGCTATGCGGTCTTGGGCTAGGATATTTTTTAACCTTTGAAGCCCATGAGCCTCTAGGTGCGAAAGGTTTTTGGATAGGAATTATAGTGGGTTTAACAGCAGCCGCGATCATGTTGAGCTATCGTTTATACAGAGTGAGTAATAAAGCGCTCAGATAAAATATTCGCGTTTAAACAGTGACACTTGGGGGCTACGATTGATTAAACCGACTATTGAGCAAGACCCCTCTACTGATGGCTCTAAAAATACAACAGAAGTAATTAAACAACGCACACTTAAATGGCACTCACTTGAACGATATTCGCTTTTAAGGCGAGTATTGATTAGCCCTTTCGTTGGCATTCGACGCCTGATATTTATAACCGGCATCTTTGTTTGGCTGTGCATTGCAGGTCTTGCGCTATACGCCTACCAGATTTTAGAAATTGTTCCTGAGAAGGAAAACCTTAGCTTTAATGAAATTCAAAGTCTTGCTCAGTCGATCCATTTAACAAATTCGATTAATTCTAAGCAAAACAATCAAGTCCACTGGACTGATCTTAAAGACGTTCATCGGGATCTACTGTATTCCATTGTTTTAAGTGAGGATGCTAATTTCTTTAGCCATAATGGCATCGACTACGATGCACTTATGGCTGCGCTAGTAGAAAATATTAAAAGCAAAGAATGGCGCTTTGGGGCCAGCACTATTAGCCAGCAAACAGCTAAGAACTTGTATCTCAATAGCAATAAGACATTGAGTAGAAAGCTGCAAGAGCTACTGATTACTAGCCGCTTAGAAGATGTTCTGTCAAAAAATCAAATCCTCGAACTGTACTTAAACCTAATAGAGTTTGGCCCTGAGCTATATGGTATTGGGAATGCCTGTCTGTATTATTTCAACAAGGCACCTGCTGAGATTAATGCTGCCGAAGGTGCCTATTTAGCGTTATTAATGCCTTCACCGAGAAAGTATCATTATACGCTTTATCAGAACGGCAATTGGTCACCTGCTCTAATGAAGAAACACCAGCGTATATTGCGAGACATGCGCTTTAAAGAACTAATTAGCGTTGATCAATACAAGCACTACCAAGAATGGCGTTACCACAAGTCTGAATATTTTAGTGACTAGATTTAATAAGAGAAACATCAACATTCGATCAGATATTCGTTATTATGGCATTAACGTATTAACCCTGATTGAATCTCTTTGGTTATCTAAGCATGCAGCAGAATAAACCCCTACCTAACTGGCTGATAATCAGTCTATTCAGCCTTTGGATTACCGCAACTTTATTTGGTTTATGGTGGTTTCAGCAAGCCAACTTAAAAAGTTTCATCGGCGCAAAAGACGACAATCGGTTTTATCAAGCGATGGCCATAGAAGACATACTTGCGCCTTATATCAACGATCTTCCTGAGGCTTTGACGAATCAACAAACACTCTTGCACTTTTGGAAGCCTGACTGCCTGTGTAATCGACTCAGTCAGCGCCACTTTAGGCAATTATTAGCTGAGTTTACCGCTGAAGAGCTGCGCATCATCATTATCGCCCACCCTATGAGCAGCCGCGAAGAGATAGATAATTTGCAGCAACTTAATGGCGAAAGGCTAACCATTATTCGAGCAGAGAACGATTTATTGCCGCTACCTTCCAGCCCTTCTTTGGCGCTGATTAATAATGATAATAAACTCGGGTATTTTGGACCTTATGGCTTTGGTGCGTTCTGTACGAGTAGTGAGGATGGATTTTTAACGAGTCTCGTGAATAGAATGGCCAGTGATGAGCCGTTAACAACCTTTACCAATGTTATTGGAGAAGGTTGCTTTTGCAGTTGGTAGATTTCATTCTCAACTTTAAAAAAATCTAAGTATTGCGTTTAAGATTTCTCCCCAACTTCATTAGCTGCTTGGACAATAGGCGCTCCTTTTCCTTCATGGTTTTTTTAAAGCCATTATCACTTTGAGAATCTGCTGAAGGTTTTGAAAAATAGTGGTTCTGCAATTGTCCAAATAGCCGCTGTATGGATTCACGGTGTGACGGGTAGCTTTCTTGCAAGCGCTGACTGTAATCAGAAAGCCCTTCATTATCTTTACGCTGCAACGCCTTATCAGTTAACTTATTGTCAAACTGACGCAAGGTTTTAACTAAGAAAGTCTCTTTAGCACTAGGCTTACGCCATAATACAATGAGTGCGGTGAGAAAAAACAATGAGCAAAATAGAGTAGCTAAAGCGTACAAACTTTTCTTTAAGAAACCATTACCAAACCATTCTTTCAATAAATTACCTTGTTTGTTTTTATTAAAGTTAAGAACCGTTTTATGCCAGTAATAATTCAACTCATCTAGCTGGAAACGTAAGTCATTTAACCAAGGTAAATGCGATAGATTCAGTAATGAGAAATTACTGCCGACTAAAGCACTCTCTGATTTACTTAATGCCTGCCTCAGACCTTGGCTAATCCTATCAGGAGCGATTTCAGCCGTAGGATCTACAGATACCCAGCCTTGCCCTTCTAGCCAAATTTCAGCCCAAGCATGGGCGTCGTACTGGCGGACCGTGATATGACCGCTATCTGGATTAAGCTCTCCCCCTTGATAACCTGCGACAACTCGGGCAGGAATATTCATTGAGCGCATTAAAAAAACAAAACTACTGGAGAAATGAGCGCAAAAACCGGCCCGTTTTTCAAATAAAAATTTATCGATATCATTTTCTAACATCACATCAGGTTTTAACGTATAGCGAAAATCATTTTGTTGATAATACTGCAAAGCAAACTGCATACGTTTCGCATCAGTATCATGCTGCAGAAATATTTCCTGTGCTAACAATCGAGATTTTGGATTACCCTGCCCTGCTTGAGAGAGTGGCAGCTGTAGGTTTTGTTGGCGTACAAAGGAGCGAAGCCCTTGTGGGGCAATTTTTAAATCGGGCTGCGAGCGCACAAAGTATTCTTTTCTCTGCAGAAGTTTTTTCTTACTAATAATGCGGTCGTCTTCGGTCATGCCGATGCCCGATTCCATTGCTGCCACTCCTCGCAGACCAAAGAGCCATTTTTTGTTGCTCGCCTCTTGGATAATGCGATAATCAAAAACTCCGGCGCTATCCGTATTCGGCAACCAGCTTTTTGGGTACCATTCAACCCGATCAAGTTGCCCGCTCATTGACCAGCGTGCTCTGCCATTTATTTCTTGATAATAATCTAATACCAGCCCTCGCCAATACCACTGATCTGGCGTCGGTACATTTCCTTCAAATTGCACTCTAAAAACCAATTCATCTGAGTTCGATAAGTCAGCTATGTCACCTGGACTCATGTGCTCTGACAAACCCGTCTTAGCTTTATTGGATTGTAGATTGAGTGACCAGAGTGGACCTAGGCGAGGAAATAGTAAAAATAATACCAACATAATGGGTAGCGATAATATCAATACCTGACTGCTTGTTTTCCCTGCTTTACGCATGTTTTTACTTAACTGCTGGTCTGAATGTAGCGTTTGATGCAAACCGACTAATGCGGCGAGTAGTAACCAAACAGCCAGCAAGCTATATAGCGCCGTAAAAAGCCCTTGTTCAAATAGAAAATTAGTCGCTAATAGGAATAATGAAATGAATATAACAATGTATCCATCGCGTTGATTCTTAATTTCCAGCACTTTCAATAAGCTTGCGACTAATATGAAAGTGGTTGCGCTTTCAAGGTGGAACTTACCTTTAGCGGATATCAGTACCGCGGCTATCGCCAATACAACGACAACAACTTTTACGGCGTTATTAGGCGATGGCCAGCGTCCTAAATGCATCATCCAACGCCAAACAATAACGCTGACAAATACAAGACTTGTCCATAATGGCAATTGAAGCTGTAACGGCACATAAACACTGGTGATCGCCAGTATCAGCCAAATTAAAGCACTGCGGGGAAAGTTAATTGCACTCATCTGCTTTCACTTTCTAGGCCGTATAGAGCTAGATTTTTTAAGCAGTAATCGCGATGCACATCTCCGTGATTGGGTTTTATTTCTAATTTTGGCAGTTTAATGCCGTAAGCTCGACCTTCTTGCTCAGCTTGCAATACCCAGCCCGTTAGATGCGACAGCCTTTCTTCCACTGACATACCTTGTAAGCTATACCAATCAAGCCATTGCATGCTTAGCTGTTGATTGTCGTACTCTTTGGTTAACAGCCCCTTACCTTTCGCTAAGTATTTCCATGCAACGTGCTTCAGTGAATCGCCGCTTCTATAGTTGCGCAAGCCTATGAATTCGTCATTACCTATTTGTAAATTTGCATCAGTAGGCATTTCATCACCCGCCCCCAAGCTGGCAATGAAAGGAGTATTAATAGGTTTTGGGTAAACAATACCGGGGGTATTTAAACGCAGCCAAGTCCAGCTTTTATAAAAACCAAAAGGGAACCGGGTTTCAATTCGCAACCTGTGTGTTTCCAGATGACCACGCCGGCGTAATTGAAAAGGAATTCGAATTTCTTTTTCTTCACCTTCTGTCACATCAGTGAGTACGACCTGCGCAATATCCTTACCTTGTGCTTGCCAATTAATCATCAACCCCTGATGATCTCTCTTTGTATCACTTAGACGAACAGGGACTTCTACAAAATCACCACTGAAACCGTTAATACTTTGACTGGTTTTAATTGTTAAACCCGACAAGTTTCGATAGGTGAATAACAAGGCGCTCATCGCCACTGAAAATAACCAAAATGTAAGTCCGTATATAAGGCTATTTTGATAATTTATTGCCGTAACTAAGAGTAAAATTAACAATAAAACAAAGGACCAGCCAACTTTAGACGGTACGATAAAAATAGTTCGCTGAGTTAATGTTATTTCATTTGTCGCAGGAATACGACGCTCAAGCCAAGCTTGCCAGCGCCTGTTTAAACGCTGCTTAAACCAATGATTGGAAGTATTGTCTATAGCCATGGGTTAGCTTAAAACCGCAATACGTTGCAATATCTGACTCGAGACGCCATGTACACCTTGCTGAGCCGCATCCGCCAATCGATGGTCGATTACAGCCGGTAATACAGCCTGTACGTCTTCAGGAATTAGGTGCTCGCGATTATGCAATAGCGCCCAAGCTTTGGCGGCGCGCAATAAGCCTAAGCCACCCCTTGGCGACAAGCCATAACTGTAGCCGCCTTCGTAACGAGTAAAATGAATAATGCGCAGAATGTAATCCAGCACCGTTGAAGATGCATGAATACTCTCAACCTTCTGCTGTAAATACGTGAGCTCATCTAGTTGAATAACTTGCTCAAGTTGATCGGCAAGCTGACGACGGTCTACTCCAGTTAATAATTCCATCTCTGATTTTTCATCAGGATAACCAATGCTAATACGCATTAGGAAGCGGTCTAGTTGTGATTCTGGTAATGGGAAGGTACCCGACTGGGACACAGGGTTTTGTGTAGCAATCACAAAAAATGGCGAAGGTAACTTACGAGTCTCCCCCTCAATGGTTACCTGCCCTTCCTCCATGGCTTCTAATAGAGCGCTTTGGGCCTTAGGTGTCGCGCGATTAATCTCGTCGGCTAAAACCAACTGGCTGAAAATTGGCCCTTTATGGAAACGAAATACACCGTGCTGCTCTCCACTGCTACTGCTTTCTTTTTCAAAGATACTTACGCCCAATATATCGGCAGGCAGAATATCACTGGTAAATTGAATACGGTTGTAACTGAGGCCTAGCGCTTTGGCTAATGCATGTGACAGGGTAGTTTTACCCATGCCCGGTAAATCTTCGATTAATAAATGACCCTTGGCTAAAAGACAGGCAAGCGCGAGCTTGAGCTGCGGCTCTTTACCTAAAATTATTGTGTTTAAAACGTTGAGGGCTTGTTTGATTGTTTTTTCTGGGGCTGTCGTTGAAGGCATTTTGGCAGACTCGTTGTAGATTCTATATGTAGATCCTACAAAGGTAGCAAGGTTCCGCTTCGGTTAAAAGGAAAGAGAAATATATTGATTAAGAGCCTACATATACACCCCAGTTGTTTCTACCTCGCTGCTTTACCTGATACATAGCCTCATCAGCGTTTACAACCAGAGCTTCTACACTAAGCCCATCAGCAGGATAAAAGCTAATACCAATACTAGAACTCACCTGAACAATACCGGAGGATAGCTGTACGGGGATGGAAACCAAATCAACCAGAGACTTGGCAATAGTCGCAACAGATTTAGGGGTTACAGCACCTGACAATAATATAACAAACTCATCCCCACCTACCCTTGCAACTACGTCCGACTTACGTAATTTTCTACTTATCCTTAAGGCCACCTCTTTCAATAATTCATCTCCAACTTTATGCCCATAATTATCATTAATGGCTTTGAAACCGTCCAGATCAATAAATAAAACAGCTAGTTCCTCATTATTTCGGGCAGTTTTATTCATCAATACTTCAGCAATTTCAAAAAATAGACGTCTATTTGGCAGTTCAGTCAGCGGATCGTGATTAGCCAGATAGCTCAAATGTAATTCAGTCTTTTTGTGATCTTCTACATCCCTCTCAAGCAATATCACCCGATATCGCAAAAGATAGGAAAGTAATATTGCTTCTATAACTAAACCCACCCCGGACGCGTAAAAACTCACGTCACTAAATGGCAGCAAACCAAACAGTCCGAACAAGGTAATAGACATGCCTAAAACATAAACAACATAGGCGAGGACAAAAAGGTTTATTAGCGGATGTTTTTGCTTTAAGTACTGATAAACAAGAACAACCAATACGATAAAAGAAAGCAAAAATACAACCGGAGCTAAACGAAGAGCGATAGTTACGCCGAATACGATTGCAACAAACACATCAAGCAATGATGCAATAATAACGACACTTAGCATGCGATCAACTAACAGGCTATTTTTACGTGTATCCAATGCATACCTGGAAAAAAGAGATAAAAACAGCGGTACCAAAATTGCCGTAACATTTAGCCAATAAGTAGAAGCGCCGTAAATATTGAAATTATGGTAAACAGTGCCATACATATAAAACAAACCGACACTGGCATTGAGTAAATACAGACAATAAAAAAGAAACCCTCGCTGCTCACCAAAAAAATACAGTGCCAAGTTATACAGAGCCAATGCCAGCAATATGGATATCAGTATATTTGGCAATAGGTTTTTATTAATCAGAGCTTGGGAACTACTTCTTTGAGTGTGTACCGAAAAATCAAACACCTGAGCATACAACGCATAATTACGTATAAATATGTTCTTAACTTCATCAGGCTCTAGGCTCACATCATAAATCAGCGTACTGCCGATAAGTTGCTCACCGACCACTCTTTCTTCAAGCAGATAATGCTGCTCATTTTGTTTTAACTCGCCACTGAAACTGTATAGGTCAATCTGACGGCTAAGATATGGGATATTGCTGTGCAAATACCGCTGCAACTTCTTCTGACTATGATTTGATATTGAAATTTTTACCCAAACAACAGGATCAAATACACTTAGCCCAAATTGAGCCTCCACCTGTTTAAATTGAAAATCAACAATCTCCTTGATTTCACGGGATTGCTTGCCTTCAACCCAATAGCCATAAGATACTGAAACTGAATCAGACACAGCCCCTAACGCAGGAGAGCAGAATATTATTGCAATCCATATCAAGACTCTTTTGATCACACAGGTCCTAATCACAGGCAATAACGTCGATATAGACAAAAATACATGCCCCATCCCTACTGTAATTTAAAACAAATAAAACTCTTGTATAATAAGAGTAGTAAATATTTCCAATAATCGTAAAAAAACCCGGTATAAACCGGGTTTTTTGAAGCCTAAGGATCGATGACTCAAGGCCTTTAGCTGTTTTGTATCTATGACGGCCTGAGTGCTGCAACGATTTTTAAGCCATCGCCGCCAAACCCAGCGCAATATCCTTCTGGATATCGTCAACCGATTCTAGCCCTACAGCAATACGAACTAGGCCATCACTAATCCCCGCCCTGACTCTATCTTCTGGGGTTAAACGACTATGAGTCGTAGAGGCTGGATGAGTTACCGTGGTTTTGGTATCCCCAAGATTTGCAGTAATTGAGATCATGCGCGTGCCATCAATCAATCTCCAAGCAGCTTCTTGACCGCCTTTCACTTCAAAAGATAATACACCGCCAAACCCTGATTGCTGTTTCTTGGCCAATTCATGACCTGGGTGTTCTTCCAGACCGGCATAATTAACCTTAACGATTTGAGGCTGCTGCTGTAACCACCTAGCCAATGTCATTGCATTTTCGCTATGCGCTTTCATCCGCAACGACAAGGTTTCTAGGCCTTTTAAAAACACCCAAGCATTGAATGGGCTAAGTGTTGGCCCTGCTGAGCGTAATACGCCAATAACAGGCTCAATCAGTTCTTTGCTGCCCACGACCGCGCCGCCTAAGCAGCGACCTTGGCCATCGATATATTTGGTTGCCGAGTGAACGATTAGGTCGGCACCAAAACGCAATGGTTTTTGTAAAGCAGGTGTGCAGAAGCAATTATCAACCACAAGCAAAGCATCATTTGCATGAGCAATATCCGCTAACGCCTGTAGATCTGCTACTTCGCTCATGGGGTTTGAAGGCGATTCTAAAAACAACATACGCGTTGTACTATCAATAGCCTCGGCCCATGCTTTTAGATCAAGCAAGTCGACATAGCGGACATCGATATTGAATTTCCGTACAAATTTTTCGAATAAAACATTGGTGCTACCAAAGACATTACGCGAGACGATGATGCTATCCCCCGCTTTTAGGTGTGCAATCACAACTGAATAAATTGCGGCCATGCCAGAGGCCGTTGCCGCACAATCTTCGCCGCCTTCTAAAGCCGCTAACCGTTCTTCAAAGGTACGTACGGTAGGATTGGTATAGCGCGAGTAAACATTTCCTTCTTCATCACCAGAAAAACGTGCAGCGGCTTCTGCTGCTGAGTTGAATACATAGCTACTGGTAAGGTACATCGCTTCGCTATGTTCGCCATGAGCACTGCGAACTTGTCCTGCGCGCACTGCCAAGGTTTCAAAATCAGCATCGGTTAAATCAGATTGATAACGAAAATCTCTATCGGAAAATTTACCCATATTGGTTTTTTTATACACCTTAAAATTTTATTGGTTTGCTATTTTATACTCAAATAAAAACGGCCAGATTAACTGGCCGTTTTTATCAATTTATTCATGAAGAATAAACAGAAAGT
>Ga0105355_10004209_pt1 | contig 12385 bp, 10 predicted proteins | sample GOMGulsemesocosm_2_FD_83508 | JGI IMG/M metagenome (GOLD analysis project Ga0105355, IMG submission 83508) | Methane-oxidizing microbial communities from mesocosms in the Gulf of Mexico - GOM9C Gulf of Mexico | ecosystem: Environmental > Aquatic > Marine > Cold seeps | place: Gulf of Mexico... | reverse complement strand
TAGGAAAGGTGAAGAATAGCGATACAACCACCAGCATCATTATTTTTCAACTCAAATGTCCAATTATATTTACGACAGATATCTCGGGTAATTAACAAACCTAAGCCATGCCCTTCCTCATTCCGCTGCTTCTTGTAAAGACCCACACCCGTATCGGTCACTGAGATGGTGTCGCTATCAACAACAATATTTACCTCTCCCGATTCTGTACAGGCAAAAGCATTCTTCAACAAATTACCCAGTAATAATTTAAGTGCTACCTCAGGAATAATAATGAGAGGTGCACATTTAATATCAATATTAACAACCACTGGCTTAGTGTTTAATAACGCACTGTGTGCATCCACAATAATCATTATTTCTTCTTTTTTCAGTTGTCGTTGTGATAGATCTAAATCTTTCTCTGATTTTGTTAAAGATAATAATGCATTAATAAAATCGTTCATCTCATTGGTTGCACTTTCTAAACGCACTTGCTGTTTTTTGATGAATTCAGGTTCATTACTGTAGCTCAATAAATTAGTCGCGCCCTTCATCACCATCAATGGTGTCCGTAATTCATGGCTGGCCATACGATTGAAAGCGCGCTCTCGCTCAATTAACGCATTTTTTTGTTGTTGGTTCTTGTTGTAACTATCAACTAATTGCAGTAGTTCCTTCGTCGCAAGTCCTGACGGCAATTCTATATCACTCGTATCGTCAGGTGAGCGATTGGCAATCTGCTTTGCAAATACAGATATCGGTGCCGTTAACCGTTCTGATATTCGCATCACGACGAGTAACGCCACCAGCAATAAGAGTAATGAAATTAAAGACTGCCAGGATTGTGTCCACATGATCTCCTCTTCACCAAGTTCAAAAGCAGGATCGGTATGAACAACATAAATAAACTCATCATGCTTGTCGGATACCGCCAGCTTCATCAGAAAGAATTCGGTGCCTAATGCATTCCTTTCTTGAATTTCAATGGCTTCATCTACTGGCAGAATGATATTTTCGTCAACGATCGTAGGCAGCGTAAGGCGGTCAACATAGCCCATTGTAAATTCGTCAATTTTAACAACACGTAATTCAGGGCTGGATTTCATTTTTTCAACAATCGACTCTTTCTGTAATAACAGCCTATTTTGAATACTTAATTTTTCAATACTTTCAAGCGTAGAATCAAGCACTGTTGCATGGATCATGATGATCGAAAAAGCAACGATAGAGAAATAAATGAATGTAAGTTGTTTAGCAGACCTGACTTTTGCCATTTTGATTACCTTATTGAACCGATTTTTACCTTACTAGACCTTATTACTTACCTCGATACTAATTGATAACCAATTTTGGATAAGGTTTTGATGTAATGCTGCTGAAAAGGTTTATCAACCTGGTTACGCAGTTGATAAATATGACTACGAAGAATATCGCCTTCAGGTTCGTCTTGCCCCCAAATCGCATTGATAATCTCACTTTTAGTGACAATTTCAGGTGAACGCATCATCAATAATTTTAAAATAGTAAATTGAGTCGGATTAAGTTCGAAATTACAGCCATTACGCGTGGCGATATGCGTCTTTAAATCCAGCGATAATTCATTAAAGGTTAATTCTTTGGCGGTATTATTGCCACTACGACGACGATGTAGCGCTTGAATTCGCGCCGCTAAAATATCCAAATCAAATGGTTTAATAAGATAATCATCCGCACCACAATCAAAGCCTGCTAACGTATCCTCTCGGGTATCACGGGCAGTTAGCATCAGAATTGGCGTATCGTTCCCCTGCTCTCGCAATTTTTGACAAACCGTTAAACCATCCATTCGTGGCATCTGTATATCTAAAATAATCAAATCATAATAGTTATTACTAGCGAGCTCATAACCATGCACACCATCTTGCGCATAATCCAAGGTGTAGCCTTTAATTTCAAAAAAATCAAAGATAATACCGGCGATATCTTGATGATCTTCCACTAATAATATTTTCATCGTCACTTAATCCAATAAAATAAATACCAGACTATTATGGCAAATACTATGTCGAATTAATGTAAAAAATACAGAAAATGTAAAAAACATGTCGAAAACATTAATTCGACACACGCCTCGTTAGACTGCTGCCATTGTTATCCAGTTTGGAATCGTATATGCCAGCCAGTATCACATCTATTACAGAACACAGAGACGGGCCTAAAGCCAGTACCCCGCCATTATTATCCATTGTGATCCCGTTTTTTAATGAAGATGAAGTGCTAACATCTTGTCATCAGCGTGTTGTCGCTGTACTTGATTCTATCGGACAAGCTTGCGAGATTATTTATGTCGATGATGGTAGTCATGATGACTCATGGTCTCAGGTCATCAGTTTTACAGCCAAGCATCATGTAATACGTTGTATTAAACTCAGTCGTAATTTTGGTAAAGAAGCCGCTATGACGGCGGGTATGCTAAATACAGCAGGCCGCGCGCTTATTCTATTGGACGCCGACTTACAAGATCCACCCGAGCTAATACCTCAAATGGTTAGTGAGTGGGAAAGTGGTTACGATGTCGTGAATATGCAGCGTAAAGAGCGTCATGGTGAAAATTGGCTAAAACGTACAACCGCCTACCTTTTTTATAAACTCATTAATCGTCTGGCTGATATTGAAATGCCCCGTAATGTCGGTGACTTTAGATTGTTAGACCGTAAAGTGGTTGACGTCATCAATAACCTACCAGAACGTAATCGCTTCATGAAGGGGCTGCTATCTTGGCCTGGCTTCAATACTTGCACATTACAATTCGACCGTGATGCGCGCCAAGCTGGTATCACGAAGTGGAATTATACCAAGCTAATTCACCTCGCTTTTGAAGGCATTACCTCTTTCAGTATCAGGCCATTACGTATCGCCACTGCGGCAGGCGTAGTCACATCAATAATTTCTGTATTCATGGCCATTGTACTGGTCAGTAAAACACTGTTCTGGGGTGACCCCGTGGCAGGTTACCCTTCACTCATGACAGTCGTCTTATTGCTTGGCGGCATACAGCTATTATCGATTGGATTAATGGGTGAGTATGTTGGCCGCTTATTTATAGAATCGAAACAAAGACCCAACTTTATTGTCATGAATGAGCAGACTGCGGAACCAAGTACAGGCTTTAACGTAAACAAGCAGGTAAGAACCAATCAAACACACAATACCAATTTCAAACAAGGCTAGTCGTAACATGTCTAAAGCACTAAACAATCTCTCTTTGACCAAAATAGCAATCATACTCGTTGTAACCGCAATGGCAGTCAGGTTATTTACCCTTGGCTTTTTCCCACTCATGGACACCACGGAAGCGCGTTATGGTGAAATGGCTAGGATCATGGCCGAAACAGGTAACTGGATCACGCCAATGTTCGATTACGATGTACCATTCTGGGGAAAGCCCCCCCTATTCACTTGGATGAGCGCGAGCGGCATTAAGCTATTTGGGGTAAATGAGTTCGCCGTTAGATTGCCGCATCTACTCGCTGGTGGCTTAGTACTATTCATCGTCGGCTTGCTTGCTTACAGCATTATCCCATCGCGTAGTACCGCAGAGCGTAAACAAGAAGCATGGCTAGCAGCAGGTATCCTTGCAACGACAACGACGTTTATTGTGGTGACAGGCGCTGTCATGACTGATACTGCGCTTACTTTAGGCATTACGTTAAGCATGGCGGCGTTTTGGCTTAACTATAAAAACAAATCAACTTTATGGGGACATCTGTTTTTTATTGGCCTAACCATCGGTATGTTAGCGAAGGGGCCATTGGCGCTAGTGTTAATTGGTATGAGTTTGTTTATCTGGGCATTGTTTAACAAAACCTGGGCGGGTATGTTCCGTAGTTTACCATGGAAAACGGGTATTCCACTTTTCCTTGCTACAAGCTTACCTTGGTATTTTATTGCAGAGTATTCATCACCGGGGTTCCTTAATTACTTTATTGTTGGCGAGCATGTTAAGCGTTTCTTAGTCAGTGGTTGGCAAGGTGATTTATATGGCACCGCACATAAAGAAATAAAAGGCACCATTTGGGTATTCGCCATTGTATCAGCCTTACCTTGGACACCGATTTTTATTTACCAATGGATTAAAAGCTTACAAGTAACCAAGAGAGTAAAAGCTAAAACACAAACAGAGCAAGATGATACAGCAGAGCTTAGTTATACCAGCTTTTTATGGGCATGGCTGTTAGCGCCGTTATTACTGTTTACATTCAGCGGTAATATTCTGTCTAGCTATGTAATGCCTTGCTTACCCGCTTTTGCATTATTGATGGTGACCTATCAACGTAATAATCCATTATCAAGCAAAGTATATAAAACAGGCTTTATTGCACCCGTATTGATCTTGCTTGTCGCTATTCTATTACGCACAGAAGTAACCAGTAAGCAATCAGAGAAAGGACTAATGCAAACGTGGTCAGAACAAGCACAGAACAGCGAATTAATTTATATTGATAAACGCCCATTCTCTGCTCAGTTTTATTCACGAGGTGTCGCGGTTGAACGTAAAGTGAAACTAGAAATCGCCGTTCAGGAGATAACTAAAGACACTTATTTTGTCATCAGGAAATCAAATGAATCAGCATTACTTATTACCAGCTTGCCTCAATGTAAGATTATCGAAAAAGCAAAAAAACGTATGCTCGTATTTTGTAACGCTAGCTAATATTTACGTATAAAATCCCACAAAAAAAGCAAGTTAGATACATACCCTAGTTTGCTTTTTTGTTACATCAAATAGTAAACAATAGTATAAAACAGACCAAAATGACCTACACTGAAGGTAGCATAACTAACTGAGTAGAAAGCATGCATATATTAATAACGGGTGGCACTGGCTTTATCGGCCAAGCATTTATTAATACCTTTCAAGCTGATTATGAATTTACTGTATTAACCCGCGATGTTAATAATGCAAAAAAACTTTTTTCGCATATGTCTACGGATAACATCAAGTTCATCTCGGAATTACATGAGTTACCCAGTGCAATCCATATCGATGCAGTGATCAATTTGGCTGGAGCTCCTATTATGGACAAAATGTGGAGCGCAAAACACAAACATATTTTGGAGTCGAGTCGCTGGGAAACAACACAACACCTGGTTGATTTTATTTCCACAAAGACGATCACACCCGACGTCTTTATCAGTGGCTCAGCCGTAGGCGTTTATGGCCGACAAGGTGACAACAGTATCGATGAAAAACTCCTCAATCATTATCCCGAATATGCCAGCAAGCTATGTGAGCATTGGGAAGAAATAGCCCGTACATGCTGCCCGTCAACCCGCACGGTTATATTACGCACTGGTATTGTACTAGGTAAAGATAAAGGCGCATTACAAAAAATGGAGTTTCCCTTTAAAGTAGGACTTGGCGGCCCTATAGGGAAAGGTCACCAATACATGTCATGGATACATATTGACGACATGGTTGCTGCAATTAATTATTTGTTACAGCATAAATCAGCCAGTGGCGCCTTTAACCTCACATCACCAAACCCAGTCACGAATACTGATTTTTCTCACAAATTAGCCGCTTGCTTTGGTAAAAAAGCGCGTTTAACAACACCGGTACTTCTTTTACGGTTATTACTGGGCGAACGCGCCGACCTGATTGTATATGGTCAACGCGTATTGCCGACTCGATTACTCGATAGTGGTTTCACTTTTCATTTTGATACATTAGATCAAGCATTTTCAGCAATCTATGATAAATAATTATTTAGAATAGAGATTTATTATAGTTATTTAGAGTTGAATGCCGCTATCCATGCTCACGCTTTCTTGCAATTCTCATCGCATCTAATATATTAACCAGCCATACACAAAGTAACGCTATCGTAGCAAAGTGAACCTCTTGGGTATCTATACCAGCCATCTGTTGTGTCACTAACTGGTTAATATTTAACAAATCGATATTACCACCAGATAGCATCACTTTATCTACAATCAATTGTGTCTGCGTTATAGTGATATCCATGATGTAATACAGTGGAAGCGCAGCCGCAACTGAAAATATAGCCGCCGCAACATACTTTTTTAACCACCAGTGCGCAGCACCTGGAAACAAGAACGCTGATAATAGGCCTGCTTTTAGGGTTTTATTCATAACATCTCCTAACTCAATATATAGCTATAACAAACTAAGGGTAATAATAACAAGGATAAAGAATGAAATGTCACTTGTAACGGTTTAAATATTAAACCAGCCATTAATAATACAAAAGTGAGCAACAAACAGTTATAAAATACCGTGTTTAGATCCGCTCCCACATCAATCCAAATAACATCGTTTTCGGTCAATTTCCCCCATATCCCCTGAATGATATTCAAGAGTTCATTCACGAAACCAATTAATACACGACTCACAAGCGGCATGACAGGCAATAGTATGACTGAAAACAACAATACCGGTAATATTAATACACTAAATATCGGGATGAAGATCAGGTTGACTATGGCCGATAACCAACTAAACCCAGAGAAAACCGTCATTTGGATTGGTAATAAAAGTAATGTCAACAACACCTGGCTACAACATACCTTTGTTAATTTGTGGTAACTATTTTTTAGCACCTGCTTTATTGGGCTTTTATCCCTGATAACGGTTTCTTTTCGACTAACCCAAACTAACATGAATACAGTCGCCATTGCTGAAAATGACAGCCAAAAACTAATCGAAAAGACCGTTAAAGGGTCCAATAGTAAGGTCACCAATAGCATTGTTGCGAACAATTGAAATAATGTCACTTTGTAATATTGAACACGATATAAACAATGGATACACAGTAAAACAATAGCCCGTAACGCAGGCAATGAAAAGCCCGCGATCCATGCATAAAACATGGCCGCGACAAGACTTATCGATAAACTCATCACAAGATTATAAGGGGCGCCAAATAACCTCAATAGTCGCTGCGCGCTGAGATAACAAAATCCAAAAATAAGGCCAATATGTAAGCCTGATATGGCAACTAGATGTCCAATACCGAGCAATTTAAACTGGGTCCAAAGTTCATTGTTAATGTAACTGCGGTCACCAAATGTTAACGCGTACAACATAGGGTTCACACTAACCGGTAATACCGATTTAAACGTCTGATACAAGTCACCACGTAAATTCAGTTGAGGCTGTATCACCTCTCCTTTTTCAATTAAGCCTATATATTGAATATGCCGAGATAACAATCTAGATTTAAAAGATGGAAAGGTATTATCACCCGCATTCATCTTTGGCTTAATTAAACGTATTTTAAACCGCCATACTTGACCAATACCCAGTTCACCTGGATAGTCGTATTCTGGATTTGGCCATTTTAAGGCGAGTTTAGGTTGTAGAAAAGACAACGCTGTATTATTGATCTCGATGACTTTTACATCAAACGAAAGTAGGTTTTTTTTATTTACTAATGTTATTAGCTCAGCTGTTATGATATTGTCTTGTGCTACTTTCATCAATGACTGTTTGTACTGAGACGATGTTTTGTAAAATAACGCATTAGCTTCATTTATGACGCTGTTTTTATACAAAATTGACCAACTTAATACAACAAACAGAAGTGCTAATATAGGTGGTACTTTCACATAAATAATGATAAAGGCAACAACTGTCATTATCGTGATAAATTGAATACGTTCAATATCAACAAAGAACATACTTATTAATATGGTAATGGAAAGTAGTATGGCCTTTAAGGTCATTCATTACCCCTGACGATTGATTAGAATTATGCCTAAGAATTTAATTAAGAAATACCTCCCAGACCCAGAGTCAATCAAAGAACATAAGCACCTTAAAATCTTTGGTGATCTGTTACATAATGCAAACCTTTGGCATTTAAATCGCCGCTCTGCAGCGGGTGCTTTCGCTGTTGGTCTTTTTATGGCGTTTGTGCCTGTTCCTTTTCAGATGTTATTAGCCGCCGGGTTTGCCATTTTATTTCGTGTCAACTTACCGTTATCTGTCGCGCTCGTGTGGTTATCTAACCCCATTACCATGCCGCCGATGTTTTATGCTACTTATGAGTTAGGTGCATGGATATTGCAAGTACCAGTCCATCCATTCTCATTCGAGCTAACAATGGATTGGTTAATGCAAGCGATCACGTTATATGGCCCAGCATTTCTACTTGGCTGCTTTGTATCCGGCACATTCTTTTCTATTGTTGGTTATTTTAGTATCCGCTGGTTATGGCGTTGGAAGATTATTAACGCTTGGAAGAAACGTAAAGCATCACGCACAAAATAAGTGTTAAAAATGAGAAGGCCACATCATTTAATCAATGATGTGGCCTTTTTTGTTCTTAGCTAGTTTATTAATCATTACATCCGATCCGACTAACAACTACAGACCGTTATTATCAATTAACTGTTTAAATTACGTGTAAATTTAACCACATCAACATTATCTTTTACTTTGTACAACTGTGCCAATCGGCCACCAGACTGAATTTTTTCATCAAGGCAAGTAAACATATCTGCAGATTCAATCCGACGGATCAAGCTCTTACGTTGAATCGGCTTATCAATAATAACTTCTATAACCGACTTTAGCTGCCCCACAGTAAAATGCTCCGGTAAACAAAACACCGGAATCATCGTATACAATGTTTTTTGTTGCAGCCGAATGACAGCTTGTTGAATAATCATCAAATGATCAAAAGCAATTGATACACTCAGCAGTTTATCTACCTCGAACCATTGCGCATCATCTACAGTCTCTATGTGAGAAGACACTGCTTGAGCAGCAATTAACGCATAGTACACCAAAGTAACGCTAAAACCTCTCGGGTCACGATCACCACCAGAATAGGTTGCAAGTTGCTCTAAATACCTGGGTTCAACATTGGTTTTTTCTTGTAATTTACGCAATGCTGTCGCGTCAGTTGAAACATCAAGTTCAAGGTCAACAAATCCCCCAGGAAGCCCCCAAAAACCACTGAAAGGAGCATTCGCTCGTTTAACCATTAACACTTTTAGCGCGCCGTCTTGTACTGTGAACAGTACACTATCGACGGTGAATAACGGATTTTTAAACTGAGTCATATCATAATTAGAGGGCATCGTTTCGCTTCACCTGAACAAAATGTCTTAATGACACATTTAATTAATTTGATATTTTAAAACAACACATTAGACAAAGCAAATTCAAACACAGGTCTGACTTAACCATTAACTAATACCTTCTAACCAGATAAGTATTAATAGGCATTAACATTATATATCAACACTATACGAATAATTACTAGTCTTGCTACACTGCTGCCAAAAGTAATTTAATCCTAACCTTAAAAATAAAATGTCCTAGTGACACAAAGATCTTGCGCAATAAAATAAAGCCTGCTAACTTCAATGTGTCACAGGGACAGTAACAACGAGGTGAATATGAAAATTTTCAATTATCAATTAAATGGCACTAAAACATTAGCGAGTTTCGATAATTTTACTTTTAGTGGAGGTGAAGAACATATTCGCTTCAACCCACTACAATTTCAAAATATACATAAAATTGAAATTATCGAACGACTCACAAATTCAAGTAAAATAATGCGGTTGATACTAGTGGTAGATGCGCTAAAGCGCTTAACGAATAATAAGGTAGAAATTGAACTTGTTATCCCCTACTTTCCGTATGCTCGACAAGATAGAGTCTGTGTATCAGGTGAGGCTTTAGGCTCAGCTGTAATGGCAAATTTAATTAATAGCCTTAATTTTAGCCGTGTCACAATTTGGGATGTGCATAGCGATGTATCAACTGCTTTGATACATAACGTAAATAGCATTGAACAAATCGATTTATTAAAGCGTTGTAAAGAATTAAGCCAACAACTCAGCAATGGCGCACTCACTCTTATCTCTCCTGATGCAGGGGCAAGTAAAAAGACACTTAAAATTTCTACTTACTTTCAAGGTGAACCTGAAGTTATCCAAGCTCAAAAAGTGCGAGACATGAAGACAGGCGAAATAATTAAAACCGAGGTGCTTGGGGATGTAAAAGGAAAATCAGTGCTGATCACTGATGACATCTGCGACGGAGGGCGTACATTTATTGAGTTAGCTAAAGTACTTAAACAACTCGGCGCTAAGCATATAGCTTTGTTTGTTACTCACGGTATATTTTCCAACGGACTGGAAGTATTCAACGGACTCATTGATGCTATTTACACTACAGATTCGCTGCGACCTGCAGACGAATTTAATAATAAAACCGACATAAAACTAACCGTCATTAACATGTAAGGATACGCCCATGACCATTATCGCAGCAAGTATGCAAAAAGATGTATATAAAGAATTCCATAGTCGTGCTTACCACCCTGATGTATCTGAGGTATACGCTAATTTTACATCACGCAGTGGCCGATTAAGTAATATAGAGAACAACGACAAGGTTGCATTTGTAGGTTTACAATATTTTATCAAAAGTTATTTACAAGACGAATGGAATGAATTCTTTAGTGCCGATAAAATCAGTGCTGTCGCGAATCATAAACGGATCCTGTCGGCAATGTTAGGATATCAAGTAGACGTTTCTTATTTAGAGGCATTACATGATCTTGGCTATCTGCCATTAAAGATAAAAGCATTACCAGAGGGTACGCTCGTACCATACTTAGTTCCCCCGATGACAATAGTTAACACAAAACCCGGTTTTCAGTGGTTAACAAATATGATTGAAACAGTACTCAGTTGTGAAAATTGGCCGATTCAAACCAGCACAACAACATCGATTGCCTATTTAAAAGTGTTTAAAGAATTTGCAACTAAGACTGGCCTGCCAATGGATATCGTACCATTTCAAGGTCATGATTTTAGTTTCCGTGGGATGTTTGGTAAACACGCTGCGGCAATGAGTGGCTTCGGTCACTTAGCTTCTGGCTTGGTGGGAACAGATACTATTCCTGCAGTATTGTTTGCAGAAAAATATTACGCAGGTAATGTTGACGAAGAACTGGTTGGTTGCTCGGTTGATGCTACAGAGCATTCAGTGACATGCTCATGGATCATGGAAGGCGAGATCGAATTTTTCCGCTACCTCATGACCGAGCAATCTCCACAAGGGGTTTTGAGTGTTGTGTCGGATACATGGGATTTTTGGACCTTGGTTACAGAATACCTACCGCAATTAAAACAAGAAATCATGGCTCGTGATGGAACCTTGGTGATCCGCCCCGATTCAGGCGACCCAGTAAAAATTCTTACTGGATATAAGGTTTCACCTATTTCAGATTATGCCGAATTGTTTTCATCCCAATCTGAAGCAGAAGTAGCTGTACACGAACAAGGTCACGAAGCCTATCGCTGGAAAGGTCAATACTTTGCACTAACAGAACATGAAACAGAGCCTGTAATGGAATGTGAAATCAAAGGCTTGGTTGAATGTTTATGGGATATTTTTGGTGGTACAGTTACAGGTAAAGGGTTTAAATTGTTAGATCAACATATTGGCGCTATTTATGGAGACGCGATCACCCTGCCTCGTCAGCGCCAGATTTTGCAACGTTTACTCGATAAAGGCTTTGCTTCTAAAGTAGTGTTAGGTATTGGTCCTTATAGCTATCAATATGTAACGCGTGATACTCACGGTTCAGCAGTTAAGGCGACGAGTGTCGTAAAAGATAAACAACGCATCGCCATTTTTAAAGACCCTAAAACAGATGTTAAAAAGAAGTCTGCGAAAGGTTTATTAAAAGTAGAGCGTGTTGATGGCCAGTTAGTATTAATTGATGACGTAACTCCAGATGAAGAGCAACAAGGTTTGCTTCAAGTCGTTTTCGAAGATGGTAAGTTGGTTAAACAAACAAGTTTGGCCGAGATAAGAGCCTTAATCGATAGCCAAATATAACATGTTAAACAAGGAAGCTGTTCGCTTCCTGGTTTAACGAACCTTGATTATTAATTAAGAATATTTCCTAGTAAATTCTCACCCTTACTCATTATATCGTCAGAATCTATAACCATAACCGTGACAAAAAGATAAGTACCAGTTGTCGCTGAAATTGCCACGAATGCCATTTTTCATACAGAACGGTAATCACGGATGGAGAGATATTAAGATATTAGGAACCTGTAATTAAGTGGCAATATTACATAATTAAACCCCAACCATTTACCCAATACTTAGGCTTCTTTTGCTACAGCTTTATTTGCAACCAGATGAATATACTATTATTTAGTACTAATTTCATACCTTTAGATGATTGTCTGTTTACGTATTTCATCGCTAAAATAGTGACCATTATTAGCTCGTCAATCTATACAGAATGTAAATATTGATTTTGCTGACAACATAAATTGAAAGGGATTTTATTTTGAAAGGCTCAGCTTCGTTTTTAATGGCTTTATTATCGACCTCAGCAATAGCAGCTGAAGCGCC
>Ga0105355_10004208_pt1 | contig 12391 bp, 13 predicted proteins | sample GOMGulsemesocosm_2_FD_83508 | JGI IMG/M metagenome (GOLD analysis project Ga0105355, IMG submission 83508) | Methane-oxidizing microbial communities from mesocosms in the Gulf of Mexico - GOM9C Gulf of Mexico | ecosystem: Environmental > Aquatic > Marine > Cold seeps | place: Gulf of Mexico... | reverse complement strand
TGATCCTGGGCATAATAGCCTAGAGATGCATTTTCAGACCACTTGATGGTGCCTTCTGTCGGCTGTATCTCATCAATCAGGCACTTCATTAGGGTTGTCTTACCCGCGCCGTTAGAGCCAATGATGGCCACTTTTTCCCCTGCAGGGATCATGATGTTCGACTTTTTGAACAGCATTTCAGTTTCGTAAGTATGGCCTAGGTTCTCAACTTCAAGGGCAGTACGGTGAAGTTTTTTCTCGAATTCAAAACGCATGAATGGGTTTTGACGGCTTGAAGGTTTAATGTGGTCAAGTACGATCTTATCCAGCTGCTTCTGGCGAGATGTTGCTTGCTTAGCTTTAGAAGCGTTAGCTGAGAAACGGCTAACGAACTGCTGCAATTCAGCCATCTGAGTTTTCTTCTTGGCATTATCGGCTTGCTGGCGTTCGCGGGCTTGTGTCGATGCGATCATGTAGTCATCGTAGTTGCCTGGGAAGATTTTGATATCGCCATAATCGATATCAGCCATGTGTGTACAAACAGAGTTCAAGAAATGGCGATCGTGCGAGATGATAACCATGGTGCACTTCATGTCGTCTAGTAATTTTTCTAACCAGCGCATGGTATTGAGGTCCGAGTTGTGGGTTGGCTCATCAAGTAGCAAGATGTCTGGGTTAGAGAAAAGTGCTTGGGCTAAAAGTACACGTACTTTCAAGCCAGGAGCAACGCCAGACATTAGGCCAGAATGCAATTCTGAATCGATCCCTGCACCTAATAATAATTCGCCTGCACGAGATTCAGCGGTATAGCCATCCATATCGGCAAACTCGCTTTCGAGTTCGGCAGCGCGCATGTATTCGTCTTCAGTCGCTTCAAGATTGGCGTAAATGGCATCACGCTCTTCTTTAATCGCCCAAAGCTCTTTATTACCCATCATTACCGTATCAATAACGACTTGCTCTTCAAACGCGAACTGATCTTGGTGTAACTTGCCGAGGCGCTCGTTTGGTGAAACGGAAACGTTACCCGCAGAAGGCTCAAGGCTGCCGTCTAGGATTTTCATGAAAGTTGATTTACCACAACCGTTCGCACCGATTAGGCCGTAGCGGTTGCCATCACCGAATTTAACGGAGATGTTTTCAAACAAAGGCTTGGCGCCAAACTGCATGGTGATATTAGCGGTAGAAATCAATAGACTGACCCTGAAAATTCGTGCATGACTTAAGTGCTGGCTCTGAAAGCCTGCGACCTATAAAATTGAGGGCGAATTATACAGAGTTTGGTCGAGTACTTAAATGCCTGATGCTAAAAAAGAACGAGAGAGTAATGTGAAGCTGATGGTTACGGAGACTCAGTGTCCTCGTTGTAAATCTCGCTTTACCTGTAATGCTGCCAATATAGAGCGATGCCAGTGCTGGGGAGTCGGGCTTGAGGCGCAGGATTTTGCTTATTTACGTCAGCTTGGGTTTAGCGCGCAGGAAACGGGCTGTTTGTGTCGTAACTGTCTTGTTGATATTAAAAAGCAGGTTAAAAATTCATCATCTTGATGAATAAATCGAAAGTAACTTTGCTCATTTGAGCGAATTTTGCGAAAATGCACAAATATAGATAATACCTGACTGTATTACTCGGTTTTACCTGACTTAAGATTAACCTCTCTTAAGCTGGCCTTTTAGTGAGCTCCCCATGTTAAGTGTAACCCAAGCCCCTGAACTTTTTTCTTACCCTAGATATTGGGCGGAATGCTACGGTACGGCGCCGTTTTTACCGATGTCACGCGCCGAAATGGATGAACTCGGCTGGGATTCTTGCGATATTATTATCGTCTGTGGCGATGCGTATGTTGATCACCCAAGTTTTGGTATGGCAATCATGGGTCGACTCTTGGAGTCTCAGGGTTTCCGCGTAGGGCTTATTTGCCAGCCCGACTGGAATGATTTAGACGCCTTTAAAGCATTGGGTAAACCTAACCTGTATTTCGCTGTTAGTGCAGGGAACATGGATTCCCTGATTAATAAATACACGGCTGACCTTAAGGTTCGTAACGATGATGCTTATACACCGCACGGTGTATCAGGTAAGCGTCCTGATCGTGCGGTTATTGTCTATAGCCAGAAATGTAAGCAAGCGTATAAAGACGTTCCCCTTATGGTAGGTGGTATTGAAGCCAGCTTACGTCGTATTGCTCAATATGATTATTGGAGTGATGAAATTCGTCGCTCGGTATTAATCGACTCCGGCGCCGATATTTTGTTATACGGAAATGCTGAGCGTGCCATTGTCGAAGTGAGTCATGAGCTAGCTTCTGGCAAAACCATGAAAGACTTACAGCATATTCGTGGCACTGCGGTTATTCGTAATGCGACACCAGATGGTTGGACGGAAATTGACTCTACCCGTATCGATTGGCCTGGGCGCTTAGATGAAATTCCAAATCCTTATGAAATGAAGGATACCAAGAATCAAACTTGCTCTACTAATAAGGGTGATGATGAAGATGGCATGGAAGAGCATGAAAGCGTGGTTAAAATTGTTCCAATGCCGCTGCACCGTAAGCTCAATATTGATCATTCAAAGGCAGTTATTCGCCTGCCGTCGTTTGAGAAAGTGCGTGCGGATTCCGCCTTATACGCTCACGCTTCTCGTATTTTGCATTTAGAAAGTAATCCGCAAAATGCCCATGCCTTGATTCAGCGTCATGGCGATAAAGAAATTTGGGTTAATCAGCCGCCAATTCCATTGGAGACCGAGGAAATGGATGCGGTCTTTGCCTTGCCGTATCAGCGTATTGCCCATCCTTCTTATGGTGATGCCAAAATTCCTGCTTACGATATGATCCGTTTTTCGGTCAATATCATGCGCGGCTGCTTTGGTGGTTGTAGTTTCTGTTCGATTACTGAACACGAGGGCCGAGTGATTCAAAGTCGCAGCCAAGATTCGGTGATTAAAGAAATTGAAGATATTCGTGATCACGCCCCTGGCTTTACTGGTGCGATCTCAGATTTAGGTGGGCCAACGGCCAACATGTATCACCTAAACTGTAAGGACCCAAAGATTCACGCCAGTTGTCGTCGTTTATCTTGTGTATTCCCGAGTATTTGTACCAACTTGGTGACGGATCACTCGCAGACGACCTCCTTGTACCGTCGCGCTCGCGCACTGCCAGGTATTAAACGTGTCGCCATTGCTTCTGGGTTGCGTTATGACCTCGCGGTAGAAGATCCAGAATACGTTCGCGAGCTAGTGACTCATCACGTTGGCGGTTATCTGAAAATTGCCCCTGAGCATACCGAGAAGAATACCTTGGATATGATGATGAAGCCGGGGATGGGAACCTACGATAAATTTAAGCGTATGTTCGAAAAATATTCGAAAGAAGCAGGCAAGAAACAGTATTTAATTCCGTATTTTATTGCCGCTCACCCGGGTTGTGAAGATGAAGATATGTTGGGCTTAGCGGTATGGCTTAAACGTCATAAATACCGAGTTGATCAGGTGCAAACCTTCTACCCATCACCTATGTCATTAGCGACGGCGATGTATCATTCAGGTCATAACCCGTTACAGCGCGTTAGCTATAAGTCGAAGAAGATGATTGTACATACCGAGTTAAAATCTCGTCGTGTACAGAAAGCGTTCTTGCGTTATCACGACCCGAAAAGTTGGCCTATGTTGCGTGAAGCGTTAAAAGAAATGGGCCGCGAAGATATGATCGGTTCAGGCAAGAATGCCTTGATTCCAAAAGAAGAGCCTGCTGAGCATAGGCACGCGCGCCTGCAGAATAAACTAGGGCAGAGTGTTCGTGGTCGTCCAGGTGGTAAAGGAGGCAGTGGTGCTTCTGCTAAGCCAGGTTCCAGGTCGGGGGTTCAAGCTAAATCTGGGCAAGCTAAGTCTGGACAGGGGCAGTCAGAAGGTAATAGACCGGCTAGCAATCGTCCAGCTGGGAAGCCGTTTGGCAAACCGGGGTCCAAACCAGGTGTTAAGTCCTCGGGTAAAAAACCAGGCAAGAAGTTGCAGAAGTCGATCGCTGAAAAAGCCGGCGTAAAGCAAGAAGGCGCGAAGAAGTCGGGTAAGCCAAAATTTAAAAAACGTTAATAGTATTCAATAGGAAGATGATGACACACCCTTACGCACCCAAGCACAATATAGGACAGACCTTGGCAAGTTTTGACAAGCCAAAGTCTGTTCATGCGCCGCGCATCTTAATGCTGTATGGCTCGTTACGGGCGGAATCTTATAGTAGGAAGTTGACGCTTGAGGCCTGTGCTATTTTGGAAAGCTTTGGCGCTGAGGTGAAAATCTATGATCCTGCAGAGCTGCCAATGTTTGATCGTGAAAGTTACGATCACCCTAAGGTAAAAGAGCTGCATGAGTTAGCCCTATGGTCTGAGGGGATGGTCTGGTCTAGTCCAGAACTACACGGCACGATTACCTCTGTGATTAAAAACCAGATTGATTGGATTCCTTTGAGTCTAGGCAGCGTGCGACCGACTCAGGCGCGTACCTTGGCTGTTATGCAAGTCAGTGGTGGTTCGCAGTCATTTAACGCTGTGAATAGCCTGAGAGTATTAGGGCGCTGGATGCGCATGCTTACCATTCCTAATCAATCTTCTGTAGCAATGGCGTGGAAAGAGTTTAATGATGATGGTTCAATGAAGGATTCATCCTATCGAGATCGTGTGGTTGATGTGATGGAGGAGTTATTTCGTTTTACCTTGTTAACTCGAGATCATTCAGAGTTCTTAACGTATCGCTTCTCTGAAAACAAAGAAGAGTACGCCCAGAGGGCAGGGAAGGTATCAGCTGAATCTGGGGCCGAAGGAACTATATGAACGATAGGTATAAGTGATAAAAATAGGAGAAAGCCCGTAATAACGGGCTTTTTTTTGATTTGTGTTTAATATTTTTTAGCCGGAGGAATATCATTCATTTGACGTAAAAATTCTAAATCTCGTTTGAGTTGGTCGCAACGTTCTCTAGGTGTTAGATCTTCCGGCCATTCGTCTGGGCCTTCTTCAGCTGGGCTAATGACATTGCCAATTAGCTGAGAGAATGTTTGCGTACCATTGCTTTTGTTGTGTGCCTTGCGAGCATGGAAGTCAATGTGAATGACGTTTGAGTCCTGCTTGTTACTCATTGTCGTACCTTTTTATATAACAACTAATTTTTATACTATTTAAGTATCAAAAATCGTACCAATTATGAAAAGTACGCAAAGCGGCATGAATAGTGGTGTATTGATACTATAGAGGTTTGCTAGGGTATTGATTGTTAAAGGGTTTAGGTATTTTGTGACAAATTTTGTCAGTTTGAAACATTTTGCAAGTATGTGTTTCAGATCATGCCTTCTTGTAAGGCGATGGCCATTGCCAGAGCGAGTTCTTCTGCTTGGCTTATAAAGTCTGTTTGCCAGTTGCCTTTGCAAATTATAGGGGCTTGAACCCAGCGCCATTTTAAACCGGTGGAAATACTCTCTAGCGCACGTTTAGTGCCAGTACCATCATGACCAGCTCGGATCATGGCGCAGACTGGCAAGCCTTGTTTCTTTTCTAAGCAAGGGTAGTAAATTCGATCAAAAAAATCTTTCATGCCGCCGCTCATGTAGCCCAAGTTTTCTGGGGTCATTAGAATAATTGCGTCGGCTGTGAGTACATCAGCGGCATCCGCTTGTAAGGCAGGGATATGCTTTACTTCGAGAGGCGTGCTATCAGTATTAATTGTTGAGGCTGCCAGATAAAGTTGTTCTGCTAACTTTTGGGTATTTTCAGAAGGCGCATGGCTAACAATTAGCAAGGTTTTTGGCGCTTGGGTCATTAGACGAATAGGCCTTATGTTGAGTTTAATAAAAGAACCAGTGTTCTATTTAACGAAAAATTTTGTCAAAGTTCATCAGTTAGGATAAGTTATCCCACAGGAAAAATTGTAACATTAGATTAATCTAAATAACGAGTGGTCACAGATGAATATGGAGATTCAGGCAGCGTTAGATGCTGCCGATGAAACCGATGCATTTTTACAAATTACTGATGTCGTTTATGATCGGCAGGCAGAAGTTGGTTACGGGTCCTTAACCGGAGCAGAAAAGACTATCTATTGCATCGATAGTTTAAGTCGTGAAATGGAAAATGGTGGTTTTGGCCAGTTATTTCACCACGATGCAGGTGCAATCTGTTTGGATATGTTGGAGTCTCTCGATAAAGTTCGAGCAAAAAAATCTCATGCAGTGGTGCAAAAAATGGTTAACTTTTTCCCTAATGGTATCGTACCGGAAGATGAAGAAGAACGCCTCAATACCTTTGATCAACTTGCTAGTGAACTAGTGGATGAAATAGCTGAGTGCGATGATCAATTCTATGATTCCGGCGAGAATCTTATTGAGCTAACGCTGAAGTTTGTTGCAAAAAATCTATCGCAATTTCGTTAATGGCATATTTGGTCGATTTTAATCTTAAGATAGTTTTAAATCGGCCTATATAGACCTAAAGTGCTTGCAATTAGCTTGTATGATCAATATAAAAGAAACTCATTCTTACCTACCTAAATAAAAAATATAAAAGGCCTTTTCATGTTACGTATTGCGATGACTATATTCATTTGTTTGGCGATTACGCCATTCTCTCAAGCCAAGATGGTCAATGACGTTGATATTGCTGATAGCATTCAAGTTATAGATCAATCTTTAGCCCTAAATGGCGCAGGTATTCGTTCTAAGTTCTTTTTGAATTTATATGTCGGAGCTTTATACCTTAATCAAAAGAGTTCTGATGCTGAAGCCTTGATAGCTGCCGATGAAGCGATGACCATTCGCCTGTATATCACGTCTTCTTTAATCGATGGCGAGAAAATGAGTGAAGCGACATTGGATGGTTTTGTTAAATCTACGGGTGGTAATTTAGCTCCAATTCAGTCTGAAGTTGAATTGTTGATCGGTGCTTTCCGTGATGCAGTTGCAGATAACGATGTCTTCGATCTTCAATATGTACCTGGCCACGGTGTTAGTGTTATCCGTAATGGAGAAGTTAAAGTTGTTGTTCCAGGCTTATCTTTCAAAAAGGCTTTGTTTGGTATTTGGTTGTCTGAAGATCCAGTACAAGATGATTTAAAAGAAGGTATGTTGGGTGAAGCGTAAACGCTCTCTGATATGTTAGGAAGCCGCTTTTGCGGCTTTTTTTTGTTGTAAAATTTGTCTTCATAAAAAAAATAATAATGAAAGGGAATATCATGGGGTTACTTCGAGTACTGTTGGGTACAGTTCTGCTACTTACGTTTTTCACTACCAGCGCTAAAATGTCGAATGCACAGCAAGAATTGCGAGATACTGCAATGAATACGACGGTAGACCTTTCGCAACGAATTGAAGCAATTAAGCAGTTGTATCCTCAACAATGGAAAAACAATGAACTTTTAAAGCGCCGAATTTGTATTTGGGATCTTGCTGGGCGCTCAGGGCCTATTTTTGCGGCGGCACAGGACCAAAAAACTGAGCTAATGAGGTTGGGCATTGAAGTGGATATGGAAGCTTACACTAGTGAGTCCATTTTAGCGCAAGAGTTAAAAGCGGGCCGTTGTGATGCGGCATTTATGACGGGGATGAAAGCACGAACGTTTAATAAATTTAGTGGAACTATCGATTCGGTAGGTGCCTTACCAACGATCAAGCATATGAAATTGTTATTAAGAGTGCTTACTAATCCAAAAATGGCGGCTAAATTCGAAGTGGGTCGTTATACAATTTTAGGCATTGCACCTGCTGGGGCGGCTTATATTTTTGTAAATGATAGAAAAATAAATTCTTTGACTAAGGCTGCTGGGAAGCGAATTGCGGTGTTGGATTATGATTCCATGCAGGCGAAGATGGTATTGAAGCTTGGCGCTACGCCAGTACCCTCCAGTTTGGTTGGAGCGCCGAATAAGTTTAATAATGGTGCGGTTGATGTACTACCTGCGCCATTGGTCGCTTATAGCTTTATGGAGCTTTATCGAGGCATGGAGCCTGATGGAGGCATAATTAACTATCCTTTTTCTCAGGCTAGTATGCAGATGGTTGCGCTAAAGGATAAATTTCCTACTGAGGTGGCTCAATTAGTAAGGGAGGGCTTCCAGAAAGGATTTGATCGAATTATTAATCAAATAAATCTACAAACAGGTGATATTCCCGGGCACTGGTGGATCCAGATACCTGATAAGGAAAAACAAGACTATGAAGTTATGATGCAGCAAGCACGTATCGAACTCAGAGATGCTGACTATTACGACGCGGGTATGCTGACTATTCAACGTAAAGTCCGCTGTAAGCTTGATCCTACACGGTTCGAGTGCCCAAATCCGGTAGAGTAAGAGTTTAAAATAATTAGTTTTATTTGTTAAAGCACTGGATTGAATGGCCGATATAACCTATAGCGCAATTCAAACCGGTGACTGCTATGCATTTCAATCCTAATCTTATCAATGTTCAGTCTAGCCAATATCATGGCAACTCTGCTAATGCTCATGATCAGCAGGCAGCTCGCCATGAAGCCAAATCTTCCGATGTGTTAAATGAGAATGTGAAGCGAGGTATTGGCCAAGCAACGGGAGCATCGACTGCGGGTTTGCAGTTAGCTGATAAAAAAGACGCTCAAGAAGTCGCGACGACTATGCTTGATCATGTGCAACGAGGATTGGATCAGTTACGCGCACAAGGTGCTGATGAGTCCCGTATTCAGCAGCGCTTAGAGGCGGCTAAAGAAGGTATTTCGAAAGGTTATGATCAGGCAGAGCAGCAGCTAAAGGATATGGGGTTGTTGGATGATGATCTTAAAGCCGAAATCGCTCAAGGTCGCAGTTTAATAGACGCGGGATTAGAACAGATGTCTGTCGGAGAAGCGGATGGATCTGAGCACAAGCTGCAATCACAAATGCCCGAGTTTAATGGATCAAGTCGTTACTCAAGCCAAGCGAGTCAGCAAAATTCTATGTCATTGGAGTTGATGACAAAAGACGGTGACAAAATATCATTAAGTTTTATGCAATCTGCCTCTTCTTTTTCTTATGGAGCCCAAGAAGGACACCAGTTGATCACTGCTGCGGGTTTCGAGCAGGGTCTGTCTTGGCAGATGGATGTCATCGGAAGTTTGGATGAGGGTGAGCAAGAAGCGTTAGGCAACTTGTTGAAAGACGTTGAAAAACTGAGTAATAGTTTCTTTAGTGGTGATCTAGGTGGGGCATTAGAGCAAGCCATGCAGTTAGGCTTTGATGGAAATGAGCTGGCTTCGATGAGTTTAAACCTTCGCCAAGAATCATTTAGTTCAGTCAGTCGTGCCTATAATTCGGTTCAACCTAAGCTTCCTACTCCTGAGTTAGAAAATCTATCATCCCCATTACTTGCGTATAACGACGATTATTTGTCGGCACTGGAACAAGCAAAGTCATTTGCTGATCCTGAAAAATTGTTAAATGATTTGGTTGATCAGATGTTTCCTGATGATCATTTAAAAGGTATTTTCCAAGCGTATAATCAGGGGCTGAATAATACGATAGATGCGCGAGCACAGATGATGACAAGCTTACTTAGCTAATAACCTTGTTGGAAAACAACTTTAACCGCTTTATACTCGCGCCATTGATATTAATGCTAAAAGGGTAGTGTTCTTGGCGATTTTATTACTATCGACTGAAGCTTGTCACTTATGTGAATTGGCTCAGTCAGTACTTCAGCAGGTTTTCTCTAGTGTAGATATGCAGGCATTGGCCCTGCAGGCTAGTTTTGAAATTTACTCTCAAGACATTATTGATCAGCCCAAGTGGTTGGATCAATATGGTGAAAAAATCCCTGTATTGCTGGATGAAGCTTCGGGTCTAACTTTAGAATGGCCTTTTGATGCTGTAAAAACAGGAGCTTGGTTCGAAAAAATCGCTGCTTCTGCTGGCTGCAATGCCTCATAACTTCTAGTATTACTAATAATCCTTATTAATCCCTTATTTGAAATTTAAAGGAAGTCTCATGTCGTCTCTGAAAGTGATATTAGCTGGCTTAATGCTAGCACTCCTTGTTGGTTGTTCTTCTGCACCACAATCCTCAACTGGACAGGCTGTTTATTACGCTCTGCAAACCGATGTTCAATTAAGGTTATGGGTTGAGCACTGTAAAGATATGAATGGCAAGATTAAGCAGGCTGCTTGGCAGGCTAAGAAAAACTGGTGGCGTCGTAATGGGGCTTTTGTCGAAGGTGCTGATTATGGTTTAACCCGTGAAATTATGCTGGTATCAGGTGAGCGTGATGTGACTGGAGCCAATATAGCATTAGGCTTAACCACGCAAGTTGTCGAAGATGCGGAAGCCGAAATGCAAGCTATTTTGGCGGAAAGTGGTAATCAACAAAAGTTGTGTTTAAACATGTTGTCTAAGTTTAATGATGGTGATTATGATCTTCGCGATAATAATCAATTCTATCCTACCTTGGTTGATTTACAGCGTAGAGCTCAGCGAGAAGGCAAAGCATTAGAAGAAAAAGCAGCGGCCGTAGCGGTAAAAACCCAGCGTAAGTTTGGCCGTTCTCTGTATGTGGTGGAAAAATTGGCTAAGCGCTCAGGTTGTCCTGGTGCAAATGTTAAAGCGATAAAAGCGGATTGGCCGAATGAGGTTTACGATGTTCAATGTCCGGATAAAAGTTATATTCTAGTTCGTTGTGAGTGGGGCAACTGCTTGCTTAACGAATAGCAGACTTAATGAATCGTATAGGTAAACAAAAACGCCGCCTGACATAGTCAGCGCGGCGTTTTTTATGGCTTAAATTTATAGCGCTACTTAGACCATACACCCTGAGGAATTAAACCTTCAAGCTGCGTTATTTTCTCATCACGTTCTGCGCTATTTTGAGCAGTTACCGTCACGTGGCCGAGTTTACGGGCAGGTCGGGCTTCTTTACCATAGCTGTGAACATAAGTTGCGTGCATGTCTTTAGCGACCGACGTTGGCGTTTCGTCGCTGATAACGTTAATCATGGCTACCGCAGGAAAGCGAGAGTTTGTTGAGCTGATCTCTTGGCCCGTAACTGCAAGCATATGGTTACGAAATTGGCTGGTTTCAGCGCCTTCGATAGACCAGTGGCCTGAGTTATGTACTCGAGGTGCCACTTCGTTAGCGATTAAGTTATCTTCAGTTTCGAATAGCTCCAAGGTGATCGTGCCGACATAATCTAAGCTAGTCGCGATTTGCTCGATATAGCGTTCAGCGATGGCTTGTTTTTCAGCGCTGAAGCCATGGGCAGGATAAAGTGAGTAGCGTAAAATACCTTCATGATGGATGTTCTCTGTCATTGGCCATACTTTAATATCGCCATTTTCGCTGCGACAGCCGATGACAGAAATTTCACGAATAAAAGGGACAAAGGCTTCGGCGATTAATTCGCGGTTACCGATTTCAGCCCAAGCTGCAGTAGCATCCGCTGGTTGGCGTAAAACAAACTGACCCTTACCATCATAGCCTTCCGTCGTGGTTTTCATGATGATAGGTAAGCCAAGCTTAGTAACCGCTTCATGAATGTCAGCTAAGCAATTTACCGGATGAAATTCTGCAGTACTGATTCCGGCTGCACGTAAAGCATTCTTTTCAGTTAAGCGATTCTGAAAAGTCTTGAGTGCCGTGAGGCTTGGGAAGACTTTAGCTTCAACACTTTCCATCTGGGCAACAATATGCGCTGGGATGTTTTCTGTCTCGTAAGAGATACGATCATTAGTATTTAAAAACTGTTGTAAACTGGTTTCATCATAAGCGCGTAAATCATAAAGATTTACAGTTAGATTGGTTTGCTCAGCAATACTTTCTGCTAACATTTGACCCAGTTGACCGTTACCTAAAATACCGAGTGTTTTCACTTCAGGCTTTTCTATAGCAGATTTCATTCAGCTTCTACTCTTGGATCTGGTTGGCTTAAAATCGTTTCAGTTTGATTCTTTTGGAATTGAAGAATACGCTCGGTTAATTCATTATCGCTGGTCGCAAGTATCTGAGCGGCCAATAAACCGGAATTCTTCGCCCCTGCATCACCTATAGCCAGTGTGCCCACTGCGACACCGCCGGGCATCTGGGCGATAGATAATAATGAATCGATACCGTTAAGCGCGCGGGATTTAACCGGTACACCGAGTACTGGTAATACCGTTTGAGAAGCGCACATGCCTGGTAAGTGTGCTGCACCACCAGCACCGCCAATAATGACCTTTAGGCCTCGGCTTTGCGCATTCTTGGCGTAATCGAACAATAAATCAGGAGTTCGGTGAGCGGAAACTACATTTACTTCATAAGAAACTTCCAACAAATCAAGCATATCGGCTGCATGCTTCATGGTTGGCCAGTCACTTTTAGAGCCCATAATGATTCCAACGAGCGCTGTCATAGTCTTGTCCTAGCTGATCGATAAAGGCGCGGAT
>Ga0105355_10004197_pt1 | contig 12413 bp, 8 predicted proteins | sample GOMGulsemesocosm_2_FD_83508 | JGI IMG/M metagenome (GOLD analysis project Ga0105355, IMG submission 83508) | Methane-oxidizing microbial communities from mesocosms in the Gulf of Mexico - GOM9C Gulf of Mexico | ecosystem: Environmental > Aquatic > Marine > Cold seeps | place: Gulf of Mexico... | reverse complement strand
TACAAAGTTGGGTTATCGACGAATCCTGAAAAGTTACTTATTGGCAATAAGTGTTGCTTATGAAATTTACTGTACTGTAAAGATACCCACTCGCACACATATCGATTGTGCCAGTCACCACTACCACCCATATAGGATTGAATCACGCTTTCCACTTGGTTCGAATGAAAACATTTCACATGATTAAGGCGACGCAGCAATATCCTACCCGTTGTCGGCGACTACGGGTTAAGCACCTTACTGCACCCAGGTTAAAGGAAATTACAAATATACTTAGGGGATTATCCAGTGTAATTATTGGCGCCTAAGGCGTTAACAAAAATACTGAAAAAGGAAAGCGACAACAAGAAAAAACATTCCTATTACAGAGCAGGAGAAACATTTTGATAAAGATGCCAATATACCTTCAACGACAGATACCAAAGGATTGATTCGATACACTAACGACGATTTCAATAGAATCGCCGGGTTCACCCCTGAAGAACTGACAGGGCAAGTCCATAAACTAATTCGCCACCCGGAAATGCCGACTGCCGCCTTTACTATGTTGTGGGGAGCACTAAAAAAGGGTCGATCATGGAAGGGGATTGTTAAAAAACGCTGCAAGAACGGAGACCGCTACTAGGCAGACGCTTTTACGACACCCACAATGAAAGATGCACAGCGGAAGAAATTCAGTCGGTAAGAGTCTCTCCCGATCAAGAGGATGTGCAGCGAGCCGATGCCCTTTACGCTCTGCTAAATGCGGGAGGGAAACCCAATTTCCTTAAGCGTAAATTCCTGAGCCTATCAATCAAGACTACCGCAATCACAATCATGGGGATGGTACTCGGACCCGGCCGTTCCCCGTTACTGCTTACTAGCTCGTTGTTAGGTGCCGGCCTCATTACCCTAGCTGTGATTGGCCTTGGCTTGAATATGTTATTAGCGCCGCTTAAACAGATCGTTGCCAAAGCCAAATCAATTAGTGGAGACCAGGTCGCCATGCGCGTTTACACAGGCCGCAATGATGAGGTGGGCCAAATACTGCTAGCCATGAAAATGCTGAAATCTGAAACTGGTGGAATAATTGGCCGGGTTGCCGATGATGCAAATAATTTGGTGAACAGCAATTCGACATTGAGTGCAGTTATAGAGAAAAATAAAGTAGCGGTGCAGCAGTTATATAGAGAGACTAACGCTGTTGCCACAGCAATAAACGAGATGGGCGCCAAAGCGGCGCCAAAAAAGCTGTGCAGACTATGAGCTCTGCGCAGGGGAAAGCCAACATCAGTGTAATTGAGGCCAAGCGGGCTTCCACATCAATCACCGCCATCAGTAATACCAAGCCTCAGATTAACGACATGAGCACCCAGGTGGCGTCGGCCGTAGAGCAACAACGTGCTGTAGCAGAGGAGATTAACCGCAACATCACGCAAGTCATGGCTTATGCGGACGAAATAACACAAGGAGCTGCCAGCTCTGAGAGTGCCAGTGCTGAAGTGAGGCTGCTGTCAGAACGATTGAGCGAGCTGGCGAAACAAGTCTGGGAAAAGAAAAGAGTATAGGTGGGATTGAAACTGATTTCACGGAAGCTAGCTTGATCCCAAGCGGTGGTAATTCCCTGTTAGTGTGACTCAATTGCGATGAATGGGAAAACTGGCGCGCATCGAGCACGAAGCACAGGAATGGTGATCGCCGGCTTAATCGGTAAATATCTTTAGTGGTGACTTGACCGGGTCTACCGACTCGCTGCCCTCCCTATGCGCAAGCGCCCGCTCCATAACAGATTGAATTTGTTCTGTTCGAAAGGGCTTGCTAACAAAGTCAAAGAATAGATTTTTTGACCTGGCATCGGATTCTACTGGAGATGCGCTCACCGCGACTATCGGGATATCACTATATCCAGGAATATTTTGGATTTTCCGTGTCGCCTCTCGACCTGACATGCCAGGAAGATTGATATCCATTAATATGATATCGGGGCGTTGCAGACACAAAAAATCGAGCGCAGACTCAGCACTGGTAACCGAATCCAAGTGCATATTACTGCGTTTCATTACAGCTTCCATTAATCGAATATTTACTGCGTTGTCCTCCACATAAAGCACTCTGCAATGAGAGTTTGGTTTTCCTTTCTCATTGCTGCTTGACCAGTCTTCGCCATCAACTGGAAACTTGTCTGTTAGCGGCAGGCATACAGTAAAGGTTGACCCGGCGGCAGAATTTTTCTTGTACTGGATGGTACCTGCCATTAGCTCGACCAAATTCTTACACAACGACAAACCTATTCCGCTACCCTCTATAGGTAATCGTAAATCATGAAGGCGAGAGAAAGGTTGAAACAAGGAAGGCAGCTTATCCTCGCGAATCCCAATTCCACTATCAATAATATCGATACAGTAGTGACCCTCTCCTCGACTCTCTGCGACCACGGATATTGACCCTCCGTCAACATTATACTTACAGGCGTTCGACAATAGATTGAGCATCACTTGCTGCAGGCGCAAACTGTCTGCCAGCACCCAGCGCTCTCCGATACACGCACCGCTGTACCGAAGATTCTTCTTGCGAAATTCTGGCTGAATAATTCTTACGCACTCTTTCATCAGCACATCAAATCTGACCGGCTCCAATTCTAACTCAACATGATCACCATCGATTTCCGCATAATCCAGCACGTCGTTTACCAATAACTGAAGAAGTTTGGCGCTACTATAAATATCCTCCAAAAACTCGACTCGTTGTTCAACCGAGACAGTATCATGATCGGCTATTAGTATTTGTGAGAACCCCAGTATAGCGTTAAGCGGCGTTCGCAATTCGTGGCTAGCCGAAGACAACAGCCTATCCTTTGACTGGCTTGCGGATTCTGCACGCAATAAGGCTGTTACTAGGTTATTTCTTTCAGTCGTCAACTCAGACACATCACGAATCACTCCGACATATATTACTCGGTCATCGCAAAGGACTCGATTAATAGTAACTTCGACCGGTATTAGCGCCCCGTTTTTATGCCTGCCGTAGAGCTGTCGGCGTACGCTAATAACTTTCTTCCCTGTAAGACCTGCATTGCGTACGTATTTCCGATGTTCAAGCTTCTCTTCGTCTGGAATAATGACATCAATATTTTCGCCAATCACTTCACTTTGACTATATCCGAACATAGTGGCTGCGGCAGCATTAAAACTGTCGATAATCCCGTCACTGTTAATACTGATGATTCCGTCGTATGTGCCATCGACAATGGCTTGCAGGTGGCGCTCACTCCTTTTTAGCAACCGTTGTACATAATCTAGTTTCTCGCTACTAGTATCCATTCGCTCTCCACTCCTAATAAGTTGACAATATCATTCCAGAAAGAGATTGTGGGTACGAGGAAAACGTCAAAGACTTTATCTTTTTTCCGTCATTCACGGTAACGGGTTCGTATTTCCGAAAGTATACGTTACGTGGAAATCGACCGACTCGAAATCTGTCTGTTATTTTCAGCAACCGATTCAAAGAAATATTTGGCGACCACTGACTACCTGAACAACTTTACAAAGACGCCAGCAAACTCGATATTGATAACATACATTACGATAATCGACCCCATATAACGTATTACTTCTTGTAAAGATAATGTGGCTACTTACCCAAAGCATCCCTTTTTCGACAGCACAATTATTTTTATCAGTGCATAGTACCTTCCAGCTTCAAACGCTCATTTGAATCGAATCGTTTTGTGTTTTCAAAACCTCACCAGGACTTTTCCCAAACAAAAGCTTGAAATCCTGAGAAAACTTACCCATATGCCAATAGTCCAACTCATTTGCGATATTTGAAATTTGACCTCTTGCAATCACAGAATGCCATAATCGCTTTCTTGCGACATTCAACCTCATCGTGTTAATGAACTGCTTGGGCGTGATCCCAACTCTGTCTTTGAAAATATACTGCAGATTTCTTTTCGTCATATTTAGTCGTGTAGCCAACTCCAAAATGGTAGGCGGGGAATCCAAATTATTGAAAATAATGTCCAGCGCTGACTGAAATTTGTCTAGACGGGCGACTACCGGAAGGTTAGTCGAATACCCCATTATTTGAATGAGCAATGGAATGACTTGAGTAATGGTATAATGGCTCAACCATTCTTTCCTTGCTGAATCGCTTCCATAATTCGACTGGAATTGGTTTTTAATCGCAAACAACATGGCGCTGATTCTATTATATTGCTCACTAGTTGGATGAAAGTAAGTCGTCACTTTGCACGGCGTGAAGCCGGCCGGAAAATCGTATACTTGTCCCAACAACTCATGTAATTTTTTGTAACTAATGTATATAGTTGCCCCATAAAAACAGTCGGGCGTAATAACATTAATCGCGTGTCCACAGGGCGCACAAGCTATCGCCATAGCATTAGAAGATCGAGACAGATGGACTACCGGTGCCAGGGAAAGCGGTACAAAAAGCGAAATCCCGGGCTTGGGTTGGACAGCTTGATGAAGAGATTTGAGGCTGTGCTGGAAAAAAAGATATTCAAAATTGTTTGCCGACAACAGCAGGTGTCCACTTTCATTTGCCCCAGCAGAAAGCTGGGCTATTCTAAGATCCCAGTTTGGGACCTTAGATATGTACTCGTCAATATCACCATATAAACCTCTAACGATTACAGAATCGCGCATATCTAACCTCACCCATCCGTTGCACGTTAACCGTCAATTTGGCTAGGCCAATAGCCTGCCAGCTTGACTGAGTTGGATTGTGTGGCCTGTGTCCGGCCAAATACTGGCGTCGGGATCCAGTAGCGACCGGATGACTGCATTATTTCAACTCGAGCTTGGTGTGGCCACTTTTTCAATTCACCACCACTAATGATCTACAGGGGGTGAATTATAGGCTGGCGGCCACGCTATGGATTGGGATAAGGGCACAAAATTGTTCGGGAAGATTGCCCAATCTCAATAATGGGGGTATCTGTACATTGCTTTCTATTGGAATATCCGCTTGGCGATCAAATTGTGTTCGAGGGCGATGTGAACCCATTTAGCAGTACTGTCGACACTCAATTTCCCTTTTATTTGGCTTATATAGTTTGATATTGTCTTTTCTGCTAGAAACGCGTTGTTAGCGATCACTTTCACGGTATTGCCATGTGCGACCTGGATAAAAATATCAAGTTCGCGGGGGGATAACACGCTTAGCTTACTGTCTTGTTGTGAGAGTTTCTGGACAGCGAGCACATTCGCCATATCCTGGCTGATATATACACTACCCTTTCCCACGGCGTGAATAGCGGCGACAAGCTCTTTGCTGTCACTGGATTTGGTAACATAGCCAAGTGCTCCAGCCTGGATACAGCGCTCAACCAATAATGGATTGTCGTAGATAGTGAATATTAGCACCTTAAGATCAGGATATTTGGCCGCAAGGCGTTTCAGGCATTCCATTCCACCACTGCTAGGCAGCGATAAGTCGAGCACCACTAAATCAACATTAGTGATGGAGAGTAACGTCAGCAGATAGTCTGTACTATCGGCTTCATCAATTGCTGAAATGCTAGTGTCTCCCTCCAGCAAGCGTCGGCAACCCGTCCTTACAACTTCATGATCGTCCGCTAGTACTATGTGCATAAATTTTCTCTTCGGTATCTGCGAATGGCAATGTGACCTCAACAATGGTGCCCTGATCTGCAGCTGACTTTATTCGAAAGTCTCCACCTATACTTTGGGTTCTTTCCCTCATGCCGGGCACACCCAGGCCTAGTGTTGTTCGCGGGTAGCCATTATCTAAGCCTACCCCATTGTCAATTATCCTCAGCATCATTCTTCGAGTGGTAGGATTTTTGTGTAAAGAAACCGTTACGGCGGTCGCCCTACTATGTTTAGCAATATTATTTAGTGCTTCTTGTAGTAACCTGTACAGAGTGATATTAACTTGGTCGTTCAAGCCATTAATGTTTTCGTCAAGTTCAATAAGGTATGTGCAGCTTCTATTGCGCTGCTGCCAGTTATTGACTAGCTCTTCCAAAGATTCACTGAGGCCTATTTGATCAAGTGTTGATGGCCTCAAACGGTTGGTTATTGCTTGAACACTGGTTAACAGTTGACTACAGAGCGTTATAATATCTTGCACTGCACTTTGTGTATCGGGGCTTTGCTGGTGCTCACCTAAATAGCTAGCGTCGATCTTTATCGCGGTGATTAACTGCCCCATTTCGTCGTGTAATTCCCGCGACAAATTTTTTCGCTCATCTTCCAAAATGCTTAGGTTGTTGCTTACCAGCGCACGATTTTCATTCAGTAATTGTCCTTGCAACTCACTGCTTTTCTTAATGGTGCGTCTGACCCAGACTGAAATAAGCACACCAAGACCCAGGGTGATCAATGTCCCGATAACCATCGTGACTTTCATTGAGGCGGAATCATGTTCCAGTGACTGTTGATCGGATTTCGCCAGAATATTCTGCGAGGCTCGCATCTCTCCGAGGATGTCCAGAATGACTGATGCCTTTGGAGCTGCTTTTGTATCTAACCAGTGGTTAGCCACGTTCCAGTCTTTGCCTTTACGCAACTTGAACATATTTGGCGGTATAGTGGCAAACTCGGAACGAAGGGTTTTGTACGTATTCCACTGCTGGGCCTGGGTATTGCTGAACAGATTTTCCAGCATAGCAATCTGCTTGTAACTGGCTTCATTGTCCTGCCATTTCTTTTTGAACTTTTTTTCAAACTGACTATCTCCAGTTAATAAAAAAGTGTGTATATTCGCCAGCCCGATGGCAAAAGAAGCTCGACTATCAGTCACCAGCTTCAATAGATGTTTCCGTTCCCGGTTGGTAGTCAAGATTGACTCTTCTTCGATTATGGCCGCCAGTGAAGCGAATATTTTCGCTGATTGAGGTACCACCTCCGACAGCAGTAATTCAACCGCTGGCACATTCTCTGTTGAGTGAGAAATTTCCTCCACCGCTTGCTGGGCTATACGAAAATCATCCACTAAGCCCTTCAATCTATCCAACTTCTCGATATTCTTCGGGTCGGTCCAGTTCATTGAAAAAACGTCAAGTTGCTGAACAGCCTTATCTATCAAATCCCAGCCTTCCTGGCGCTCCGACATGAACTTTCGCGCCGCTGCAGGATTGTCTCCCAGAATCATATAGCCACGCAGTCCGGCCAAAGAGCGGTGAATACCGTCTACTACCTCGATGCCTGCGATCACTGTTGGAAAGCGCAAATTGGTCAAGCGATGCTCTGTCTCGGCAATGCCGCCAATTTTGATTACGTTATCGATTGACATCAGCGTAATAAGCGCCAGCACCGCACCGAAACCCATGAATATTTTGTTGTCGACCGTTAGTTTCATTTGACCCCAGAACTTGACCTACTAAACGGACAGCGTGATTTTTAACTATGCACCGTCCCAAATGTGAATGGGGGAAGCACTCCAGACTCAAGTGCATTCGGATGGAACGTAGACTGGCCAATGTAAGAAGTAGATGCTACTGATGTGGTGGTTAACAAATATCGTCTTTCGAGCCACTTCTATGCCAATCTCATTGCGCTTTTTACAATATCACTAGGGCTTTCCCCAAACAAAAGTTTTAAATCCTGAGAAAATTCACCCAGACTTCCGATAAGCCCAAACCATCCACAAGTGCGCATCCCTTTCCAAAATACGCTTTCAATCAACAGAAAAGACTGATCTAAATTAATGGCGAGCCGAGGATTGTATTTGATACCAGAAACTATGTATATCAAAAAGACAAAGCTGCAAATTGTGACACCCCCCTTAACTATGCGCATAAACTATTGCACCGCCCCCCTTATATGGGGGGGAGAAAGGCAGTTTTCAACCACTTCCCGGCGATTTCGCTTTTGTGATAACAGCATTCGAAAAAATCGGTTACCATGAAGTGAGTTACAGGAAATTCGAGTTCGGCTGGGAGTAACAACCGCCACTAACTTTGACTTGGATCAGAGTGGGAAAAATAATGTAGTGCTAAACTATCGCGGAAGTTTATGCAGATTCTGCGCGCGCCGGAAAATCAGGGGATCGAGTGAAGAGACTGATTATTTTCTACGTTATTTCTTCCCGTTGAGCCATAGTCAAAAGGCGGGAGAGAATATGCATAGTCGTAGAAGAGGACGCTAGCGCGTCCAACCGGCCAAATAGTGCCTTTTTCCAGCGTAATTTTGTTGCTGACCACCTAGTCGATTTAGGCCATTTCATCGAGAGCTTTATTCTTTCTCTACTATGTCAAAATTGTATTCTATAGCGAACCAACATCGCCATAGTTATACCTTTGGTGAGCAAAGATGCAATTGCGATATTCCCTGCCCGCCCACTTTGCCGAATTTTTCTTACCGTTTAGCAGTAGCTACAAATCGTAGTTTCGAGAGTAAACTCGCCTACAAGCACTAAACTTAAATCAACGAAGAGTGACAACATAATAATTCCGGTCAGTAGAAATGATTAGCAAAACATACATCTACAACGAAGAAACCTATCAGCAAGTTGTTGACAATATGGATGACGTGCTTTTTATTGTTAGCCCTGACTGGAAAACCGTCTATTTTGTCAGCCCTTCCTACGAAGAAGTTTGGGGAAAGACACGTGAGTCTCTATCTGAACACCCATTATCCTGGACAGATTCACTTCACCCGGATGATCGAAAGAACGTCTTTCAACATATTGAAGAGGGTTCCCAAGGGAGTTTCAATAATATTGCATTTCCGGACTATCGTATAATCAAGCCTGATGGTTCAGTCAGATGGATTGAAGCTAGAGGCGCCCCAATACACAATGAAAAGGGAGATATCTATCGAGTTGTTGGTATTGCTGTAGATATTACAAATCGTAAACAGATGGAAGAAGAGCGTGAGAATTTAATTACATCACTTCAATGTGCCATGGATGAAATTGGAACATTAAGGGGAATTGTACCTATATGCTCTTATTGCAAAGACATTCGAGACAGAGAAGGCGCATGGCATCAGATGGAAGCCTACATAACGAGACATACAGACGCAGCGTTCAGTCATGGTGTTTGCCCAAAATGTCTACCCACAGTTCGCTCGGAAATTGACCGTGGCTACACGTAGAGACAAAACGACGACTTTGTGAAAATGAAGCCATTATCAAATTTTGGAAAATGAGTAATACGGTCATATAGTGAAGTGAAAATCACGATTCAAGACCTGACCCCAACTCGCCTGGACCCCAACTCGCCCCTTGTTTTATAGAGGCAGTCATAATCGCGGCTGATTTATTATACGTATTTATACTTAATCATACTTAAAGATAATTAATATATTAATTATTGCTCAACATGAACTTTTTGGTTTATCGTCCGCCCCCAGAAAAAACAAACTAAACAGTGGTGGACAAATAATGAATAACCGTTACGACCCGTATCTACGGGAAAAACCCTCTTTACCCCAATTTAGATTACGCCCGCTGAGCCGCACTATTGCAATGGCTCTGGCGTTAGCGGCTGCCCCAACAGCCTTCGGTCAGGATGACACAGACGTACTGATTGAAGAGGTTGTTGTAACAGGATCATTTATTAAGGGCAATTCAGAGCAAATGGCTGTTCCGGTTGAAGTGATGGATCGTAGTAATATGATTGATCAAGGAATGCCCAATACCACAGAGATGATTCTTAAAATGCCCTGGATGTCGGGTACGGTCAACCAGTCGGAGCAGTTTCAGTCCAATGGTGAACAAACCGGAACCAAAAACGTAAACATCCGTGGTTTGGGTAGAGGCCGCACCTTGGTGCTGTTGAATGACAAGCGCATAGTAGGTATTGGCCCCTCGAATACCCAAGGTGATGCACCGGTGGATATCGGTAACTTCCCCAGCATTGCGATGGGACGAATTGAGTTATTGAAAAATGGTGGTTCGACCCTATACGGCTCCGATGCGATTGCCGGTGTATTTAACTATAAAACCCGCGGCGATTTCGAAGGCCTAGAGCTAACCCTAGGCGCCTCCGATATTGACGGCGCCGGCGACTCTGATCTCGGTCTTATCTGGGGTATGCAAACGGACAACTTCAGCTTGGTTGCATCCTTCGAATTTGATGAGCGTACCACCCTCACTAACTCTGAAGTGGGCTTGGTGGATTATAACGACCCCGCTGATGGCGGCTGGTTTATTGGTACTAGCTCATTTGGTAATCCCTCCACTGTTTGGAATCCGGCGGTGTTAGGTGTACCTGGTGGTGCTGCACCCGATTGGGCAGACACTTCTACGCAGTATCAGGCGGATATGGACTGTGATGTGCAAAATGGTCCCTCCCACTCTATTCCCTTGCAAGCATCCGCCGCTACCGGCGCTTGGAGTGCCTGTGGCTACAACTACATGCCGTTTTCCAATGTCATCGACCCGCAGGAGCGGAAGAAGTTTTTTATTGAAACGAAACTGCAGTTGGGCGAAGCCGAAGTGTACGGTGATTTTTTGTGGTCAGAGTTGTCGGCTGAGTACTCCGCCTCCCCCACTTATCCACCTACTCAAGCTGGCTATTTTTACTATGTTCCCGGTTCTAACCCCGGCTATGCCGATTGGGTAAATACTCAGGTAGACCCAGAGTATCAAGAAAATTTCGCCTCCGGCGGAATGATTTGGGGACGCGCTAAAGCGGTCAGTGGCCCCTCCATGGTAGCCCCACGGGAACATGAGACCTGGCGTCTTAGCGGCGGTGTACGCGGTGATGTTAGCGATAGTATTTCCTACGATATTGGCTTCTCTTACTCTGAAACCGAGTCAGAAACCAGCTACCGTGACGTTGTCACCGAGCGCTACAATGCAGCCTTATCCGGTTTTGGTGGTGCTAATTGTGATGCGGATACCGGCACCGCCGGCGAAGGGGAATGCCGCTATTGGAACCCCATGTATTCCGCCAATACCAACCCAGCATTGGCTAACGACGATGCCCTATGGGACCACATTTGGGGCTGGTCTGGCTGGAAGGTTAACAAAGAATATTTGGTTGTAGACGCTATTTTCAGCGGCGACACAGATATCGATGTAGGTGCCGGTACACTAGCCTGGGCTGCAGGATTGCAGCATCGTGCATATGATAGCGAAAGTAACCCCTGGGGAGTTTGGTATTCCGAGGACCCTCTCGCGCCTACTCCCTATCACTTCCTGGCAGTGAGTACGCCCAGTGAATCATCCTCCGATGTTAATGCCGCTTTTGCCGAAGTTCGTTTGCCAATAGCCGACTGGGCTGAAGTCAATGCCGCAGTTCGCTATGAAGATTACGACTTGGACTCTACCACCAATCCTAGCTTGTCGGTGGCGCTACAGCCAACCGAATGGCTGTTGATTCGCGGTTCCTACGAGAAGAGCTTTAGAGTTCCCGGTGCTGCCGGTAACTCCCAAACTGTTGCGTTAATCGACGGTGAATATCGCCTAAAAGAAACTATCAACGACGGAAGCCAGGTGCCGGAAGAAGCCAACTCCTTTAATTTGGGTTTTGTATTTACTCCCACCGATAGTCTTCGCATTGGTCTGGACTATTACATGATTGAATTGGATGGCCCATTCGCTGTAGAAACGACTTCTAACGTGTTAGCGGCTAATGACCCCTCTCAGGTTGTTCGGGACGAGGAAGGAAACATCCAAAAGGTCGTTACCCACGCTATTAATGGCCCGACTACAACCACCAAGGGCTTGGATTTTAGTGCCTCTTTTGATATACCAACGGATTTTGGTGTTTGGCAAATGGGCATAGAAGGCAACTATGTACAGACCTATGAAATTGATGGTTACACCACGCCTGGTGGCGTTAAGATTAGCTCCTATGAAGCCGCTGGCAATTGGAATGTACGTAACGCCAATAGTGCTTACGACCTTTGGGCGATGCCTGATTTGAAGTTCAACGCCTACGCCGGTGTTTCTGCGGGCAACCATTTCATCCGTCTCTATGGTCGCTATATCAGCGCCTACGATATCAGCGATGATGCAACCAATGTCACTGCTTTCAAAGCCTATGGCTATGGCAGCAAGATTGATGATTGGTTAACCTGGGATGCTACTTACAACTATATCGTTGATTCCACGGCTTTGGCCGAGACGATTACCGTGGGTGTATCTGTTCTTAACATCACCGATGAAGAGCCACCGCTGGCGCCTCATGAACTTGCCTATGACCCCTCAACCCATAACCCTCTGGGCCGAGTGTTCAAAGCAACATTAACGGTTACGTTCTAATACAGTAGCCATTATGCGTACGACAAAGGGCCGGGTAGCTTTTTCTACCTGGCCCTTTTTATTGCCGGTTGAAAAAAGCGTTCGAGCAGAGCTATCCTGCCGCTAATGAAACCAGAGATGCCACGAATAGTAGAATCAACTGCCAATAGAAAGACGAATGGATATTACTCTCAAGAAGACTCTTATTGCTCCCCCTCCATATGCCAAACATCGTCAGCACGAGTTTTTCC